>Ga0209395_1000078_pt1 | contig 158096 bp, 132 predicted proteins | sample GOMGulsemesocosm_3_FD_184635 | JGI IMG/M metagenome (GOLD analysis project Ga0209395, IMG submission 184635) | Methane-oxidizing microbial communities from mesocosms in the Gulf of Mexico - GOM9D Gulf of Mexico (SPAdes) (version 2) | ecosystem: Environmental > Aquatic > Marine > Cold seeps... | reverse complement strand
AAAATTTTAGGAGAAGGATTAACCTACGACGATGTACTCTTAGTACCGGCCTTTTCTGAAGTACTTCCTAGAGAAGTAAACATCCAAACAAAATTTACAAAGAACATTACTATCAATGTACCAATCGTTTCTGCAGCGATGGATACAGTGACTGAATCTTCAATGGCAATTGCTATTGCAAGAGAAGGAGGTATTGGTGTATTGCATAAAAACATGACTATTGAGCAGCAAGCTCAAGAAGTTAGAAAAGTAAAACGTGCCGAATCGGGGATGATTATAGATCCTGTTACATTGCCATTAACGGCCAATGTATTAGATGCAAAAATGTTGATGAAGGAACACCGTATTGGTGGAATTCCGATTATTGATAAAGATGGCGTCTTAAAAGGGATTGTTACCAACCGTGATTTGCGTTTCGAAAAGAAAAATGACAGAGCCATTACAGAAGTAATGACTTCAGAAAATTTAATTACTGCTGCTAAAGGAACTTCTTTAAGCCAAGCAGAATTAATTTTACAAGAGCATAAAATTGAAAAATTATTAATTGTAGATGGTGATTATCATTTATCAGGATTAATTACATTTAGAGACATTACCAAAGTCACTCAAAAACCAACGGCCAATAAAGATTCATTTGGACGTTTAAGAGTTGCCGCCGCTTTAGGTGTTACTGGAGATGTCGTAGAAAGAGCAGAGGCCTTAGTGAAGTCTGGTGTAGATGCAGTAATTATTGATACAGCACATGGACATACCAAAGGTGTGGTAAATGCCTTAAAAGCAGTAAAAGCAAAGTTTCCAAGCTTAGAGGTTGTAGTAGGTAATATTGCCACTGGAGAAGCAGCAAAATTTTTAGTTGAAGCTGGTGCTGATGCTGTAAAAGTTGGAATTGGACCTGGATCAATTTGTACAACGCGCGTAGTAGCAGGTGTTGGTTTTCCTCAGTTCTCTGCTGTATTAGAAGTAGCCGCTGCCATTAAAGGTTCTGGTGTACCGGTTATAGCTGATGGTGGAATTCGATATACGGGTGATATTCCGAAAGCAATTGCAGCAGGAGCAGATTCTGTGATGCTAGGTTCGTTGTTGGCAGGAACAAAAGAATCTCCTGGAGAAACCATTATTTATGAAGGACGTAAGTTTAAGTCTTATAGAGGTATGGGGTCAATAGAAGCGATGAAACAAGGCTCTAAAGACCGTTATTTCCAAGATGTAGAAGACGATATTAAAAAATTAGTTCCAGAAGGAATTGTTGGACGTGTACCGTACAAAGGAGAGTTGTATGAAAGCATACATCAATTTGTAGGAGGTCTAAAAGCAGGAATGGGCTACTGTGGTGCCAAAGATATTGAAACCTTAAAAGAAACAGGTAGATTTGTACGTATTACAGCAAGTGGAATTAACGAAAGTCACCCACATGATGTTGCCATTACCAAAGAAGCACCAAATTATAGTAGAAGATAAATTTTACTAGATAGATATTTGAAAAAACCTGAACTGTTGTTCAGGTTTTTTTGTAGAGAAAAGGCAAAAGGCAAAAGGCAAAAGGCAAAAGGCAAAAGGCAAAAGGCAAAAGGCAAAAGGCAAAAGAGAAGAAGCACATGGTTGACATTTCGAAAATTTTACTTCTAATAGTTGGTATCTAGTATCTAGAGTCTGGTATCAAGTAGTTGGCACACAAAGAACCAACAAAGAACAACCAATATTACGCTTGTCATTTCGACAGAACGACAGGGGAGTGACGAGAAATCTCATGAAGGTAAGTTGCAAAGTTGCAGAGTAGCAGAGTTACAAAGTGGCAAGTAGCCAAAAGTTAGGAGCTAACAATCAAGGATGTGATTAAAGTCGCTAAAGTTCATAGCGGTAATTGTTATTAGGTTGTATAAAAAAACATGATTCTATAGGTATTACTACGTGTTCATGAAATTATTCTAATAAAGTGAATGATTTATTTGTTATCTTGTTAGAGAAAAAAACCGAAAGTTATGTATGGATTGGTAAATAAAGCAGCACAAGATTTTGTAATTGAAGGCCACGGAGAAGAAGTTTGGCAACTAATTAAAACAAAGGCAGGCGTAAAAGAAGCAGCCTTTGTAAGTATGCAGCCTTATCCTGATGAAATTACCTATAATATTGTTGGTGCTGCTTCAGAACACCTAGGAGCAGATCCCAATGACATATTAGAAGCATTTGGGAAATACTGGATTAAATTTACCATGGTAGAAGGGTATTCTCAATTGATAGATTTAGCTGGGCGTACGTTTCCAGAGTTTTTAAATAACTTAAACAATATGCATGCACACATTGCACAGTCATTTACAGAATTAAAACCACCTTCTTTTTATTGTGAAGAGATTGACGATAGCACTTTTAAGTTTGAATACCATAGCGATAGGCCAGGGTTGGTAACATTTGTAAAAGGCTTGATATTAGGTTTAGGTGATCGCTTCAAAATTAACGTGGGAATTGAATATATTGGAACCATTGACGGTAATGAAAATAGTCATGAGTATAAAGTTACCTATAAATCCTAAACTTTATTGAAAAAACCAACGCAAATATTTCCTTTTAAAGAGGCTTCTGTAATGGATGAACTCTTTCCGTTTTTCATATTAATACAGCCAGATATGAAAATTAACCAGGTGGGTAAATCAATATCGAAATTAGGATTGGGGAAAATAGGCGATTCTTTTTTTGACCATTTTACCGTAGAAAGGCCTAGGGATACAGCAAGTTTTGAGGAAATTAAGCGACAGCATTGTGCTTTGTTTATTGTAGAAGTACATAAAAAAATTGGATTTAAATTTAGAGGGCAAATGTATTATGATGCTTCAAGTGATCAATTATATTTTTTGGGCAGTCCCTTGCTTAAATCATTTGATGACCTGAAAGAGGTCTCCCTAACCTTAACAGATTTTGCCTTGCATGACAATATCAATCAGTTTCTTTTTTCGATGCAAATGATGATCTCTTCTTTAAAAGATTCTAAAAATATTGCAGACAGTCTAGAGAAATCAAACCTTGTTTTAAAGCAAAAAAATGAGGAATTGCAAAATTTTGCTTACATCTTATCACACGATTTAAAAACCCCTATCCGTGGTGTACTCACCTTAGCAGAATTTATGCAAGAAGACATTGAGAATAACCAAATGGAAGAGGTAAATAGCCATATAGAAGATATTAAAAGACGTGTAATTCGAATGAATAGCTTAATTGAGGGGATTTTAGATTTTAGCAAAATAGGCATGCTAAAGTCGAAAAAGGAAAAAATAGACTTGAATGAACTGGTACACGAAATTTTTGAAGATGCCATTACCAAAGAGAATATTGTGTGTACCATTAAAACAAAACTTCCAACTATTCATAATGTGAGGGTATTGTTTGTGCAATTATTCTATAATTTAATAAGCAATGCTGTAAAGCATAATGATAAAGAAGAAGGAAGTATTACCATTGATTATAATGCATCAAAAGACTTTCATGAATTCTCTGTTGCCGATAACGGCCCAGGGATTGCAAAGAATTATCATGATAAAATATTTAAACTCTTTCAAACATTAAACGAGGATGATGAGATTGATAGTACTGGAGTAGGCCTTTCTATTGTCAAAAAAATAATTACGGTGCTCAACGGAACAATTACCCTCGAATCAAAAATAAATGAAGGCACCACATTTTATATAAAAATACCTCGCACTTAGGTAAAAATACAACGGAATTTCGACAGATTAGTAAGAAAGTAAAGAGAAACCTCATGAATACATACGGCTTCTTTTTGTGAGATATCTCAATCATACCTCATTTCGAAATGACATTTCTTCTTTTTTCTCATTGCTAAAAAAAAGAGCTTAGAATTTTTCTAAAGGCACTCTATAAATCGATATTAATCAAAATTAAACTTACGTTTCATTTTCTTTAATTTTTTGTTTTTTCCATCAACAGTTAAAAAGACAGAAGTGCTGTAAAAGCGCCCTTGGCCCCACATTCCTCGTTTCCTTGAAGCAATTATTTCTACTTGTTGATTTTGGGGAGTTCCTTTACTTAAGTCAATATATGGCACATAGTAATAGGCATTGTCTTTCTTTATTTCTTTTTTACCAATAGAATTCCATGCCTTATACGTGTATTTCTTTTGAAGCTTTAGGTCTGCAAAAACGGCACTACTCAAATCAGGAATAAATAAATGCGGTCTTTTTGCTGCTAGTTTGGTATGGTTTGATTTCGGTTTGGCGTCAAAAACATTGAAAGAATTACCATAAAAATGTACTTCAGTACAGATTCCTTTTTTCAAAACAATTTCGATATAAGGGTAGTAAAATTGGCCATAAGGTAATTTCGAACTTTTACCCCTTAGTTTTAAGGTAATAGCATTTTTTTTCTGCTTTGTAATCTTCCAATACCGATCTATATGTTCATAGACATTGTCAAAGGGCATTCCTAAATTATTGATCAATTCAAAAAATACATAGGTATATATTACCGTGGGTTTTTTGGATTTTGACTGTGCTTGGGGAGTTGAAATTGTAAATAATAGCACCACTAATAGTGCAATAGTTTTTTTCATAGCCGTTTATTTTAATAACAGTTGCTAATATAAAAAAAATAAAGAGAAGGGGAAGTAGGAAAATGGACATCGGTTGCTGGTTATTGAGGTGTGGGGTTTGGAGGATGAATTTATAATGTATAGTTTGAGAGTTGAGGGGGGCAAAGTCGCAAAGTAGGGAACGTTATTGTACGTACAGCGAAGTGATCTTATGAAAGGAAGTTAAAAATTAATAGTGAAAAGGGACATGGTTCTCATGTCTAAAATTGTACTTCCTAGCCTGTAGCCTTTAGTATCTTGTATTTGGTAGCTAGAAGTTGTAATATCATGGTTATCAGTCAACCAACCGTCAACAGCTAATAGCCAACAGCCATCTTCGTCATTTCGGCAGAACGCGCTAGCAGTGACGAGAAATCTCATGGAAAGGAGTGAAAAGTTAAAAGTACTTGGTTATCATGTCTAAAATTGTACTTCCATTAACCATTAACCATTAACCATTAACCATTAACCACTATTTACTGCTGGGTATAATAGCTATAGTCTTTTAAGACGGTAGCAATAAATTCCATGGCCTTTAGGTCGGATTTGATCTGTGTGAGGTCTATAATTTTGGCATGTAGCTTCATCAATGTTTTGTGATTGTGATTTCTTTTAGCGGTATAGAAAACACTTTTTATAGTTTGTATATCTGCATCCGTTAATACGGTCACCTGCGGGAATTTTGGCACATAGGAATCTGGAATATCAACGGCCACTGTTTGTGCAATACTTACTCGTTTCTTTTCACTAATAACAGTAGTTCCACCAGCCATATCGCCCAAGCGTTGCCCTTTTCCAGTAGCTATAATACTCACTACGGCTACAGAGCCAGAAGAGAGCGTGAAGTCAATAAAATTCAACATCCAGCGCAGTAAATAACTGCTAAATGTAGGTTTTGATCCGTCTAGTTTTACCACACGTATTTTATTAAGCTGCTTGCCGGGTGTTTGACCATTCATCAATATTTCAAAAGCCAAACTGTAAAAAAGAATCGGCAACCCAAACAACAAATAAAAAACCCATGCATCAAAACCATGCTTAAAGTCGATTATAGACATAATTATGAGCATGATGATAACATAGCTGGTAATAATCAACTTATCAATGATGTAAGAACCTATTCTGGTGGTTAGGTGGGCAACATTTTGATAGATAGAAATATTTTGAGCAGTTTCTATTTGAAAATTATCCATTTTTGTCGTTATTTGTTATTCGTCTTTTTCACTAGAAAAGCGAATATAAAAAGATTCTATGATTACTAAGATTACTTTATCGTTTTTGTTTGTAAATGCGATTTTCTCGTAATGAGAGAAGCGGCATTTATAAAAAGACATAAAGAGAAATGGCAACAATTTGAAGATGTTTTGTCTAAAAAAATATCGGTATCTCCAGATAAATTATCAGATTTATACATAGAGATTACAGACGATTTGAGTTATGCCAAAACTTTTTATCCACATTCTAAGGTAGTTGCCTATTTAAATGGCGTTGCTGCGACGGCGCATTTAAAAATATATGTCACTAAAAAAGAAAGCAAAAACCGATTTATTTCTTTTTTTAAAACCGAATTCCCATTAGAATTTTACCACTACCAAAAGCAATTGTTAATTGCCTTTTCGGTGTTTTTGTTTTTTGCCATTGTAGGTGCTTTTTCTGCGGCCAATGATGTGGAATTTGTCCGTGTTATTTTAGGAGATTCCTATGTAAACATGACTTTAGAAAATATTTCGAAAGGAGATCCAATGGCAGTGTATAAAAAGCAGGCAGAAATGGACATGTTTTTAGGTATTACCATAAACAATATTAAAGTTGCCATGATGGCCTTTGTCTTAGGAATTTTATTCTCTTTGGGTACCTTGTTTGTGATGATGCAAAATGGAATTATGTTGGGGTCGTTCTTGTATTTTTTTTATGAGAAAGACTTGTTATGGGAATCTTCAAGAACTATTTGGATTCACGGAACCATAGAAATTTCAGTGATTATTATTGCTGGTTGTGCAGGAATGGTGTTGGGGAATGGATTGTTATTCCCAAAAACCTATTCACGTATAGAATCGTTTAAAAAAAGTATCAAAGCAGGCTTAAAAATAATGGTAAGTACCATTCCGTTTTTTATCATAGCCGGCTTTTTAGAAGGCTTTGTAACCAGACATACAGAAATGCCAGATTGGTTGGCTATTTTTATCATAGTGGCATCATTAAGTGCCATAGTATTTTATTATATTATTTACCCAATTCAACTCACCAAAAAAAACAAAAAAGATGCACAACAATAATTATATAGAGTTTAAAAAAGAAAGGGATTTAGGCGCAATTATCTCAGATACCTTTAAATTCTTACGCTTGGAATGGAAGCCCTTTTTCGGAACCATTTTAAGAACTGCTTTTTTACCCATTATTATTGCCATTGCAGGCTTGTTTTTTTACATGTATTCGTTTCCAAATATTTTTGGAGATTTTGGTGTTACTTCTTCATTGGGTGATGGAATTTATGAAGTTCCTAATTTTGGATTGATGTTTACATCGATTGTTTTTATGGGAATCTTCTTTTTAATAGCCTATGTAATTATGAATATTACGGCCTTGTACTATATACAATCCTATATTGAGAATAAAGGAAATATAGATTTTACGATGATTCAGGACCGTGTAAAAGACAAGTTTTGGTCTTTTACAGGACTGTTTATTTTAGCGGGTTTGATTGTTGGTTTCAGTTTTGTACTGTGTTTTTTTCCTATTATTTACACCAGTGTTGTGCTGGCCTTAGCAGCACCAATTTTAGTATATAGCAAGTTGGATGTTGCAGATACGATTAGCTATTCTTTTAAGTTTGTGAATGGGCATTGGTGGGAAACTTTTGGAGTGATGATAGTGGTATCTATTATTACCACAGTTATTGGGTATATTTTCTCAGTACCAGCAGTTGCATACTTTTTTATAAAAATGGGAACTGTAATTTCTACGAACGATCCTACAGGAATGACAGAAGCGCTTAAGGATCCAATTTACTTGGCCTTAAATGGAATTTCGTACATCGCTCAGTTTATCCTTTATGCTGTAACATTAATTACGAATGTGTTTTTATATTTTGACATCGCAGAACAAAAATATGGTACTGGTACCAATGAGAAAATTGATAATTTAGGGAGTTAATTTTGTTTAAAAAAAAGCTCTTATATATCGTTTTAATGTGTTCATTTTTTAGTGCTAGGGCGCAAGAAAAGCTACATTCGGTAGCTATTGATTCAACGGCAATAGTAAAAAAACAGTTTAACCAAACGAATATTGAAAACTATAGAAACGACGGTACTTTTAATTACGAAATTGTAGATGAAGGACCTTCTTTATACGAGCAAATTGTTGATTGGTTTAATCGGGTGTTTCGAAAAATACTCTCCTGGTTTTTTGATGATGTAGAGGTGCCATTTGGGTTTTTAATAAGTTTTTTTAAAATGCTACCATATATAATTTTGGCAATTGTTTTGTATTTGATTGTCAATTTTTTCTTGAAAGTGAATGCTCGAAATATTATAACCGGGAAACGAAATAAAGAAATAGTACATCTAAAAGATGATGAGGAGCTACTGAGTAGCAAAGATCTGCCTGGGTTGATTGCATTGGCCATTGCCGAAGAAAATTACCGATTGGCAATAAGGTATCAATATCTGTCAGTATTACAGCAGTTATCAGAAAAAGAAATTATTGTTTGGGAACAGCAAAAAACAAACGAAGATTATCTCAAAGAAGTACACCATAAAAACATCCATACTGAATTCGAAGAAATTACGCGGTTTTACGATTTTGTCTGGTATGGAAGCTTTGAAATAAATAAGGTGGAATACCTAAAAGGCATAGAAAGTATTACAGCAATAGAAGGAAAAATTAAATAGGTTTGGATAAGAAATTAAAAATATACTTTTCAATTTTCGTTGCCATGTTTGCGCTCATCGTTTTTATGGAGGCAAGCAAGAAGGAACCGATTAGTTGGTTTCCTAGTTACGCCACACATCATAAGATTCCGTATGGAACGTATGTCCTAACAGAAGAGTTTAAATCCCTATTTAAAAACACAGAAGTACGAACTATAACCCAGCCTCCTTATCAGTTCTTAAAAGACACCACTCAAAACGGAACCTATTTTTTTGTAAACGGAACATTAAATTTTGGCAAGGCTGAGTTTGACGAGTTGCTAAAATTTGTAGCTAGAGGAAATGATGTATTTATGTCTACTGAAGGCGCTAATATTGATACCTTACATTTAGAAACTAAGGGGTTGGCAACCAATATGTTTAGAGAGCGCTCTTTTTATAAACTCTTAAATCAACATCTTGATACTACAAGTTATTCGTTTGATAAAAAAAATAGCAATATTGTTTTTAAAGAAATTGATACGTTAAAAACAACAGTGTTGGGGAAACTAATCCTTAAGAATTCTGATTCGGTCCAAGAAGCAGCAGGTGTAAATTTCATCAAATTCAAACATGGTAAAGGACAGTTTTATTTTCACACCTTTCCATTGGCTTTTACAAATTATGCCTTGTTAAAAGACAACAACCATCAATATGTAGCATCGGTATTGTCGTATATAGATGATAGCAAGCCAATTTTTTATGATGGCTATTACAAAACAGGAAAAGTGAAAATAACTTCACCCATGTATTATATTTTAAGTTCAGATAATTTACGCTGGGCCTATTATACTGCGCTCATTGGGGTCTTGTTTTTTGTGGTTTTTAAAGGCAAAAGAAGGCAGCGGATTATTCCGATTGTTACCCCGTTAAAAAATCAAACATTGGCATTTACAAGAACCATTGCGAATATGTATTTCGAAAAATCAGAGCATAAAAACATCGCAGAACATAAAATCAATTATTTTTTAGAATATATTAGAGGGCAATTGCATGTGCCAACCACAACAATTAACGAAGCGTTTTACAATTTTGTAGCCTTAAGAAGTGGAAATACCTTGGAAGTTGTACAGCAATTATTTAAAGAAATACAAACAATTCAGAAATCGCAAGCAATCTCTAAAGAGCAATTAATTAGGTTGAATACATTGATTGAAGATTTTAAAAAGAAAGTATCATAGTATAAAAATAGTATATGGAAACACAAGCAACAAAAAATCCAGAAGAAAACCAGCAATTTTCGAATAGAATAGAATTATCACAGTTAAAAGAGGCGATTGATAAAATTAAAATGCAGTTGCGAAAGGTAATTGTAGGACAAGATGATTTTGTTGAGCTATTGCTTGTTTCGTTATTGGCAGATGGACATGTTTTGATAGAAGGTGTTCCTGGTGTTGCCAAAACAATTACGGCTAAATTACTGGCTAAAACGGTGCACACTGACTTTAATAGAATACAGTTTACGCCAGATTTAATGCCTTCGGATGTATTAGGAACTTCTGTTTTGAATATGAAAACTTCTAATTTTGAGTTTAAACAAGGGCCTATTTTTTCTAATTTAGTATTGATAGATGAGATCAATAGAGCGCCTGCAAAAACCCAAGCGGCCTTATTTGAGGTGATGGAAGAAAAGCAAATCACCATTGACGGAAATCAATATAAAATGAATCCACCATTTATGGTGCTGGCTACTCAAAATCCAATTGATCAAGAAGGAACCTATGCCTTGCCAGAAGCGCAATTAGACCGTTTTTTATTCAAGATAAATGTTGGGTATCCAAACTTAGAAGAAGAAATAGCAATAATTAGCAATCACAATAACAGAAAAGGCGCCTTGGTTGAACAATCAATTGAAGCTGTATTGACAGAAGCGGAGCTGATTGGATTTAGAGCAAAAGTGCACGAAATTATAGTTGATGAGAAGATTGTAAAATACATTGCAGAGATTATTTTAAATACCAGAACACACCCACATTTATTTTTAGGAGGTTCTCCAAGAGCAAGCATTGCTGTTTTAATGGCATCTAAAGCTTTTGCTGCCATAAACGGTAGAGACTTTGTGATTCCAGAAGATATCAAAAAAAGTTTATTTCCGGTGCTGAGACATAGAGTACTCCTAACTCCAGAAAGAGAAATGGAAGGCTATACCACTGACAAGGTGATAGAAATGATTATTCAAACTGTAGAAGTACCAAGATAAGTGTTGAAATTCTTTAAGCAAATCCATATTGATAATCGATTCTTTAGCTATATAGCAGTGCTATCTGGCGTGTTTTTATTGTCGTATTGGTTGCCTGTATTACTTGCTGTGGCCTGGTTTTTAATGGTGGTTTTTTCTACAATTGCCCTGCTAGATCTCCTGTTGTTATTTAGATTTAAAAACGGAATTGTTGCCAATAGAATAGTGCCCAAAAAATTTTCTAATTCTGATGAAAATATCATCAATATTGGATTAGAAAACAACTATCCTTTTGCGGTAAAAACTACTACCATTGACGAATTGCCAATACAGTTTCAGAAGCGGGATTTTACACATACCAAATATTTAGAAAAACATGCCAATGAAACAATTGAATACTCGGTTATACCTGTTGAAAGAGGGGAATACCATTTTGGAAGTTTAAATGTCTATGCCGCAACTGCATTGTCGTTTTTTTCGAGAAGATTTAAATTTGAGGCAAATAAAATAGTGGCTGTTTATCCTTCGTATGTACAAATGAAAAAGTACGAATTTTTAGCTATTAGCAACAAGCTAACAACGGTTGGCTTAAAGAAAATAAGAAGAATAGGGCATACCTTAGAGTTTGAGCAAATTAAGAACTATGTAGTTGGAGACGATGTAAGAACCATTAACTGGAAAGCTACGGCAAAGAAAGGGGAATTGATGTTGAATCAATATCAAGATGAAAAATCACAACCTATTTATTCTATTATTGATACGGGTAGAGTTATGAAAATGCCCTTTAACGAATTAAAATTGTTAGACTATGCAATTAATGCAACGCTGGCTTTTTCTAACATAGCCTTGTTAAAGAATGATAAAGCTGGAATGCTAACGTTTTCTAAAAAGGTAAACGATATGGTACTGGCAAGTAATAAAAAAACAAATCTATCTGTAATTAATGAAACCTTGTACAATATAAACACAGAGTTTTCAGATTCAGATTTCGGAATGCTATACGGCATGATAAAGCGTAAAATTAACCAACGTAGTTTGTTAGTTTTATATACCAACTTTGAACATATTTCTGCCTTAAAGAGACAGATGCCCTATTTACAAGCGCTTGCAAAAAAGCACCTATTAATTACCGTGTTGTTTGAAAATACAGAATTGGATGCACTAATTGATGGTGAAGCTAGTGATGTACAAGAGATATATCATAAAACCATAGCAGAGAAATTTTCTTATGACAAAAGACGCATCGTAAAAGAATTAGAAAAAAGAGGGGTAAACACGATTCTTACAAAGCCTGAGCAATTATCTATTAATGTAATTAATAAGTATCTAGAGTTTAAATCTAAAGGATTGATTTAAAAAACAAAGTAGACTTCTTATTGGCTCTAGACGAGAACTTGTATCGAAATGGTTGTTAATTGCATTTATACTACAATAAACCTGATGTTTATAAAAGTATTTATAATTTGTAGTTGAATTTGCGACAAAAAAAAGCCAGAACAAACAATAGGTCCTGGCTTTCTTATTGAATTAAGAAATTTTGTTATTCTTTAATATTTAGTTTTGCAAGTACTAATTTAGTAATATCAAACTTGTCATCTAAATATGCAAATTCATTACCAGTTGTAGTTAAGACTTGTGTGTATCCTTTTTCTTTCGCAATTACGACTATAACTTCCGAAATTTTTTGATATAATGGTCGCATTAGCTCATCTCTTCTTAATTGCATCATCTTAGTACCATTATCTCTAAAAGAAGCAAGATCTTTGTTTAACAGATTTAACTCATTGGCTCTGATTTTTTTTGCGGCATCGCTCAACGTTTTTATCTCTGTATTATATGCTTTTACTCGAGACTCATACTTATTTATTTTGATGGCATTGACTGAATCTAATTTAGATCCATATGCTCTTATTGTTTCATGAACTGTTTTTAATTGAGGCATTTTAGAAATGATCAACTCGCTATTAACAGTACCAACTTTCGTTTGCGCATTCACTGAGAACCCAATAAGTAAAAGGGTGAAAAATAAGGTAATTTTGGTTTTCATTTTTGTTCGTTTTTTTGCAAATATAAGAAAGCCAATGAGTAAAGCTAATAAATTATGTGTTTTTTAACAGCTTAAAGGCTTTTACTAAGAGTATTAAAGATCGTTTGATGTCTTGTCTTATAATCAAACCATACTATTGACGTATCCTTTCTAAACCAGGTTAATTGTCGTTTGGCAAACCTTCGTGTATTCTTTTTAATTTCTTCAATGGCAAAATCTTTGGAGATATTTCCGTCAAGAAAGGAAAATAATTCTCTATATCCAACGGTTTGCAAGGCGTTTAAATTTTTATGTGGATATACGGTTTTGACTTCATCGAGTAGACCTTCTTGCATCATGATGTCTACACGTTGGTTAATTCTATCGTATATAATTTCTCTGTCAGCGTTGAGCCCGATTTTTATAGACCTGAAGTTTCTTTTTTCTTTTGGTTTGTTTTTAAAGCTAGAATAGGGAAGTCCAGAACCAATGCAAACCTCTAATGCTCTAATAACTCGCTGTGGATTGTCTAGTGCAATTTCATTGTATGTTTCAATATCTAAATCCTTTAATTGCTGTTGTAAATGGGCAATTCCTTTAGAAAGGAGCTCTTGGTTTAAGTTTTCTCTAATTTCAGGAGTCACTTTAGGAAAGTAGTCTAACCCGTTAAGAACGGCATCTACATATAAACCGCTACCACCAACCATAATAACCATTGTATTAGTTTCGAATAATTCGTTGAGTTTGTCCAAGGCGTCTCGTTCAAAATCTCCTACATTATAGCTGTCAAAAATACTTCTATTCTGAATAAAGTGGTGTGGTGCTGCATTTAATTCTTCTACAGATGGAACTGCTGTTCCAATGTTCATTTCTTTATAAAATTGTCGCGAATCGCAGGAAATAATTTCTGCATTATAATGGGTGGCCAATTTGATGCTTAAAGCCGTTTTTCCAATAGCCGTAGGCCCTACAACTGTAATAAGAACGTTCTCTTTTTTAGATGACATTTAATTTAGTTTACTTCCGCAATTATAACAAAACCCTGCGTCATTTATGTGATTTTCTTTTAAACATTCTGGGCAAGATTGGGTGTTGGTGTGAATGGTATCTACTTTGGCCATTTCTGTCGTTACAATTCCGGTGGGTATGGCAATAATTCCATATCCCATAATCATAATAATACTTGCAATAAATTGACCAATTGGAGTATGAGGTGCAATATCTCCATAACCAACTGTGGTTAAGGTGACAATAGCCCAATATACACTTCTTGGTATGCTTGTAAAGCCATTTTCCTCTCCTTCAATCATATACATTACCGTGCCTAAAATGATACAAATAATCACTACAAAAAATAAGAAAACGGCAATTTTAGCCTTACTTGCTTTTAGCGAAACTATTAATCTGTTAGAAGCCCCAATATATCTAGCAAGTTTTAAAATTCTGAATACTCTTAATAATCGCAAGGCTCTTAAGGCAGCGAGATTGTGCGAACCTATTAAAATAAAGGACAAGTATTTAGGGATGGTTGAAAGGAGGTCTATAATTCCGTAAAAACTAAAAATATATTTTAAAGGTTTTTTTATGGAAACGATTCTAACAATGTATTCTATTGAAAATAGGATGGTTATTACCCATTCAGAAATATTTAAGAAGGTGTGATATTTAGCATCAAAACTCGATACGCTTTCTAGCATTACCAATAAAACACTTGCTAGAATTGCAATGAGTAATATGACATCAAATAGTTTTCCTCCACGAGTATCGGCTTCATAAATTATTTCATGAAGCCGATGCCTTAAAGAGTTTTTTGGTTGTTGATTTTTCAAAAATTACGTTTTGTAGTTGGAGCTAAAATACAATAATTTTAATTTTTTATGAAGATAAAATCGCCTCCTTCATCTCCAATTCCGTAAATCGTACCATATTGTGGAGTATTTGGGCTGTTATTCATAACGGGTTCTTCAATTCTATTAAAAAGTTGCCTAGCAGAAAGGTAAGGACTTGTATTGTTTTCTAACCTTTTTAATAAATATTTTAAGAACATACTTTTATTAGGAACCGTTTTTAAAGTACCACTAGTAATTGCTTTTCTACTTGTTAGTTCGTATTTTTTCTGAATAGATTTCGGTGATTTTTCGAAAGATCTAGTCTTAAAAATACTTCCACTAAAACAGGCATCAGAAATTAACAAGGTATGTTTAGATTGTATGGATTTTAAAAAATCTACTACTTGAGAATTACTAATCAGGTTCAATTCATATTCCATATCAGCATCTGAAGGTAACCAGTGTCCAACTTGACTTACTTCGTCATAAACTCCATGACCAGCATAAAAAATTAATACATTGTCTTTATCGGTAATTTTCTTTTTAAGTTTACTAAATTCTTTAATAATGTCATTTGCTTTTGGACTGTTATTAAGAATAACTACGTTTTCTTTTTTAAAGTTGTATTTATTAATTAATACGTTCCCTAAATCTCTAGCATCTTTAGTTGGCAAACCGGCTAAATCTGTAATAGCACCATCTCCATAGTCACTAACACCTATTAGCAAGGCGTAATATTGACCAAAACCAGTATCAATTTTTTTGTCTTTTTTAACAATTATTGGATCTACAACATCTGGTGATTTTCTTTTTATTGTAAACCGCTTTGTCGATGATGCCTGTTTTAAATCGGTTGCTGTAACAAGCAACTCATTGGTTCCAATTTTTAAAGGAACATTGGCTGTAAAGGAGCCGTCATCAGAAATTGAAGCATCAATACCATTAATAATTATTTCGTAAATACCATCTTTATCTGTTGCTTTACCACGTACTATAATCCGTTTTGTTTTTACAATTTTAAATCCACGTTGGACAATAGGTTCAGCGATTACAACTTCTGGAGGTGTATTAAAGTCTGCAGTAGGGTATGAAACCTTTAAATAATCAATAGAAATTTCTTGCTTGTTATACACACTAAATCCAATATAATTTCCGAAAAATTTAGAATATGGAGCTTCATTAACATATTGTTCATTTATATACAATCGTAGCAATTTGCCAGATTTGACAATTTTAATTCTATTGGCTTGATAAGCTTGCGTATTTAATGCACTTGTATTTGTCCAAGGAATTAATTTTATAGATTTGTCGTTTTCTAATTTTCGCAATAAATAGCTACCATCTTTAGATAAAAATAAATCAAATTCATTGGTATTGTTTTGTCTACCAAAAGCAAATGAGATTGAACCATTAGAGCTACTTGTTAGCCTTGTAACTGAAGTTTCAATAATAAAATCTTTACTGGTGTCTATCCCAACTTTTTTACTGATAAATGCGCCTCCTTTGTCTGTGTTATTTTTAACATACAATTTTCCATTACTAATTCTGGTTTTACTATTGGTGTTATCAGTTAAGTTCCACCCATTAGTATTACTAGTAAAAGGTTCATTTAATGGCACTTTTAAGGTGTTTGAAGTAACAATTGTTTTGTTCGATTTCTTAAGGTATTTAATATAGATATTATCTACAGAAATTTTCTGTTTATTAAAGACTACAAAACCTAACCTATGCCCATAAAAAGACTCGAAATTGGTTTGTGTAACAAAGGTTCCATTTACATAAAACTTATAATGATCTCCTTGCTTTACAACGCGTAAGGTGTTTGTTGAACCATTCCCTTTTATTATGGCTGCAGAAAGTGTAAACTTTTTAATAACCTCTTCTTTATTATTAACAACCCTTACAACTTTATAATAGCCATTACCAGTTAGGTAAAACCTAAAACTATTAGTTCCATCTTTCCCCCATTGCAATCCGTAAGAATAGTTTGTGACACCACTTACTTTTTTAATATTAGTTTTAATTTCAAAATCTCTAGAAGTATCAATTGTTTTAGGAATATTAATGGCCCATCCACTTTTATCTAGCTTGTGTTCAAAATTGTAAAAACTATTAGCTACAGAAGTGTTTTTCTTTTCGGTATCACCAACTGGCCAATTGTTCTTATTGTCTGTAAAATACTCTGTCAATACATTTTCTCCACTTGCTACAATTGTAGGAATGGTTTTTTTAGTGTTGTTTTTTTGATTGATGTATTGAATCTTAAGATTGGTAATTGCTATTTTTTGGTTGTTGTAGACTACAAAACCAAAACGATTCCCCATAAAAGGTTTATGCGTATATAATGTTAAATATCTATCGTTCACATAAAATTTTATAAAGCCTCTTTCTTTTTTGATTTTTAAGGTGTTATAGGCATAGTTTCCTGTTTTAATATGTGTCGATTTAGTCCAGTCTTTGATGGCAGTATATTTGCCATCTTTATATTGGTCTATGGCATAGGATCCATTAGATGTAATAGAGAAAACAAACTGATTATCACTGTTTTTTCTCCCAAAAGTAAAGCCAAAACCATTGTTTTTAATTCCACTTATCTTTAATATTTTTGATGTGATTTCAAAATCTTTACTCGTATCAATATCGATCACTTTTGTGGATGACCATCCACCTGAGACTCTTTTATGGTCAAAATAATACCGATTGTTTTTTACTTCTAATACCGATTTGGCATCAGAACTCGTTGCCCAATCATTTTTGTTGGTAGCAAAATCATCCTCCCAAATTATTTTGTCAGATGTAGTGATATTCTTTTTTATTATTGGATTGCTATTTTTTTGATTTAAATAGGTCATGCTTAAATAACCTACTGCAATTTTTTGTTTGTCATACACAATAAAACCAGTTCTGTCTCCATAAGATCTATATGAATAACCAGTATAAACCACATTGCTATTGATTAAGTATTCAATCTTACTGCCTGTTTTTATAACGGTCAATAAATTTGTAACACCATTTCCAGTTTTTATATGGCTAGATTTTGTCCAGTTTTTAATGGCGGTTCTAGTACCATTTACATATTTACTAATTGTAAATGACCCCCCTCCAGAAATATAGAATTGATTTTGGTTGTCACTGTTTTTTCTCCCAATGATGATTCCATATCCATTATCTGTGATGCCCGATTTCTTCTTCAGTTGCGCACTTATTCTAAAATCTTTTGAAGTATCATATTTCTTTACGATGGTTGAAGACCACCCTCCAGTAACTCTTTTGTGATCTATAATGTAATCACCCCCAGTAACCTCTAATATAATATCTTTAGTGTTTGATTCTGCCCATTTATTACTATTGCCATTAAAGCCATCAAACAGAATCGTTTTTGATTGCGTGCTTGTTTTTTTACCTTGTTTAACTTTAAAATAATCTACAGCTACTTTTTGTTTGTTGTACACTAGAATGGCCAATTTTTTTCCAAAAAAAGGTTTAAAACTTTGCGTGGTAACCAAGGTATTGTTTATGTAATAATACATCGTACTTCCTTTTTTTACAACCTTTAATTTATTGTAGCTGTAATAACCCGTTTTAATGCTGCTAGATTTTGTCCAAGCTTTTATGGCCTTAAAATTACCGTCTTTTTTTTCTGAAACTCTATATTGATCATTGCTTAGAACAAAATGATAGGCATTGCTACTATCCTTCATACCGTACATTAAACCTGTAGCATTTGATTTAGCCCCTGAAATTTTTTGAAAAGACATTTCCAACTCAAAATCTGAACTGGTATCAATGGCTATTTTTTTTGTGCTAACATTCCAATTTTCATCATCTCTAAAATGTTCAAAATAGTATTTACCATTTTTAACCTCTAAACTTCTTGTGGTGTTTGTTGCAACTGGCCAATTACCTTTACTTGTAAAGTGTTTGCTATAGATCTCTTGTTGCCCATAGATTGTTACTGCAATTATGGATAAAAAGAAAGCTAATGTTAATGATTTAGTTTTCATGTTTTTTTTATTGGTGATTCATTTCGATAAAAATAGGAACAACTTTAGCGTTACTATTAGTAGATTTAGTAGAAAATGCAATTTTATTTCTTTCAAACTTTATGTCACTTCCTTTAAACATTTTGTATTGCAATGCTTTTTTTACTCTCGAAACAAAATCTCCAGAGCCATTTCTGGCAGTATGTACAATACTATTAATGTTTAATTTTTCTTTACTATACAAAACACATAAAATATCTCTACCTGGTTTCGCGTCAAATTCTATAAAATATTCTTCATTTGGTAGTGCAATTTCACTGTTTACATAGCTAAAGTAATCGCTAAATTTATCAAATGGATATAATTTACTCACAGATTTATCTCCAGAGCCATATCCAATTAAATAAACATATCCTTTTTGCTTACTTTTTAAATAAATTCTAAATTGTGTACCTGAAGTATAGCTTTTATCAATTCTATACGTTGTTTTCGAAGCTTTGACAACATCGAAATTTCTAGAAGCATACTCTGACAAGGTAGGATACATGTTTTTCCCGCTACTTAAACGCAAGGTCATTTCACCAGCCATTGAATTGTAATTGGTCACAATATCCGTATTATTTTTTTTCTTTTTTGATTTGTCTATTAATACATAGGCTGTCTTTGTGTAGGTTTCAAAATCATTGTACTTAACCCATATATACCCTTTGTTTCCCCAGTTTGTTCCCCAAGAATTTAAAATTTCGAAGGCACCACCATAATTCGTATCACTATAACCAACAACAACCATTGCATGTCCTCCTAATTTTTTTGTGGTATCGCCATTCCAAACCCCCTTAGACTTATAAAAAGAAGCATGAATTTGCATTCCAATAACTACCGGGTTTTTGTTAGCTATCGCTTTTTTTACTTTACCAACTAAATTGTACGGGTTGTTCCATTTAGCGAGTCTTTCATAGGTTAAAATGGTGTTTCTTTTTGCTTTTTGATACCCAAAACTTGTTGGTTTTGTCTTACAATTAGTAGAGCTGTAGTTAAAATCTTTTAATTGTAGAATTCCATAGGTATTTAAGAGCTTCATCGCGTCGGCTATATATGAGCCTCGTTTGCAGTTAACATCTCCTTTAAATTTGATTAGATTATAGACAAATGCAGGAGAGAAGGTATTTTGATTGATTTTCGTGGTATTATATTTCCAATCGTTTTTAACAGCATTGGCAATTGTTCTTGCTCCATAGCCACTTGCCCAACCAACACAAGAAGGCTGATTGCCTTGATTCCCCGGTGTAGGAGCGTACGATTTTAAACTAAAGCTTTTAGGGATAGCGGTAATACTTCTAGTTACTAACGGTACCGTTTCTGTAACCTCCTCATACTTTTCTTGGCTAAAATCTAAACCTGTTGTATACTGTTGTGCAAAAATAGAGGAACTAAGAAACATTATAAAGACAATGAAATAGCGCTTTTTCATGGTGTTTGTTTTTAGGTTTCCCGTACAAACTTAGAGGAGGGATGTTGTACAGAAAAGAATCGATTTTTTTTGTAATTCCTATAAATTTACTAAAAAAGTTTTAATGAATGGTAAATGCTTTGAAAATAAGAGTGTTAATACCGAATTATCTTAGCAACATTCTTAGATTTCAAGTAATTTTTAATAATTGTTTTTGCTAAAGCTTTATTCTTAATTTGAGTCATCATAGATTTTAAAATATCCAAATGACTTTCTTGATAGGCCAAGTTTGTAAATGAATACCCAATAACTTCGTTGTTTTCAATTAAAATAACAGAATGCTCATCGACACTTCTTCCTTTATCAATCAACAACATATTATCGCTATTAAAATTATCAAAAAGCATTTTTTTCTTACTCCTTAAGTTGTACTTAGGTTTATTGATTTCTAATTCTAAATAAAATTTTAAATTCGTAAGAAGTATGTTACCTGTTGGCTCGTAGCTTATTGAAGCCGTTTTTTCTTGAATCGCTTTTCCTCTTTTAGTTGTTTTTATGAATTGGTTATTAATATCATTTTTGATATTATTTCCTTTACCCATAAAAATAATCTGGCCATCTTCTCTGTGTAAGTAGTACACACCAACAACAGTAGGAATGTCATCTAATAAAGCAATTAATTTTTCAGTAGTTTTTTTACAGTCAAAATGTTTAACAGTATTCTTAATAATGGACTTATCTACATCTTTGTCTAATAATAATTTAAACAATTGAATAGTTGCTAATGCATCTCCAGATGCTCTGTGCCTATCGCTCATAGGGATTCCAAGTGATTTACATAATTTCCCTAGGCTATAAGAAGGTTGCTCTGGAATTAATTTCCGACTTAATTCAACCGTACATAAAGTATCTCGTTTATATTCATATCCTAAACGATTGTACTCGGTTTTTAGAATTCTGTAATCGAAACTAGAATTGTGTGCAACCACAATACAATCTTTAGTGATTTCAATAATTCGTTTCGCTACTTCGTGAAATTTAGGTGCATTTCGTAGCATTTTATTATTGATACCTGTAAGTTGAACAACAAAAGGCTGAATGTCTTTTTCTGGATTTACAAGTGTTATAAATTGGTCTACAATTTCGTGACCGTCGAATTTGTAGATGGCAATCTCTGTAATTCCTTCTTCATTAAATTTACCACCCGTCGTTTCAATATCTAAAATTGCGTACAAATTTCTTTTTTTTTAGCTTTTTGTGTAAATCTACACAATATAATTCCGTGCGCCAAAAATTGCGCTACCAACTCTAACCATTGTGCTTCCATTTTCGATGGCCAATGTATAATCTCCACTCATCCCCATAGAAAGGGTGTCAAGTGATTGATTTGTTTCTTTTAATGTATCGAATAGCACTTTTAAAGAAGAAAATTCTTCTTTTAATTGTTCTTGATCCTCTGTAAATGTTGCCATTCCCATTAAACCAATGATTTTCACGTTTTTTAACTTTGATAGTTCTTCCGAAGAAATTAGTTGCTTGATATCAGTAAATGACAATCCAAATTTTGTCTCTTCTTTAGCGATTCTAGCCTGTAGCAAACAGCTAATTACTCGTTGGTGTTTTTTTGCTTGTTTGTCAATTTCTTTTAAGGTTTTAAAACTGTCAACTCCATGAATTAAATGAACAAAATGGGCCATGTATTTTACCTTATTACGTTGTAGATGACCAATCATATGCCATTGGATATCCTTTGGTAATTCATCGTATTTAGCGGCCATTTCTTGAATTTTATTTTCTCCAAAAATTCGCTGACCAGCAGCATAGGCATCTAAAATTGCAACATTAGGTTTGGTCTTTGATACTGCAACTAAAGTTACTTTCTTTTGGAGGCTATTTTTTATCTGGCGTATGTTTTCTGCTATCATAATAAAAAGGGACGAGCAAGCATGGTGCTAAAACTCATAAATAGTGATTGCGCTTCTTAATTTGGGTTCTATATAAGTCGTTTTTGGAGGCATTAATTGGCCTGAATCAACAATACTTTTTAATTCATTAATCGTTGTTGGTCGCATTCCAAAGGATACCTTAAAATCTCCAGTATCAACTTTTGTTTTTAATTCTAAGCTATCAGATTTATTTTGAGAATACATAATTTTAGAATCATTCCTAATGTCTTTAATACCCAAAATTGGTTTTAAGATGGTTTGATATAAAATTTCTGCATCTAATTGACTCAAGGCATCCGTATATTCGTAGACTTTCTTACGTAAATACAAAGAATAAAACTCACCATTTAAATACATGCTAAAATGATTTTTTTTACTGGGCCTGTATAAGTCTTGTCCACGGTTTTCAATTCTGAAATAGGTGTCTAATTCAATTAAAAACTCATGAGGAGTATACCCATTTAAGTCTTTTATAAATCGATTAAACTCATAAATACTTAATTGACTTTCGGGCAATAAATAACTCATAAAAAAGTTATAGTTTTCGGCACCTGTATGTGCAGGGTTTTCTTTAGCCAATCTCTGAGCTAACAAACATGACGAAGTAGATCGGTGATGCCCATCAGCGATATATAAGGTGTTAATTTCTTTAAATGTATTGGTTATTAATTCAATATCTTGTTGATTATTTACAACCCAAAGTGCATGATAATTTTTATCTGAAGTAGAGAATTCAAATTCAGCTCTAGTTTTTTGATATTTTTTGATGATGTTAGTAATTGCATCATTATCTGGATAGGTTAGGAGTACAGGCTCTGCATTAAAACCAGTGTTTTTTAAATAATTTTCAAAGAGTAACTCTTTTTGCTCAAGAGTGCCTTCGTGTTTTTTGATGACGTTATTATGATAATCATCTACCGAGGTGGCAGAAATAATTCCGCAAAAAGAATTTGTAGGTGTTATTTTCTGGTAGATATAAAAAGCAGGAATTTCATCTTGAGTAAATATAGTATCCTCTTTAAATTCTAAATACCTATTGTGCACTAACTTAAAACGTAAATCACCACTGACATCTTGCTTGTTATATTTATATCCAGGATTGATAACATGTAAAAATGTATATGGATTAAATGCCAATTTTGCATTTAACATCTCAGGAGTATAAATTTCACGTGATTTGGTAGAAACCAACGCAACTTTATCTCTTGTTGCTCTTACGGCTTTAAAAGGTTTTACTATTGCCATTAACTTCTTAAGAAAGTAATTTAATAATCTGTTCTGCCAATTCTTCTCCAATTCTATTTTGAGCTTCTATTGTAGCAGCTCCAACATGTGGTGTTAAAGAGATGTCAGGATTCATTAATAGTTGAATTTCTGGAGTGGGTTCTTTTTCAAAAACATCTAAACCTGCATATTTAACTTTACCCGTTTCAATAGCATTTACTAAAGCGACTTCATCTATAAGACCACCACGAGCGGCGTTGATAATTCCTACACCATCTTTCATAGAGTTAAATTGCGCATCACCAATGATGTAATTATCTTGATTTGGAATATGCAAGGTAATAAAGTCTGCATGTTTTAACACTTCAGAAATGGGTTCTGTTTCAATTTCTATATCAATTGATTGTCCATTGTAAAAAGGGACATTGATGGTTGCATTTCCAACAAATGAATCCGTAGCAATGACCTTCATTCCAATTCCCAATGCAATTTTGGCAACTTCTTTTCCGATTCTACCAACACCAACAATTCCTAAAGTTTTCCCTCGTAGTTCAGTTCCATTTCCAAAATCTTTCTTTAAATCTTTAAAGCGAGTATCGCCTTCTAGAGGCATTTCTCTGTTTAATTGATGTAAAAAACGAACCATTCCAAATAAGTGGGCAAAAACTAATTCTGCAACAGAGCTAGAAGAGGCGTTTGGCGTATTGATTACATGCAGTCCGTTGTCGATAGCATAATCTACATCGATGTTATCCATGCCAACACCACCACGACCAATTAATTTAATACTAGGGCAGGCTTCAATTAATTCTTGTCGAACTTGCGTTGAACTTCGTACTAAAATTGCATCAATTGAATGTTCATTGATAAAGTTTTCTAATTGATTTTGAGCAACTGTTGTTGTAATGACTTCAAAACCATTGCTTTCTAAAAGAGCAATTCCACTTTGTGAAATTCCATCGTTTGCTAATATTTTCATTTTTTATGAGTTTCAGAGGATCAGCAAACAAACGTTTCAATATGACACTTTGCTACTTTGCTGTTTTCCTACGTTGTTATTTTTTTATATTTTCTAAATCTTGCATCACATCAACAAGCGCTTGTACGCTATATAATGGCAATGCATTATACATACTTGCTCTATAACCACCAACACTTCTATGTCCGTTTATTCCGTTAATTCCAGCTGCTGTACACATGTTGTCAAAGGTCTCTTTTAAACAATCATCAGTTAAGGTAAAAGTGGCATTCATAGTACTTCTATCTTCAATAGCAACAACGCCTTCAAATAGCGGGTTTCTATCAATTTCGGTATATAAAAGTGCAGCTTTCTTTTCGTTTACTTTTTCTATAAATGGAATTCCTCCCAAATCTTTTAACCATTGTAGCGTTAACATTGATACATATATTGCAAAAACAGCAGGTGTATTAAACATACTGTCTTTATCTATATGTGTTTTATAATTTAACATTGATGGAATTACGCGATCAACTTTTCCTAATATAGCTTCTTTAATTATGATTAATGTAGTTCCTGCAGGACCCATATTTTTCTGTGCTCCGGCATAGATCAAATCAAACTTAGAAAAATCTAATTGACGGGAAAAAATATCAGAACTCATATCACAAACGGTCACACCTTCAAATTCAGGAAAACTTTTCATTTGAGTACCAAAAATGGTGTTGTTACTTGTGCAGTGAAAGTAATCTACATCTTTTGGAATTTCATATCCTTTCGGAATGTAGGTATAGTTTTTATCTTTAGAAGAGCCAACTTCTGTTAACTCACCAAATAATTTTGCCTCTTTTATTGCTTTGTTGGCCCACGTTCCAGTATTTAAATACGCTGCTTTTTTATGTAATAAATTATGCGCCGTCATTAAAAATTGAGTGCTAGCTCCACCTTGTAAAAACAGTACTTGATAGCCTTTGTTTTCTAAACTCAATAATTCTAAAACAAGACTTTTCGCTTTATCTATTACAGCAACAAAAGGTTTACTTCTGTGCGAAATCTCTAGCAAAGAAAGGTTGTCATCATTAAAATTAAGAATAGCCTCTGAAGCTTTTTTTAAGACTTCGTCTGGTAAAATACAAGGCCCAGCGCTAAAGTTATGTTTTTTCATTTTCTTCTAATTTGAGTATTATTTTGCGATCACAAAGATGCTGCTTTTTTAGAGATATTTATTTTAAATTGTTGCTAAAAAATCTAAGGTATTGACGCCATCTGCGTAATCCCAAAGTTGTGGATGTTGGGTTTGTCCAAACCTAATTTCTGATTTGCTAAAACCATTAGAAACAATACATTGAATCTTATCTGCATCAATGCTTAGTTTTTCTTTTAATTGATTGGTATCTGAATAGTATTCGTAAAAAACAGTCGCTATCGGAGAAGCATAACTTTCATCTTCTTTGATCATTAAAAACCCATTTTCAAGTAAATTAAATTCACTCATTAAATATACGGCTTTATTATAATCGTAATTATTAGCATATTTGGCATTATTGATAAAATCTTTCTTGCTATACATTCCGTTAAAAAAAGCATCGAAACTATAGCCTTCTGGAACAAACATTTTAGAAACAGATCTACAGCCTAAACCAAAATATTGAAAAACATCGTTGCTTAGCGCATTCATTTCTTGATCCGTTTCATTTCCTGTAATTACCGCAACAGAATTTCTATTCTTTCTAATAATATTTGGTTTCCCTTTAAAATAATGTTCAAAATAGCGTGCTGAATTGTTACTTCCTGTAGCAATAACAGCATCAAACTTCTCTAGCTTTTCTTCTGTAAATTGAATTGATCCATTTATAGTGGGTTCAACATATTCTAAATACTTCGCTAAAAATGGAAGTAAATTTTTGTCGTTTGAAGATTGTTTAACCAGTACAGAATGTCCTGATATTAACACCGCTAAAAAATCATGAAAACCAACCAATGGAATATTTCCAGCCATTATAATTGCTACAGTGCTTTTTGTTGGATTAAAGTTTTGATTTTTTAGCCAAGTAGAAATGTTCTCTTTGGATAAGGCTTTTGACCAGCTCTCTAGAGAAAATAAAATGTTGTCTTTTGTAAACCAAGAATTGTTTTCTTGCGCAACTTTAATTTGATGTTTAAAGCCCTCAAAAAACAAATCATTGAATTCTATATTTTCTTTTTTTTCAATTCCAGATTGAGAAAACTGACTCAAAAAGCGACCTAACTTAACAAAAGCATCAATTCGTTGTTGCATTATCTATATTTCTTTTGGATGTGAATTATATTGGACTTATTTTTGCACCGCAAAGGTACATAAACTGAAACAGAAAAACTATGGCAATTATTATTACTGATGAATGTATAAATTGTGGTGCATGTGAACCAGAATGCCCAAATACGGCAATCTATGAGGGTGCTGATGATTGGAAGCATTCTGATGGTACAGATTTGACAGGAAAAGTAGTTTTGCCTAATGGTAAAGCTGCAAACGCTGATGAAGATCAAGAACCTTTATCGGATGAGATTTATTATATTGTTCCAGATAAATGTACAGAATGTAAAGGGTTTCATGATGAGCCTCAATGTGCAGCGGTGTGCCCAGTTGACTGTTGTGTGCCTGATGAAGATATTGTTGAAACAGAAGAAGAGTTGTTAGTCAAGCAAAATTTTATGCATAAAGATTAGTTTTTAAAATTATCTCTTCTTAAATTTTTCAAAAACCGTTACCCCTTTCAAAAGAGAAGAGTTGTATTCTTTTAATGTTAAATATCGAATTTCTTTTGCTTTCTGTTTTGCTTTAAAAATGGCTTTATCTACCGTCCTGGTTTTTGTGAATACTATTTCGTTTGTCGTAAGAAATGTGCCTTTTAGCTTTGCACTAAACTTTACTTTGTTCCTTTTAGATGCGTTTCCTGTAAATTTAAACGAACGATTTATATAAAAGGAAATCCCTGTTTCTTCTTTCTTATACTGAATTATGTATTTGCCCAGCGCATTTTTTTTGTAAAGAATCACGCCTTTTTTTAAGTCTTCCGAAAATTTAATACCCAGTAGTAATTTTAAATTTAAGTGCTGCCCACGTTTTCCTTTTGCGTATCCATATGATAGTTTGTAAACGGCGAAATCAGTAGCGTTAATGTGAAGTTTTCCACTAAGTTTCGCTTTTGATTTTCTTGGGGTAAATGAAATCACATAAGTTTTGACGTTGTTTAAATAATTTATTCCTAGTAGTTGATGATTGTATAGTTTTGAGTTTAAAAAACTAGATGTTGACTTGGTATCTAAAATATCAAATCTGCCCATACTTCTATTAATATCGTTGTTAATATCAATATCGTTAAAGGTGTTTTCTGAAAGAGCGATTTCTTCTGTTATTTTTTTGATTGATAATGAATCTTCTATTTTAAATAGACCTGTTTTTACCTTATACGTTATTTTTGGGTCTAACTGTTTTAGAATTAATTTAACTGCGTTGTTTTGTACTGTTTCTATTGTAAAGTTTTTTCTACTTTTTGCAGATCGATATCCTATACAACTATCAACTTGTGAATTTAAAAAATGTTTTTTTAATTTAGGGATGGATATATTGTTTGAATAAAAATTTGTAAAATAATCAGAATAAGAAGTAGCGTTTAAAGAGGTCAGTTGCTTGGAAAATTCATTAAAATTATTATTTGCTAGTTTTCTTTTTTTTCGGGTTAATAAAGAGTTCTTTTCTAAGTTGAAATTAGCTTTTTTAAAGGACGCTTTATGTGATTTTCTATAATAAACAGCTTGTTTTAATGGAAGGGTTTTATAATTCATTGATAGGTTTAATTGAGTTTGTTGCAGTATTTTTTCTAATGATAATTCTTTGAAGTTAAGAACAACTTCTTCTAGGTTTTGATTTTTCATTGTAAGTTTCACAGTGTATTTCATCATTTTTAAAGAATCTAAACTCAGAACTCTACTTGTATACCCTAGACATGAAAATTTTAATCGTTTTGAGCTTCCTGTATTTAGAGAGAATAGACCATTTATATCAGAAAAAGCACCACTGTTTTTAGTGAGTTGTATGGCCACATTTGATACAGGAGATAATGTTGTTGCATCAATGATTTTTCCTTTTATTTTTTGTGAACAAATTGTAGTCATACAGACAAGTGCTGTAAAAAATGTAAGCAGTAGTTTTTTCATAGATCACTATTTTTTATAAATCTAATGTAAATTTGTATTTAAGGTAAAGAGTATTAGTGTCTTAACAAAACATTATGTTTGAGTGTGAAATATTACTTAACAATTGCTTCCTTTTAATATTTATTGTTAAAAGAGTTCATAACTTGTTTTGTTAGAGGGTTTATAGATAGTAGTGTTCTACACGTTTTTTATGTGAAAAATTTTATCAATAGTAGAAGTGTCATGTTAATGTGTTTCTAGCTTAATGATTGAAATTGTGGTAATTGTAAAGCAAGGTTTTAGTGATAACGATTACTTTAAAAAGGAGTTTTGAAAAAGATAAAAGCCCAAATCTATGTTAGATTTGGGCTTTTTTGCGAAGCAATAATTAATTCAAATTAAGCTCGTTTATTAAAATTTCATTGCGAATTTTAATAAAAAGTTTGTTCCTAATTGTCCCATTTGAGTTACTTCAGAACTATATTTAAACCTACCACTAGCAGATCTTAAATCAGGATTTCCATTTGTTCCATTATTTAAAATATCTGGATAGACATCAAAAATATTGTTGGCTGTAAATGAAATTCTAAACTTGTCCGTAAAGTCATATCCAAAAGCTAAATCAGAAACCACTTTCGAAGCGTGTACTTGGTCATCTGTAGCCGTTTCTCCAGCAACAGTAACTTCACCAAAGCGCGTATTATTTAGCGACATGTCAAACTTGTTAATAGCGTAGTTTAACCCTAAACTTATTTTAGATTTTGGTCTTGCATCTGTAATACGCATCGCCTCTCTGTGATTAAATATTTCATATCCACCATTGGCCAAAATTGAAGGATTGGCAACTGCACCTTCAATAGATGTGTTGTTAAAATTCATAGCTAGATTTGCTCCGAATTTACCTTCTCCAACAGCAACATTGCTATAATCAAGAACTAAATCCATTCCTCTAGTTTTAGTATTTACGGCATTGATAAAGAATTGCAATGCCAATACATCATTGTCAATTAAGATTTGTTCAACTGCATCAGAACCATCTAAACTACCGTCTAAAGGTTTAATTTGAGAAGAGAACAAAACTCTATCATCTACTGCAATTTGGTAAATATCTGCACTAATGTTTAATTTCCCTAGTTTCGTAGTTGCCCCGATAGAAAAATTTTGAGATGTTTCTGCATGTAAGTTAGGTACGCCAAGAGCAACAATTGCACTTGAGTTGTTTGGTAAAGTACCTTGTAATTGAGGGTCTGGATTTGGCGCTACAATGATATATTGTGTCAATTGAATATATCTTTGATGTAAACTTGGTGCTCTAAAACCAGTACTCGCTGAAGCTCTAAGAGCTGAGTTATCACCAATTTTATAACGACCATTAATTTTCCATGAAAAATTAGATCCAAAGTCAGAAAAATCTTCATAACGAATAGCTCCTCCTATAAGGAAATCTTTTGTGAAATCTAAATCTAATCCTGCATAAGCAGCAAAATTTGAACGACTTACATCCATTGCTTCTGCTGGTTTAATCCCTGCAAAAGAATCTGAACCACCTCCGTAGTATGATAACTCATCACCTTTATGTCCTTTGTAATATTCTTTTTTGTATTCGAACCCAAAAGAAGCACTTACTTTTTCGTTAAATACTTTACTAAAGTCTAGGTTGGTTACCATATTGCTAAAAGCATATCCTCCAGGGTTAAATGATCTTGGAGAAGTCCCGTGATCAGCCAAATAATCTCTATTTACAGAATTGTTTACCGTGTAATCAACGTAATTTCTACCATAAGTAGTACTTAAGTCGGTGTTCCATTCTCCTAATTTAAACTTAATTCCTAAAACATTCATATTGTCTAATACTTGTGTTTCAAAAGTTGGGTGGTATCCAACAAAATCTTCATAAGAAGAAATAAATTCAGCGCCTTGAACATCACCTCTCCAAAATGGAGATCTATAATATGCATAACTCTGTCCATATCTATTAGTGAAGGTATGGAACGTGTATAATTCAGAATTCTCACCTAATGGCAAGGTAATATTTACCAAGGCAGATTTTTTAGTTAAAGCTGGCTGACCAACTTTCATTCCTGTTTCAGGATTTTCGGTCATCCAAGCTGAAACATTGTTGAAATATGCTAAATCCCTAATGTATAAAGGATCGTTTAATCCGGTGTAATCACCAACGTTTGGAGCGCTCCCAGGAGTATCTTGGGTAATACCAGCTCTATTGGTGGCTTTCTGATCGTAATATTCTAAACTTAAGTTAACCCTAGCATCTCCCATGGTAAAAGTAGAGTTGTAATCTATCCCCATGTTAAATCCATCACTTTCACTTGTAATACCTGCATGAGAGTTGATTTCAGTAAAATTTGAGTCGTCTTTTAAGATTATGTTAATAACACCGGCAATTGCATCAGATCCATATTGGGCAGAGGCTCCATCACGTAATACTTCAATTCTTTTTACAGCGGCATTCGGAAAACTCTTTAAGTCAATTCCAACTTCTCCTTTACCAGGTGTACCATTTAAATATATTTGAGCGGATTGCTTCATTCGTTTACCATTCATTAAAACCAACGTTCTACTCGGACCTAATCCTCTTAAATCGGCCGGGTCAAAGTGTGCTGTTGCATCTGAAATTGCTTGAGTTGCAGAGTTAAAAGAAGGAACAGAATAGTTTAACATTTGTTCTACCTGTATCTTTCCTGTTGCTTTTAGAGAAGCAGCACTAATATTGTCAATTGGAACAGGAGAATCTAAAATTGTTCTTGGTTTTGCTCTGTTACCTGTTATTACAATTTCATCCAGTTGTAGTCCTTCAGATAAAACAATGGTAAGTGTCTTTTGTCCATTTACAGCTACTTGTTTTGTTTCATAACCAGTAAAGCTAACTATTAATGTTGCGTTGTCGTTTACTGTTAAAGTAAATTTTCCATTAAAATCGGAAGTGGTTCCATTTGTAGTCCCTTTTTCTACAATGTTTGCCCCTGGTAACGGTTGATTACTAGAGTCTACTATTGTTCCAGTAATGCTTTGCTGTGAGAAAGCAAAGCTAAAACTTAAAAGAGCACAAAATAAAAGTGTAAATTTTCTCATAAATTATATGTTTTAGTTAATATTGAATCATCAACCTTCCGATGTAAATTGTATTTTATATACAGAAGTACCTGTGATTTATTATTAATAAGTATATAGTTATGGTTTTATACCCCTCATTTTCGTATTTTATTTTTCGTGTAGGTTGCTTTGCTTTTTTATTAAAATTGATAGTTAAATCCAATATTAAAATTTGCACCTAGCTGACCAAGTTGTTGTACTTCCGAAGAGTATGTAAATCTGTTTGCTGCTTCTGTTGTGTTTGTAGATTTTAATGTTTTCGTTGGGTAGACATTAAACACATTATTAATAGCTGCATTGAAAGATATTTTAGGTGTTAATTTATAATAAAGGCCGACGTCAGTTGCAATTTTAGAGGCTAATTTTTGATCAATACCCCCAGATTGTGGTGCCGTAATAGTCACTTTTCCAAAACGGGTGTTATTAAGAGATAATTTCCATTTGTTACTCGTATAATTTAATCCTAAAATTACTTTAGACTTTGGTCTGGAATTTGTAATCAATCCTTGTTCTTGTCTGTCAAAAATATTGTAACCAGCATTGGCTAATATTTCAGGAGTTGTTATTGTATTTATGGTGGTTCTATTAAAATTTGCAGCAAAATTAATAGATAATTTATTGTTGTTATAGATCTTGATTTCCCGGTAGTTTATGACAACGTCAATCCCTGTAGTTTTTGTATCTCCGGCGTTAATAAAAAATTGAACAGCGGCAACATTGTTGTCTTTTAGAATTTGTTCTACTGGGTTTGTTATGTTGGCTGAAGAACCATTTTTGTATCCAATTTGTGAAGAAAATAATACGCGGTCATTCACCTTAATATTATAAAAATCAATGGATGCAGAAAGATTGGCATTCATTTTATAGGTTAAGCCTGCCGAAAGGTTTTTTGAGGTTTCTGCAAATAAGCTAGGCACACCCAATTCTATGACAGCAGTATTATTGTTGGATAGTGTTCTTTGCAAAGTCGGAGTAGGAGAGTTGGTTGCATGGATGTACTGACTGCTGGTTACATGTCGTTGATGGAGTGTTGGAGCTCGAAACCCAGTACTATAAGAGCCTCTTATTACGCCATTATTATTTAATTTATACCTACTGTTTATTTTCCAAGAAAAATTACTTCCAAAGCCAGAAAAGTTTTCATATCGACCGGCAATACCAATCAAGAAAACATCATTTATATCATAATCTAATTGGGTATACCCAGCGGTATTATATCTTGACCAATTACCGGCTTCATTTGGTTTTATTCCTGAAAATGAATCAGAACCACTTTTATAGTATGATAAAGGATCTCCTTCTATGGCATGAAATCCTTCTATTTTATATTCAACGCCTAGTGCAAAACTTAGTTGTTTAGAAAAAATACCGGTAACATCAAAATTGGCAATAGTATTGTTTAATCTATACCCACCAGGCTTAAACGTGGTAGGAGATGTTCCGTGGTCTTTTAAATAGTCTTTATTAATAGAATTGTTTACTGTATATAAAATATCATTAGCTCCGTAGGTAATACTGGCATCTGCCTGCCAATTTTTAGTAATTGGGAATTTGATTCCCAGTACGTTAATGTGGTCATTTATTTTTGATTCAAAAGAGGGTAGATACCCTACGAAATCTTCGGGTTTAGTTAAAAATCCATAATCACCAACATCAGATTGCCTCCAATAAGGAGCTCTGTAAAAAGCAAAACTTTTACCTGTTCTGCTTGTGTACCCATGAAAAGAATAAAGAATGGCTCTCTTTCCAATGGAATGTTCCATGTTCACGAAAATATTTTTCTTTTCAATATCTGGTTGTCCAACACTCATTCCTAAATCGGTGTTTGCTTGTGCCCATGCCGTCCAATTAGGCAATGGGTTTGCTGGTAAATCAGAAACGCCTGGTGTTCCTGCTCTGTTTGTTAGTTCTTGTTTGTAGTACCCTAACGTAAGATTAATATAGCCCTTTTTCCCAAAACTAAAAGTGGTATTGAAATCCGAAGAAAGGTTAAATCCATCATGTTGTGAGGTAATGCCAACTGAAGAATTGAACGAAGAAAATTCAACATCCTTTTTTAATATAAAATTGATTACACCAGCAATAGCGTCAGAGCCATACTGAGCAGAGGCGCCATCACGCAAAATTTCTATTCTTGCTATTGCCGCCACCGGAATGCTTTTTAAATCTACACCTACTTCACCTTTTCCAGGAGTACGGTTTAAATATACTTGAGCGCTTTGATTTTTACGCTTGCCATTTATCAAAACCAAAATTCTACTGGGGCCGAGGCCTCTTAAATCTGCGGGGTCAAAATGTGCTGTAGCATCTGAAATTGCTTGGTTTTGTGAGTTAAAAGAGGGGACTATATACGTAAGCATTTTATCTAAAGTCCTTTTTCCACTGTTTTTTAATTCTTCGACATCAATATTGTCAATTGGAATAGGAGAGTCTAATACTGTTCTTGGTTTTGTCCTGTTTCCAGTAATAACGACCTCGTCTAATTGTATTCCTTTTTGCAGTGATTTAAGAGTTGAAATGTTTTTTTTCAACTCTTTAAAGGAGGGTTTTTTGATGTAAATTACATAATAATTGTTGCCAAGGTCATCAAAATAAAAAGAGGTGGTTTTCTCTAATAAATCTAAGGTTTTTTTTAGTGATGTACTTTTTAAAAAGTGTATATCTACTTCCTTTTTTTCAAAATATTTTGAATTGTACGTAAAAAAAACATTGTGTTTTTTACTTAAAGAGTCAAGTAGCGAGGTGAAAAGAATTTTTGTATCAGCCTTTTCTTGAGCAGTTATTGTATTGCAAAAAATAAACGTACTACAAATTAATAAAAGATTGATTATTAATTTTTTTTGTAGCATTTAGAAATTGAGTTTCGTAAATATAACAAAATTATTTTTTTTGAATAATAAGCTGGTTCTTTAATTTGGTAATCTTTACGTTTACAGATTTTTCAATTGCTTTTAAGCAAATACTTAAGTTTGTGATTGGAACGCCTCCTGTAATTAATTTTGATTTACAGTCTTCGTCTTTAAATATAGCGGTCAATCCATAAGTGTCTTCAATTTTTTGTATCGCTTCTACAAGTGGTAGTTTTTCAAAAATAATAGAACCGTCTTTCCAAGATGTTTTAAATCTTGATGCTACTTTTTCCTTTCGCTCAATGATTCTACTATCTACAGAAGAATACGAAATGAAATTTCCTGGAACCATTTTTTGAGTTGCTCCATTTTTAAGTTCTAGCCAGATATTTCCTTCTTCTAAAAAAACAGCTGTTTTTTTATGTTTTGTATCTACATTAAAGGAGGTTCCATAAACCTCAACATTTAAATCATCAGTAAGTACCCAAAACTTTGCATTTGTAGTTATTTTTTTGTCTACTTCAAAAAAAGCTTCTCCTGTAAGCCAAACCTTACGATTGTTATTTTCATAATAGTAAATAGAAGAATTTGAATTTAATGTGACTAAACTACCGTCCATTAGTTTTAAATTAAGAACTTCTCCATAAGCGGTTTTATAAGAAATTTTTTCTGGAGATTTATTGAATGTGTACAGTCCAACTGAGACCAATAATAAAATAGATGCAGCAATACCAACGAGTTTGAAATAATTGGGGGATTTCTTTTTTGATTTTTCCAGAGTTTTAGCTTTGATCTTGTCTTCAAGTAAAGACCATGTTGTGTCTACTTTTTCGCTACTAGGCTCGATGTGCATGAATTGAATTCCTAATACAATGTCTTTCGCTTCAAATACTAAATCTTTTTTATGTGGGTTGCAGGCAATCCATTCTTCCCAAAAATCAACATCAGTAAGCCTAGTTGCTTTTACCCAGTTGTTAAAGGACTCATCGATTAGGAAGTCTTCAATAGTGTCGTAATTTTTTTTAGCCATTATGCGTTAAGTAGTTCAAGGTTTGGGGGTGATTTCTATACCTAGTATTAGTAATAAGTATATTCTAAATAAAATATACCCTATAATATGCGAAATTAAGAATTTATTAATTGAAGTATAGAAACTTCTTCTCTTAAATTTTTTATGGCCTTGTGAATAGTGTTTGCCGCGCTTTGGTAATTTAATTCCATGACATTGGCAATGTCATGTGTGTTTAAACCAGAATAATACTTTAAATAAATGGCTTCTTTTTGACGTTTTGGAAGTTTGTTAAGTAAGGTCGTAATGTTTTTGTTTTTAAAAGTTTCACTTTCTTGGTGTGTTATTAGTTCTTCGGGACTAAATTGAATGTCAATAATTTTCACATCCATTTCATCAAAGGAAACAATTTTAGATTTTTTTTTCAAAGCTCTTATCAAATGTCTTCTGTAGGATGAAAATAAATAAGGTGCAATAGTGTCAAGATCGCTAAGGTTTTCTCTATGTTCATAGACATATAAAAAAAAGTCTTGCAATGTGTCTTCAGTCAAGTGAATCTTTCTAGATATTTTTAATCCGTAATTATATAATCTAGGATAATACGTTTTATAAAGTATAGAAAACGCATTTAAATCACCTTCTTTTAGTGCTTTCCATACATATTCATCGGATAGGTTTTTCATTTAAAAAGATGTTATTTTTTTTTAAAAGTAGTGAAAAATAAATAAATGTTATTTTTTTGTTAAAATTATTGTTATTTATTGTAGTTGTGATTTAGTGTTTTTTTTAAATCAAAATACTATATTTGCACTCGCAAAAAATCAATAAAAAGATCAGATGAAAGCTGGAATTGTAGGATTACCAAACGTAGGAAAATCAACTTTATTTAATTGTTTATCGAATGCAAAAGCACAAAGTGCAAACTTTCCTTTTTGTACCATAGAACCCAATATTGGTGTGGTAAATGTACCTGATGAAAGATTAGAGAAATTAGAGGAGTTAGTGAGTCCAGAAAGAGTACAGCCTGCAACTGTAGAAATTGTTGATATTGCGGGGTTGGTTAAAGGAGCAAGTAAAGGAGAAGGTTTGGGAAATCAATTCTTAGCAAATATTAGAGAAACAGATGCCATTATTCATGTATTGCGTTGTTTTGATAACGACAATATTATTCATGTAGAAACAACAATTGATCCTATTAGAGATAAAGAAATAATTGATATTGAACTGCAACTAAAAGATTTAGAGGCTGTAGAGAAAAAATTAGAAAAAGTAAAACGTAATGCGAAAACTGGAAACAAAGAAGCGCAAGCCGAGTTAGCAGTATTGTTGAAAACCCAAGAAACCTTATTAAAAGGAGAATCAGTAAGAACTATTGAGTTTACAGAAAAAGAAGAAGTGATTGTAGAAACATTACAGTTGATTACTGTAAAACCAGTATTGTATGTTTGTAATGTTGATGATAAATCGGCTGTTACTGGAAATGCATATGTTGATAAAGTAAAAGAAGCAATTAAAAATGAGGATGCTGAAATCATCATTTTGGCAGTTGGAACAGAAGCTGATATTAATGAATTGGATGATTATGAAGAGCGTCAATTATTTTTAGAAGATTTAGGCTTGACAGAACCAGGAGCTTCAAAATTAATTAGATCAGCATATAAATTATTAAAATTACAAACTTATTTTACAGCAGGGGTAAAAGAAGTTAGAGCTTGGACAATTAATGTGGGTGATACCGCACCACAAGCAGCAGGAGTAATTCATACAGATTTTGAAAAAGGCTTTATTAGAGCAGAGGTAATTAAATACACTGATTATGTGGCTTTAGGAACTGAGGTGAAAGTAAAAGAAGCTGGAAAACTATCTATTGAAGGGAAAGAATATATTGTTCAAGATGGAGATATGATGAACTTTAGATTTAATGTATAACTGACATTGAACATCGTAATTTAAGATTGAACAAAACTTTTTTAAAACGCATACTCTTTACATTTGGGCATGCGTTTTTTTAATTTTATAAAATCTGGGGTAAGTATTGCTATTGTTGGAATAATACTGTTCTCTGCAAAAGCAGTAATGGTCAAGTTGGCCTACCAATATCAAGTAAGTTCCATTCATTTGTTATTGTTTAGGTTGGGGTTCTCCTTGCCTATATATATCGCATTCATTCTTTATTATAAGCCGAAGCAGAAAGAAGTAATTAAAAAATCAGACTATGTGTGGTTGCTCTTTTTTGGGTTTATTGGGTATTACCTCGCTAGTTATTTTGATTTTTTAGGACTTCAATATATAAAAGCTGGCTTGGAGAGAATTGTTTTATTTGTGTACCCAACCTTAGTGCTTCTCATTTCTAGATTATTTTTCAAAAAGACACTTCAAAAGAAACAGGTTGTGGCTATTTTTGTTACATATATTGGTGTTGTAATTGCTTTCTGGAATGAGATCGAATTATCTGAAGGCAACTTGTATTTAGGTGTTTTTCTAGTTTTCTTAAGCGCTTTAGCATATGCTTCTTATTTAGTAGGAAGTGGCTGGTTGATTCCTAAGTTTGGTGTAGTGCTTTTTACATCTTATGCAATGGTTGTGTCAACGATTTGTGTTGTGGTTCATTATTTAATTACAGACCGATTGCCTCTTGTGAATTATCCAAGAGAAGTATACGTGTTAGGTGCATTGATGGCCTTTGTTTCTACGTTAATACCATCATTCTTGGTCTCATTAGCAATTAAGAAAATGGGGGCTTCGACATTTTCAATTATAGGAAGTATTGGACCCATTTCTACCATAATTTTGGCATATATCTTTTTAAATGAAACGGTTTCGGGACTGCAGATATTTGGCTCTGTAATTGTGATTTCTGGAGTTGTTTTTGTAGCGAAAAAATAAAAAATAAAAAAGTTGAAATTCTGTTAATAACTAATTTGTCAGAGCATTTCTTTTTTTAGATGTAAGTACTATTTTAGCAAGGCATTCAATCTTCTCAATTTATGACACAAGAAACAAAATATACCGAAGACAATATTCGATCTCTCGATTGGAAAGAGCATATCCGTATGCGTCCTGGAATGTATATTGGTAAGTTAGGAGATGGTTCATCTCCAGATGATGGGATCTATATATTGTTAAAAGAGGTATTAGATAACTCGATTGATGAATATGTGATGGGTGCTGGGAAAACCATCGAAATTTCTATTAGAGATAAGCAAGTAACCGTTCGAGATTATGGTCGGGGAATTCCACTTGGAAAAGTAGTAGATGTGGTGTCAAAAATGAATACTGGTGGGAAGTACGATTCTAAAGCGTTTAAAAAATCGGTTGGACTAAATGGAGTTGGTACCAAAGCAGTGAACGCCTTGTCAGATTACTTTAAAGTACAATCAATAAGAGATAATAAAACTTCTTGGGCAGAATTTAATCAAGGAAATTTAATTGAGGAAGAAAACGCACATGAGTCATCATTACGAAAAGGAACAAAGGTTCAGTTTATCCCAGATGAAAGCATTTTTGGAAAATATAAATACAGAAATGAATATGTAGCCAAGATGTTGAAGAACTATGTGTATTTAAACACGGGTTTGACCATCGTTTTTAATGGTGAGAAATTCTTTTCTGAACATGGACTGAAAGATTTATTACAAGAAAACACTTCAGAAACAGATTTATTGTACCCAATTATTCATTTGAAAGAAGAGGATATTGAAATTGCAATAACACATAGTAAAACACAATACTCAGAAGAATACCATTCGTTTGTAAACGGACAGCACACTACGCAAGGAGGAACGCACCAAGCAGCATATCGAGAAGCTATTGTAAAAACAATAAGAGAATATTTTGGTAAAAATTATGAGTCATCAGATATTCGTAAGTCAATTATTTCTGCCATCGCCATAAAAGTAATGGAGCCTGTTTTTGAAAGTCAAACAAAAACAAAATTAGGTTCAACAGAAATGGGGGGCGGTTTGCCAACGGTTAGAACGTTTATCAATGATTTTGTAAAAACACAATTAGACAACTATCTACATAAAAATACGGATGCAGCAGAAGCAATTCAGCGCAAAATATTGCAAGCAGAGCGTGAACGTAAGGAATTGTCTGGAATTAGAAAATTAGCCAAAGACAGAGCTAAAAAAGCCAGTTTACACAATAAGAAGCTTCGAGACTGTAGAATCCATTTATCAGATGTAAAAAGAGAAGGGTATTTGGATACCACGTTGTTTATTACAGAGGGGGATTCGGCTTCGGGATCTATCACAAAATCTAGAAATGTAAATACACAGGCAGTATTTAGCTTAAAAGGGAAACCGTTGAATTCATATGGATTGTCTAAGAAGATTGTGTATGAAAATGAAGAATTTAATTTATTACAAGCAGCCCTGAATATAGAAGATGGTTTAGAGGGTTTGCGTTATAATAATATTGTTATTGCTACAGATGCCGATGTAGACGGGATGCACATTCGTTTGCTACTGATTACATTCTTTTTGCAATTTTTCCCTGAAGTGATTAAAGAAGGACATTTGTATATCTTAGAAACACCGTTATTTAGAGTTCGAAATAAAAAAGATACGTATTATTGTTATTCAGACGAAGAAAAGAAAGAGGCTATTGGGAAATTAAGAGGCAAGCCAGAGATTACTCGATTTAAAGGATTGGGAGAGATTTCTCCAAACGAATTTGTACATTTTATTGGAAACGATATTCGTTTAGATCCAGTTATGTTGGATAAAGAAATTCCTGTGGAAGAAATGCTTTCTTTTTACATGGGTAAAAACACACCAGATAGACAGAAATTCATTATTGAGAATTTAAAGGTTGAATTGGATATAATTGATGAAGAAGTATGAGCGAAGAAATTAACGACTACGAACACGAAGAAGAAATGAATCACCAGACCGATCCGGTCGAAACCATTACCAAGGTTACAGGGATGTACAAGGAGTGGTTTTTAGATTATGCTTCGTATGTGATTTTAGAAAGAGCAGTTCCTGCAATCGATGACGGTTTTAAACCTGTTCAGCGTCGTATTATGCATTCTATGAAAGATTTAGATGATGGGCGTTACAACAAAGTAGCAAACATCGTGGGGCATACCATGCAGTATCATCCGCATGGAGATGCTTCTATTGGTGATGCCATGGTTCAAATTGGTCAGAAAGAATTGCTGATTGATATGCAAGGAAACTGGGGAAATACATTGACTGGAGATAGGGCCGCAGCATCAAGATATATTGAGGCGAGACTGTCTAAATTTGCCTTAGATGTTGTTTTTAATGCCAAGACAACTGAATGGCAATCTTCTTATGATGGTCGTAGAAAAGAACCTGTAAACCTTCCTGTAAAATTCCCAATGTTATTGGCTCAAGGAGGAGAAGGAATCGCAGTAGGATTATCAACTAAAATACTACCACATAACTTTAATGAATTAATTGACGCGTCAATCAAACATTTAAAAGGACGAAGTTTTAAGATTGTTCCTGATTTTTTAACAGGTGGCGTTGCAGACTTTACCAACTATAATGAAGGGAAGCGTGGCGGTAAAGTTCGTGTACGTGCTAAAATATCTCAACAGGATAAGAAAACCTTGGTTATTACAGAAATTCCGTTTGGAACCACAACCACTTCATTAATTGATAGTGTCTTAAAAGCAAATGACAAAGGGAAGATAAAAATCAAAAAGATTGAAGACAACACTGCAGCCAATGTAGAAATATTGGTGCATTTACCAACGGGGATATCACCAGATAAAACCATAGATGCCTTATTTGCTTTTACAAATTGTGAAAATTCAATTTCACCTTTGTGTTGTGTTATTGAAGACAATAAGCCTGTGTTTGTTGGTGTTCATGAGGTATTGCGTAAATCAACTGACAATACGGTTGAGTTGTTGAAGCTTGAATTAGAAATACAATTAAAGGAGTTAGAAGAGCAATGGCATTTTGCTTCTTTAGAGCGTATTTTTATTGAAAACAGAATCTATCGTGATATTGAAGAAGAAGAAACTTGGGTGGGCGTTATCGCTGCAATTGGAACTGGATTAAAACCACATATTAAACATTTAAAAAGAGCCATTACCGAAGAGGATATTGTTCGATTGACAGAAATTCGAATAAAGAAAATTTCGAAATTTGATATTGATAAGGCAAAACAGCATATTGAAAGTTTAGAAGATAAAATTGAAGAAGTGCGAAACTACTTAGCAAACCTTATTGAGTTTGCTATCAACTTTTTTAAACGTTTAAAAGTGACTTATGGAAAAGGGAAAGAGCGTAAAACGGAGATTAGAATTTTTGATGATATCGTCGCTACAAAAGTGGTAATGCGAAACACAAAATTATATGTCAACAGAGAAGAAGGTTTTGTTGGAACATCACTGCGTAAAGATGAGTATGTAACCGATTGTGCAGATATTGATGACATTATTGTGTTTAAGAGTGATGGAAGTATGATGATCACAAAAGTGGCCTCTAAAACTTTTGTAGGAAAAAACATTATTCATCTGGCAATCTTTAAAAAGAATGATAAGCGCACCGTGTATAACATGATGTATAAAGATGGAGCCAAAGGGCCGAGTTATATGAAGCGTTTTACAGTTACTGGAGTTACCAGAGATAAAGCATACGATTTAGCGAATGGAACCAAAGGTTCTAAAGTGTTGTATTTTACAGCAAATCCAAACGGGGAGGCAGAAGTGGTGACTATTAACTTGCGTGCGGTTGGTAGTATTAAGAAATTGAAATGGGATATTGATTTTGCAGATTTAGCAGTAAAAGGAAGAGGTGTAAGAGGAAATACAATTACAAAGTTCTCGATAAAGAAAATTGAATTTAAAACATCTGGAGTTTCTACGTTAAAACCACGTAAAATTTGGTTTGATGAGACTGTACAACGTTTAAATGTTGACAATAGAGGAACGTTGTTAGGAGAGTTTAGAGCGGAGGATAAATTGCTGATTGTACATCAATCTGGTAAGGCAAAGGCTATAACACCTAATTTGGCAAGTCATTTTGAAGATGATATGATTGTGTTAGAAAAATGGAAGCCAAACAAACCTTTGTCAGCCATTTATTTTGATGGAGAGAAAGAACGTTATTATGTAAAACGTTTTTTAATTGAAAACATTGATAAAGAGGAGTTGTTTATCTCCGAGCACCCCAAGTCGAAGTTAGAAATTATTGCAACAGATTATAGGCCCATAGCGGAGGTTATTTTTTCTAAAAGAAGTTTAGAGAATGTCACTGTGAATTTTGAAGAGTTTATTGCTGTAAAAGGGATAAAGGCACAAGGAAATCAATTCTCTACGGATAAGGTTAAACTAGTTAATTTACTAGAATCATTGCCTTTTGAGGAGCCAGAAGAGGTTGTGTCGGAAGAAATTGAGGTTGTAGAAGAAGAAGTCCTTTCTGAGGAAACACTGCCTTTAGAAATTACAAATTTAGAGGTTGTTTCAGAAAAACCGGTGAGTATGAGTAGTGAAGAGAAAGCGAGAAGAGCTTTGCAAAAAACGATTGAAAGGAAAAAGGCTGAGCAAAAAGCAAGGGATGAAGAAAATCAAACAAAACTGTTTTAGTAATGAATAAAACGATTGGTTTAATTGGTGGAATGACACCAGAATCTACGATTCTATATTATAAAGAACTGAATCGATTGGCGTCTATTAAGTATGGATCGAAGCATACTTGCAATGTGTTGATTGAATCTGTTGATTTTGGAATGGTTTCGAAGTATCAAACAGAAAACCGTTGGGATTTATTAGATGAAATGATGGTGAAAGCTGCTCGAAACTTAGAGAAAGCAGGTGCAACCTGTGTGCTGATTTGCGCAAATACAATGCATCTAACTATTGATGCAGTTAAAAAAGCAGTAGCAATTCCGGTATTACATATTGCTCAGGCAACTTCCTTGAAGATTAAAGAAAAGGAGCTGCATAAAGTAGCGTTGTTAGGAACAAAATATACGATGGAGAAACCATTTTACTCGGATGTTTTGTCTCAATTTGGTATAGAAACTATCATTCCAAATGAAAAGGATCGAGCGATTATTCATGCGGTAATTTATGAAGAGTTGGCTTTTGGCAATGTGAATTCGAATTCAAAAAAAGAATATCTAAGAATTGTTGAAGAGTTAATTTCGAATGGGGCAGAAGGAGTTATTTTAGGTTGTACGGAGATTCCAATGTTAATCAGTCAAGAAGATATTTCAGTTCCGGTATTTGATACCACAACTATTCATGCAAGAAACGCATTTAATTTAATGAATCAATAGGATGAATTTAGTTAATGAGGTTTTAAGGCTGGATTCAGCTTGGAGTATTTCTGTATATATAATTGCCATATTGCTGCTTTCTTGGATGTTTTCGAGATTGATGCGTTTGGTGATTGTTACGTATTTAAAAAGATCAAAATCAGAAAAATATAAAAACACAAGTCTTCAGTTTTTGAAAAATTCAATTAAATTTTTCATTGTACTTATTGCTCTTTTCTATATTATAATGACGGTTCCTTCATTAAGAAGTAAGGCAACACTTATTTTTTCGGGAGCAGGGATTTTAGCCGCTATTATTGGTTTTGCAGCGCAAGCTGCGCTGTCTAATTTAATTGCAGGTGTTTTTATTGTTATTTTTAAGCCTTTTAGAGTTGGTGATTATATAAAGCTAGACGAAGAACGTATTGGAATTGTTCAAGACATTACGTTAAGGCATACCGTAATTAATAACTTTGAAAATAAACGCTTAATTATACCTAACTCTATTATTAGTACTGAGTCTGTGTTGAATCATACAATTGAGGATTCTCATATTTTAAGTTTTAATAATTTTAAGCTAGGGTTGTTTGCTGATCTAGATTTGGCAAAACAAATAATTGAAGAAGAGGCGTTAAAATTAGATGGAGTTATAGACTATAGAACGCCAACCGAAGTATTGACTACAACAAATCAGATTGAAGTTCGTGTCATTGATATAAACGAGAGTTATATTCATATAAGAGCCTATGTGTGGATTAATGATCCGTTTAAAGAGTTTAAAATAAAATGTGCTCTAAAAGAAGCTGTGCATAAACGTTTTGTAAAAGAAGGAGTTGATTTGCCAATCCCAATAAGAAGAATTATAAAGGCAGAAGATTGATGCTTGCCTCTAAATTGAGGGAAAGATCAAGCAATAATATTTGTTGAATATAAAGCGCTTAGAAAGCTGTCTTTGTTTAAGGTTCTTGTTAGTATAGTTTCCGTGCAGTTTTGTGTGTATTCCGTTGTGTGGCTTTATCTATGTGTTTTATATAGAGTTTCCCTTCTAAGCACCATGTAGCCAATTGCCCTATTGGAGTTCTTTTTCTAGTTATTCTTTTATTAAATGATATAGCAGCTACCTGTTCTTAATCCATTTTACTAAAAAAAGTAGGTGTGTAGTCTACTAATAATTCAGGATGTGTAATTTTAATGATGTCCTTTAAGACTAGGTCTGGTCTTGTTGGTCCAAGTTCAAAATAAATAGTACCCCCAGTTTCTCCAACAGTATTTGCAAAGGTAAAAAGCTGGTCGTTTTTAAAAGCAGTAAATGTTTGGTAGTTTTTATTTCTGCTTAGCATTTGTTCCTTGTTTCTAAAGAAACCAGGAGCAATCCAGATATCTGCATTTTTTCCTTTGTCAAGTATGCTTTCGAAACTAATAGATAAACTTCCTTTTCCTTTCGAGTTTTTCCACAAATAATTGGTGTTTGCATCTTTTAAAAACTGGGCAACAAAGCTTTCTCCAGCTGGTAGGTTCCAGATATCTTTACTCATAATCGCACCAGAAAGAATACTAGGCGCATTTTTCGCTTTACTTGCAATTAATTTTGCGTCATTATAATTCTTTTCAATTAGGTTAAAAATACTATCTGCTTCTTTTTCTTTATTGTATAAAACCCCAAAGAATTTAATCCATTCCGCTCTGCCAAGTGGCGTCTCTTCTAACCAATCTCCATTTAAGATGACTGGTATTCCAGATTTCTCTATCAAGTTTAAAGACTTGTTGGTTTTACTCATGCTAAATCCAACAACAACATCTGGTTTTAAATCTAACAGAATCTCTGTGTTTAGTGCGGCTTTAATTCCGACCTCTTTTATTGATTTATTAGCGATGAGTTTTCTTGTTTTTGGAGAGGAAATATATTTTGTATGTGGAAAGCCAATTAAGGTGTTTTCTACGCCTAATAATTCCAACATTGGAATGTGTGTTGTAGAAGTAACTACTATTTTTTGTATTGGAACATGAATAGGTTCTTTTTTAAAGTCAATTATTACGTCTGTTGATTTAGGGTATAATATGTATTCAAATTGCTCTTTAGCGTTTAGGTAGGGGGTTTTTATTATTAGTTTTTTATAATCTTTAAAATACTGAATATCAAATCCTTTAGCGTATTTTACTTCAATAGAAGGTTTAGGTGAGGTAATTTGCTTTTTCGGACTTGTGTTTTCTTTACAGCCAATTAAAATGAAGAATACTAAAATTAGGTTAATCGATGATTTCATGTGTAATAATTTGAATTGCAAGATTACAAAAATGTTCTGAATAAAATTTTATTACAATAGAAATTCAAGTACATTTGCCGCGAATTTTGGTTTTATCACCTAATTGCTAGTTGATAGATTAAAAGGGAATTTGGTGACGCAATTTTGTAATTGTTATCCCAAAGCTGTTCCCGCAACTGTAAGCTTTGTCCTTTTAGAAAGGATGCTTGTAATAATTCTTTAACCACTGTTTTATTTCTGAAATATTCAGATAGAAATGGGAAGGTGAATTACAAGACGCGAGCCAGGAGACCTGCCACGAATCAAACACTAAAAACTTTCGGGATAAAAGTTTATGTACCTACATTTTGTACAGAATTTTCCTGATTTATTTATTTTAATTAAATCATTTACAATGAAAAAACAATTCACAATTGTTGGTGTTTTAGCTATTACATTAGCTAGCACGAGCGTTTTTGCGCAAAAGTCACAAGAAAAAGAAATTGACTTAGACGAGGTGGTTATTACAGCGACTAAGTTTAAATTAAAAAAAGAGAAAATTGGTAAAGTAATCACTAAGATTACTCAAAAAGAGATTCAGAACAATGCTGGTAAAACGGTATTGGAATTACTGAACAATGTTTCTGGTATCGAAATTAAAGGATTAAATTCTAATCCAGGAGTAATTAAAGGAACCTATGTTCGTGGAGGTAGAAGTAGACAGGTATTGGTTTTAATAGATGGGATTCCAGTTTCTGATCCTTCAGGAATTAATCAAGAGTACGATTTGCGTTTGTTATCATTAAATCAAATAGAATCTATTGAGGTTTTAAAAGGAGCATCTAGTGTGTTGTATGGTTCTGGAGCTGCAACAGGAGTAATTAATATCATTCTTAAAAAAGGAAAAGGGAAGGCAATATCGGCTACTTACGAAACAAGCTTAGGAACGAATAATGACGCAAATTCTAAAAGTTTACGTTTGTTAGATAGAAACCAAAATATTAGTGTGAATGGTCGCTTAAATAGTTTTGATTATTTGGCTTCGTTTAATGTGACAGGTGTTGATGGTATGTCATCAGCAAAAAGTAAAACAGCTACTAACTTTCAACATGATTCTTATTTAAAAAAGAGTGGTATGGTGAAGTTGGGCTACAAACTGGCTACTAATTTAAAAGTTGATGGATTTTTAAATTATGAAGTTTTTGATACAGAATTTGATGCAGGTGCTTACAGTGATGAGTCACGTAATTTTTGGGAGTATTCTCAAATTCGTTACGGAATAAAACCAAGTTTTAAATACCGTAAAGGAGATCTGTTTGCTACCATTTCTTTGAATAAAATTGAAAGAAACTTAGAGCAGTATAGTTCGTATTCTAACGGTATTTATAATATCGATTACGAAGGAAATAGTATTAATGTAGATGTGGTAAATAGGTATTCTATAAATAATAATTTTCAAGTTATTGCAGGTGTAAATTACCAAGAGCATGATAATCAGACGGATAGCCCGTTTGGGAATATTGATAAGAAGTTGGCTAATTTTAACACCGTTGACCCGTATGCTTCAGCTGTTTATAATTCAGATTACGGTATTAATGTGAATGTGGGAGCTAGGTTAAATAATCATAGTAATTATGGAAACCACTTGGTATATGATGCAAATGTTTCGGTTAATTGGAAGAAAATAGGAACTGTTGCGATAAAGACATTGACATCGTATAGTACGGCATTCATTGCGCCAAGTTCTTATCAGTTGTTTAATGCGTCTTCTGGTAATGTAAATTTAAACCCTGAGACGAGTAGAACAATTGAATTTGGTTTTGAAGGAAGCGATAGTAAGTGGTTTCAATTAGATGCAGTCTATTTTAATCGATCGGTTCAAGATGCGATTATCTATGTTTCAATGGCAGTTTCACCATGGACTAGTTCTTACGAAAATGCTACAGGAAAAACAACAGTAAGTGGTGTGGAATCTAATCTAACAGTAACTCCCATAGATGGATTAAAAGTGCAAATTGGGTATACCGGTATTACAAAAGATACCAATGCTGATTATATCCCAAAGAGTAAATTAGTAGCAAATATAGAAGTATCTCCATTTAATAATACCTTTGTTTCTTTAGTATATAAGAATGTTGGAGAAAGAACTTATTTAGATAAATGGGGTAGTTTTGGTACTGCAGGAGCAAATGTTGTTTTGCCTTCGTATAATTTACTAGATATCAATGCAAACTATAAAGTATTGGATGGAACTGTTACATTTTTCGGAACAGTTTCTAACATTTTTAATGAAGATTATGAAGAGACTTTAGGGTATTCTACAAGAGGAAGAAACGTTAAGTTAGGACTTAGATTGCAATTCTAAATTTCTAAATTATTTAGAAATAAAAAAACCCTCAGAATTCTGAGGGTTTTTTATTTAGATCAGTTTGTTTACTTCACTTTTTATAAAGACAATTGCTGTGTCAGTAGGCGGTGCAGTTGTTTGATAGGTAATCATCATTTTTTCTCTTAGTTCTTGAGCATCCTTACTTGTACTTGCAATATGTTTTAACTTGCTAATAATTGCTGATTTTGCTGTAATGATCACTTTCCAGCAATCCTCAGAAATATAAATTTGTTGAACAGAATTATGTTCGAACTCTTGCTCTATACTTTTTAATAAAAGTTGTAAGTAGCCCTCAGATGTAGTGTTAACTGGTTTAATTCGTACTAGTAATTTTATGGGATTTACCCTGTCACAAAATAAGACCATTCTTTCATACGCTTGAAGTTTAATGGGGAGCCCATCTTTTTTTCGTTGTGATAAAACTTCAAATTTATTTTGACGATTTAGACTTTTAATATGAATATTAATAAAATAATACGCAACAATTGCCATGATAATTGTTGGTAATGACATTGCTAGTATTTCTGTAATTCCACCTTCCATGTATATGATTTAAAGCCCAAAAATATTTAATTCAATTAGATAAATCTAGTATTCGCTTAAAAATACTTTTCCGTCAAAACGTATTGCTTTAAAAAATGTCAATAACTTTTATTGTAAACCTCAAGTTGTCATCGTATTTTTGGAGCACTTAAAGAAAATTCCATTGTCAAACTATTTAGATTCCTTAAACCCTCCACAGAGAGCAGCTGTTGTGCAAAAAGACGGCCCAATGATAATCATTGCAGGTGCCGGTTCTGGTAAAACACGTGTGTTAACTTACCGAATTGCGCATTTAATGAAACAAGGTGTAGATGCATTTAACATTTTGTCACTCACCTTTACCAACAAAGCAGCTAAAGAAATGAAAGAACGTATTGGTTCTGTTGTAGGTTTTAGCGAGTCTAAAAATTTATGGATGGGAACTTTTCACTCTGTTTTTGCTAGGATTTTACGCTCAGAAGCAGATAAGTTGGGGTACCCATCAAACTTTACCATTTACGATTCACAAGATTCTGTAAGATTAATTGGCTCTATTATTAGAGAAATGCAATTGGATAAAGATAGGTACAAGTCAAAGCAGGTTTTAGGGCGAATATCATCATTTAAAAATAGTTTAATTACCGTAAGAGCCTATAACAATAACCCCGATTTAAAAGAGGACGATTTAAAAGCAAGTCGACCAAAAATGGGCGATATTTACAAGGAGTATGTAGACCGTTGTTTTAAGTCTGGCGCTATGGATTTTGATGATTTATTGCTTAGAACGAACGAGTTGTTGACCCGTTTTCCAGAGGTATTGGCAAAATACCAAGACCGTTTTAGGTATATAATGGTCGATGAGTATCAAGATACAAACCATTCTCAATATTTAATTGTAAGGGCATTGGCAGATCGGTTTCAGAACATTTGTGTGGTAGGAGATGATTCGCAAAGTATCTATAGCTTCCGTGGTGCAAATATTAGCAATATTTTAAATTTTCAAAAGGATTATCCTGACGTAAAAACGTTCAAGTTAGAGCAGAATTATCGTTCTTCAGACAATATTGTACAGGCCGCAAACTCTGTAATCGAAAAGAATAAAACGCGGTTAGATAAAATAGTGTGGACTTCAAATGATGCCGGAGAAAAGATAAAAGTGATGCGCACCATTTCTGATGGAGAAGAGGGGAGATTTGTGGCGCAATCTATGTGGGAAAACATGATGAATAATCAGTTAACAGCAGATGCATTTGCAGTGTTATACAGAACAAATTCACAATCTAGAGCGATGGAGGATGCCTTGCGTAAAAAAGGCATTCAGTATAAAATTTATGGCGGAATATCATTTTATCAACGTAAAGAAATAAAAGATTTGCTTTCGTATTTGAGAATGTTAATCAATCCAAATGATGAAGAAGCTTTAAAGAGGGTAATTAATACACCTGCTAGAGGGATTGGAGCAACAACTTTAGATAAAATTACGATTGCTGCAAACCATTATAAAAAGTCAATATTTGAAATTTTAAAAAATATTGATAAAATTGATTTGAAGATAAATTCGGGGACAAAAAGTAAGTTGCAGAATTTTGTGAATATTATTTTAGCGCTTCAGGTAGAATCACAAACTAATAATGCTTTTGAAATGGCAGAAACCATAGTTAAACGAGTTGGTTTAATTAAAGAGTTAGAAAAAGAGGGAACGCCAGAGGCCATCAGTAAAGTTGAAAATATACAAGAATTACTAAATGGTATAAAAGATTTTATCACTGACAAAATAGAGACAGGCGAGGATGCTTCTTTACCAAAGTTTTTAGAAGACGTGGCATTGGCGACTGATTTTGATTCTGATAAAAAAGATGACACACCTAGGGTTTCCATGATGACAATACACCAATCGAAAGGGTTGGAATATCCATATGTGTATATCGTTGGCCTGGAAGAAAATTTATTTCCTTCAGGAATGAGTATGAATACTCGAAGTGAGTTGGAAGAGGAGAGGCGTTTGTTTTATGTGGCTTTGACTAGAGCAGAACATCAAGCATATTTAAGTTATGCACAAACACGATATCGTTGGGGAAAATTAACTGATGCTGAGCCAAGTCGTTTCTTAGAAGAAATAGAGGATAAATTTCTAGAATACCTAACACCAAAAAGCCCAGAGCCAAGTGCAAATAGGTTTGTAGATGCGAGCGTATTTGATACGCCTTCAAAAACCATTCGTTTTCAAAAACCGATTAAACGTCAGAAACAAGAGTTTAAAGTAAAAAAAGAGCAGAATTTTACGCCTCCAAAAAACTTAAAAAAGGTAGTAAAGGCAACTTCAGAGAAATCTAATCTTTTTGATAATAACATAACTGTTGGGACCTTTGTAGAGCATAATAGGTTTGGGCCTGGAGAGGTTTTAAGCCTAGAAGGAGCAGGGCCAAATAAAAAAGCCGAAATCAAATTTGGTACAGTAGGAAAGAAAAAATTATTATTGCAGTTCGCGAAACTGAAAGTAATAGGATAAAATACCAAGTATTTAATTTTTGATTACTAAAAATAAATACCTAATTTGCAAACATTAAATACTTCAAAAACAAACCGAAATTTTAAGCGTTATAGCTTTATATTTCAATATACTTTAGAATGGAATTCGAACTAGAATATAACTCAGGTAGATCTTTAATGATTATTCCTGAATACGGTAGACATATACAGAAATTAGTGAATCATTGTGTGGCTTTAGAGACCAAAGAAGAGCGCAATACAATGGCAAAAGCGATTGTAGATGTTATGGGGAATTTACAACCTCATTTACGTGATGTGCCAGATTTTAAGCACAAATTATGGGATCAACTGTTTATTATGTCTGGTTTTGACTTGGACGCAGATTCTCCTTATGACAGGCCGTCAAAAGAGGAATTACAAGAAAAACCAGAGGCATTGCCATACCCGAAATCAGCATCAAGATATCGTTATTACGGAAATAATATTCAAACAATGATAGATGTTGCCTTGTCTTGGGAAGAAGGCGAGAAAAGAGAAGCATTGGTATTTACCATTGCCAATCATATGAAAAAATGCTATTTAAACTGGAATAAAGATACTGTTGATGATGCTGTTATTTTTAAGCATTTATTAGATTTGTCTGACGGTAAAATTGATTTAACAAATTCTGATGAGACACTTTCTGAAAGTAAAAATTTACTAAGAAAAAGGTCTTCTCAACAAGGAAATAAAGGGAAGACGCATTCTAGTACGAATAGAAATACCAGCAATAGAACTAATTACACTAATAGAAAAAGATAAGAATGGCATCATTTAAAATAGAAGGAGGTCACAAATTAAATGGGACGATTACTCCCCAAGGGGCAAAGAACGAAGCATTACAAATAATTTGTGCTGTGTTATTAACACCCAAAAAAGTTGTTATAGATAACATTCCAGATATTATAGATGTAAATAAATTGATTTTTATTCTTGGCGAGTTAGGTGTTAAGATAGAGAAACTAGCATCAAATTCATATAGCTTTCAAGCAGATAACATCAATTTAGAGTATTTAGAGTCGGCCGATTTTAAAAGAGATGGAAGCTCACTTAGAGGATCTATCATGATTGTGGGGCCATTATTAGCACGTTTTGGTAAAGGATACATTCCGAGACCAGGTGGAGATAAAATCGGGCGTAGAAGATTGGATACACATTTTGAGGGTTTTATACAATTAGGAGCTAAATTTAGATACAATCGAGAAGAATATTTCTATGGAGTAGAAGCAGATGAACTATATGGTACAGATATGTTGTTAGACGAAGCTTCTGTAACAGGTACGGCAAATATATTGATGGCCGCTGTGTTAGCTACAGGAAAAACAACTATTTATAATGCCGCGTGTGAACCATACATTCAACAATTATCAAAAATGTTGAATTCTATGGGCGCAAAAATCACAGGGGTTGGTTCTAATTTATTGACTATTGAGGGTGTTGAATCTTTAGATGGTTGTCGTCATAGAATATTGCCAGACATGATTGAAATTGGTAGTTGGATTGGTGTTGCAGTGATGACCCAGTCAGAACTAACAATCAAAGATGTTAGTTGGAAAGATTTAGGACAAATACCAACTGTTTTTAGAAAACTGGGTGTTAAATTAGAGCGTAAAGGAGATGATATTTACATTCCTGAACAAGAAAGTTATGAAGTTCAAAACTATATTGATGGTTCTATTTTAACAATTTCAGATGCACCTTGGCCAGGATTTACGCCCGATTTATTAAGTATTGTTTTGGTGATTGCTACGCAGGCAAAAGGAACTGTTTTAATCCATCAAAAAATGTTTGAAAGCAGGTTGTTTTTTGTTGATAAATTAATTGATATGGGCGCAAAAGTAATTTTGTCTGATCCTCATAGAGCTGTTGTAATTGGTCATGATCATAAGTCGCAATTAAAAGCAACCAAAATGACTTCACCAGACATTAGAGCTGGGATATCGTTGTTGATTGCTGCGCTTTCTGCAAAAGGAACAAGTATTATTAATAATATTGAGCAGATTGATAGAGGGTATGAAAACATTGAAGCTCGTTTAAAATCTATTGGTGCAAAAATTGAAAGAATAGAAGATTAATATTATAATATTTCTTAATGAAAAAGAACATAATTTTAGTATTCGTATTTGTTGCTACTATTGCTTTTGGGCAAAAAAAGAAAGTATTACTTATTGGAATTGATGGTTTGCAATTTGAGCAAATAGCAAAAGTAAATACACCAAATTTTGATAAGTTTAGAATTAAAAGAGGATATAATGGAGGCATATTTGGTACTCCATCTCAACAAGTAACTTCTAGTGGACCAAGTTGGGTAACTATTTTAACGGGTGTTTGGACAGATAAACACGGAATTACAAGTAATTCTTCAAGTCAGGTTAGTAAAGCTAGTAGTGTTTTTTCGTTTATTAAATCGTCTAAGCCAAAATTAAAGACAGCAAGTTTTTCAACTTGGAAGAATATCAACCTACTATTGTATAAAGACATGTATTCTGTAGATTTTTCTACGCAAGGAGGGAATGATGAAATTTCAACAGAAGTAACTGTAAATCATATTGAGAAGCACGCACCAGATTTTACATTTATTCATTTAGATGATATAGATCATGCGGGTCATGCAGTTGGTTTTGGTTCAGCTTACAGTGAGGCGACTCAAAAAGTAGACAGGCAGATTGGAGAGCTATTAAAAGTGGTTGAAAGAAGAGAGAAGAAGCACAACGAAGATTGGTTGGTTGTTTTGGTTACAGATCATGGAAGAGATTCAAAAGGAAAAGGACACGGGAATCAGACATTTACAGAGAAAACCATTTTTATTGGGATGAATAAAAAAGGAAACTCTTATTTTGAAAGTTTTGAAAATAAGGTATTGTTTAAAAAGTTGAAAGATTTAGAAAAGAAAGCAATTCCGCAAACGGCAGTAGTTCCAACCATATTAAGGTATTTAAATATCGGCATAAAAAAAGAATGGAATTTAGATGCCAAGTCTTTGGTTGATTAATCTCCATAAATAGCATAATAACAATAGTAGTGAAAAATGGTGTCAATCTGGCACTATTTTTTTATTGGCAAAATTATTGCCAATAAATTGGTAACAATTTAACGGTTATAATAATGAGTACTGAAGAAAATATAAAAGAAGAAGAAATAAATAACACAGAGTCTGAAGCGCAAGTAGAAGAAAATCAAGAGGTTGTTGAAGAGGTGTTGACACCTGAAGAATTGATTCAAGCAGAAAAAGATAAGTATTTACGTTTGTTTGCTGAATTCGAAAATTATAAAAAAAGAACAACTAGAGAAAGAATCGAATTATTTAAGACAGCTGGCCAAGATTTGATGACATCTATGCTGCCAATTATGGATGATTTTGACAGAGGTTTGTCAGAAATTAAAAAAGCAAAAGATAAAGAGTTGTTAAAAGGGATGCAATTGATCAATGATAAATTGAAAAAAACCTTAGAACAAAAAGGATTGACAGTAATGGATGTAAGAGCAGGTGATGCTTTTAATGCTGATATTCACGAAGCTATTACTCAAATTCCAGCTCCAACTGATAAGTTAAAAGGAAAGGTAATTGACTGTATCGAAAGTGGTTACAAATTGGGAGATAAAATTATCCGTTTTCCAAAAGTAGTTATCGGACAATCATAAAAATAATTTACAATTAACAGTGATCATTGATCATTGAATACTGATCATCGAAGATTATGGCAAAAAGAGATTATTACGAAGTTTTAGGAATTAACAAATCGGCATCTACGGCAGAAATTAAAAAAGCGTATCGTAAGATGGCTATTAAATTTCATCCAGATAAGAACCCTGATGATGCTTCTGCAGAAGAGAAATTTAAAGAAGCGGCTGAGGCGTACGAAATACTAAGCGACGATAACAAAAAAGCACGTTTCGATCAATATGGACACCAAGCATTTGAAGGTGGTCATGGCGGCGGCGGCGGTTTTGGCGGCGGCGGAATGAATATGGATGACATATTTAGCCAGTTCGGAGATATATTCGGTGGTGGTTTTGGTGGAGGCTTCGGAGGTGGAGGTTCTAGACAAGCTAGAGTTAAAGGAAGTAATATGCGTATTCGTGTAAAATTGACTTTAAAAGAAATTGCTGAAGGTGTTGAAAAGAAAGTAAAAGTTAGAAGAAAAGTTCAGGCAGATGGAGTAACCTATTCAACATGTGCTACCTGTAATGGAGCGGGACAGGTAACAAGAGTTACCAATACAATATTAGGTAGAATGCAAACGGCTGCAACATGTCCTACATGTCAAGGAGCAGGTCAAAGTATTAAATCGAAACCGAATGGTGCAGATGCAAACGGGTTAATTGTAAAAGAAGAAACTGTTTCTATTCAAATTCCAGCAGGTGTTACCGAAGGCGTACAGTTAAAAGTGGCCGGAAAAGGGAATGATGCTCCAGGTAAAAATGCTGTTTCTGGAGATTTATTAGTAGTGATTGAAGAAATTCAGCATGAATTCTTAAAAAGAGAAGGCACTAATATTCACTTCGATTTGTATGTGAATTTTTCAGAAGCTGTTTTAGGAATAAGTAAAGAAGTTGAAACGGTAACAGGAAAAGTGAAAATTAAAATTGAAGCGGGTACACAATCTGGTAAGATTTTAAGGTTAAAAGGAAAGGGATTGCCAAGTATAGAACGGTATGGAAATGGAGATTTCTTAATCCATATTAATGTTTGGACACCACAAGAATTGTCTAAAGAGCAAAAACAATTCTTTGATTCAATGAAAAATGATGAGAATTTTGAACCAAACCCAAACACTTCAGATAAGTCATTCTTTGAAAAGGTAAAAGATATGTTTTCGTAAAAACAGAAAGACATTAAAGTATTCTAAGCCGTTCAATTAATTTGAACGGCTTTTTTATGGAGCAAATCCTAAATAAAGCTGTATTTTTGCCGCATAAAATTTAGCAGATCTATCTTATCGCCTTGCTTTTAGAGCAAGGAGGAAAGTCCGGACACCATAGAGTAGCATAGCGGATAACGTCCGTCCAGCGTAAGTTGAGGACAAGTGCAACAGAAAGCAAGTACAGTTCGGCTGTAGTGAAACCAGGTAAACTCTATGCGGTGCAATGCCACGTATATTAGAGCTCGAGAACTACTCGTTCGATTCTAAGGGGTGGGCAGATTGATTCTAAGAGTAATTTTAGAACTAGATAAATGATAAGATTCCGGTAACGGAAAACAGGATTCGGCTTATTGATCTGCTTTATTTTATTTCCTTCATTATCAGTATGATAATTTTTAGTGTTTTTGATACGTGTATTTTGTTATATTGTCGATTTCGAGAAGTATTTCTGTAAAATATTTATTAATTATCGGGATTTGCTGTTTATTATATAATAACCAGTAGAAAATTGTACTTTTGCAAAACAAAAATTTATCTAGTACAGCATATGAATACATACTCAGATTATCTTAAAGAGATTGAAGTAAGAAAAAGTCAAGGATTGCATCCAAAGCCAATTGATGGAAGCGAGTTATTAAGCAACATCATTTTACAAATTAAAGATGTAAATAATGCCCAAAGAAAAGAGTCTCTTAATTTTTTTATATACAATGTTTTACCAGGTACTACAAGTGCTGCTGGTGTAAAAGCTACCTTTTTAAAAGAGATTATTTTAGGACAATCTGTAGTGGAAGAAATTTCTGTATCGTTTGCTTTTGAGCAATTATCTCATATGAAAGGGGGGCCTTCTATAAAAGTGCTACTTGATTTAGTTTTAGGAGATGATGCTTCTATTGCGAATGCCGCAGCGAAAGTATTAAAAACACAAGTGTTTTTATATGATGCAGATACTACGCGTTTAGAACAAGCATATAGAGAAGGAAGTGCAATCGCAAAAGATATAATTGAAAGTTATGCAAAAGCAGAATTCTTTACGAAGTTACCTGAAATAGATGAGGAAACAGAAGTGGTAACTTTCATTGCTGGAGTTGGAGACATCTCTACTGATTTACTTTCACCAGGAGGTGATGCACATTCTAGATCAGACCGTGAACTGCATGGTCAGTGTTTATTTGAGCACAACAAAGAAATGCAAAATGAATTGTTAGCATTGCAAGAAAAACACCCAGGTAAGCGTGTGATGTTAATTGCTGATAAAGGAACAATGGGAGTTGGTTCTTCTAGAATGTCAGGGGTGAACAACGTGGCTTTATGGACGGGTATTAAATCGAGTCCTTATGTTCCATTTATTAATATTGCTCCTGTAATTGCAGGAACAAACGGAATTTCTCCAATTTTCTTGACTACAGTTGGAGTAACAGGAGGAATTGGGCTTGATCTAAAAAATTGGGTAAAGAAAAAAGATGCGAATGGTACTACAGTTTTGGATGCCGATGGAGAACCTGTTTTAGAACAAGTATACTCAGTTGAAACGGGAACTGTGCTTACAATAAACACTAAAAACAAAAAATTATATAACGGAGGTAAAGAATTAAGTGATATTTCTGCGGCATTTACACCACAGAAAATGGAATTTATGAAAGCCGGTGGGGCATATGCCGTTGTTTTTGGTAAAAAACTACAAACGTTTGCAGCGAAAACATTAGGAATCGAGGTTCCTCAGGTATATGCAACTTCAAAAGAAATTTCTATTGAAGGGCAAGGATTAACAGCAGTAGAAAAAATATTCAACAAAAACGCTGTTGGTACAACTCCAGGTGCAGTGCTACACGCTGGTTCTGATGTTCGGGTTGAAGTAAATATTGTAGGTTCTCAGGATACTACTGGTTTAATGACTTCTCAAGAATTAGAGATGATGGCTGCTACAGTTATTTCGCCAATTGTTGATGGAGCATATCAATCAGGCTGTCACACAGCTTCTGTTTGGGATGATAAGTCTAAGGCTAATATTCCAAGGTTAATGCAATTTATGAATGACTTTGGTTTAATAACAGCGCGTGACCCTAAAGGGAAATACCATGCCATGACTGATGTGATTCATAAAGTATTAAATGATTTAGTTATTGATGATTGGGCAATTACAATTGGTGGTGATTCTCATACAAGAATGTCGAAAGGTGTTGCTTTTGGAGCAGATTCAGGAACAGTCGCTTTAGCGTTAGCTACAGGTGAAGCTTCTATGCCAATTCCACAGTCAGTAAAAGTAACGTTTAAAGGAGATATGAAATCTTACATGGATTTCCGTGATGTTGTTCACGCTACTCAACAGCAAATGTTAAAGCAGTTTGGAGGAGAAAATGTATTCCAAGGAAGAATTATTGAGGTTCACATTGGTACCTTAACCTCTGATCAGTCTTTTACGTTTACAGATTGGACTGCAGAGATGAAAGCGAAAGCTTCTATTTGTATTTCTGAAGATGAAACGTTAATCGAATCATTGGAGATTGCTAAATCTCGAATCCAAATCATGATAGATAAGGGAATGGACAACGAGAAGCAAGTGCTGAATGGTTTATTGGATAAAGCAAATACTAGAATAGCAGAGATTAAATCAGGAGAAAAGTCAGCTTTAAGACCTGATGCAAATGCTAATTATTACGCTGATGTTGTGATTGATTTAGATAAGGTTATTGAGCCTATGATTGCCGATCCAGATGTTAATAATGAGGATGTTTCTAAACGTTATACGCACGATAATATTAGACCATTATCTTTTTATGGTGGTACTAAAAAAGTAGACTTAGGTTTTGTAGGATCTTGTATGGTTCACAAAGGAGATATGCAAATTTTAGCTCAAATGCTTAAAAATATTGAAAAGCAACAAGGGAACGTTGTATTTAATGCGCCATTAGTTGTTGCTCCACCAACCTATAATATTGTTGACGAGTTAAAAGCAGAAGGAGACTGGGAAGTGCTAGAGAAATACTCTGGTTTTGTATTTGATGATAATGCACCAAAAGGATTGGCGCGTACTAAATATGAAAACATGTTATATTTAGAGCGTCCAGGATGTAACTTATGTATGGGGAATCAAGAAAAAGCAGAAGCAGGTGATACTGTAATGGCTACTTCAACACGTTTATTTCAAGGAAGAGTTGTTAAAGATTCTGGTGAGAAAAAAGGAGAGTCTTTATTATCCTCTACTCCAGTAGTTGTATTGTCTACAATTTTAGGTAGAACTCCTACAATGAAAGAGTATGAAGCAGCTGTTGAGGGGATTGTATTAACGAAGTTTAAACCATCTCAAAAACAATTAGTAATGTAATTGGATTACTTTATAATATATAAAAGCTCAAGTTAATAAACTTGGGCTTTTTTTATGCATTATTAATTGGAGATTCGTGATAAATTGAGCTGTCGTTTTTTTTTGTTAAATTGGTGTACACAATAAAAACAAAATAGTGCTATGGCTTTTGATATTGAAATGATTAAAGAAGTGTATGCTAAGGTAGTGGAAAGAGTAGATGCTGCACGCGGTATTACTGGTAAACCATTAACACTTGCTGAAAAGATTCTATACACACACCTTTGGGATGGAACTCCTACCAAAACATTTGTAAGAGGTAAAGAGTATGTAAATTTTGCTCCTGACAGAATTGCATTGCAAGATGCAACTGCTCAGATGGCGTTATTACAGTTTATGCAAGCGGGTAAAACTAAGGTTGCTGTACCAACAACAACCCACTGTGATCATTTAATTCAAGCTAAAAACGGCGCAAGTTCAGATTTGCAATCTGCTTTAAATACAAGTAACGAGGTTTTTAATTTCTTGGAATCTGTTTCTAATAAATATGGTTTAGGATTTTGGAAACCAGGTGCAGGAATTATTCATCAAGTAGTCTTAGAAAATTATGCATTTCCAGGAGGAATGATGATTGGAACCGATTCACATACAGTAAATGCAGGCGGTTTAGGAATGGTGGCAATTGGTGTTGGAGGTGCTGATGCAGTTGATGTAATGGCTGGAATGGCATGGGAATTAAAGTTCCCTAAGCTAATAGGCGTAAAATTAACTGGAAAAATATCTGGTTGGACAGCACCCAAAGATGTTATTTTAAAAGTAGCCGGAATTGTTTCTGCAAAAGGAGGAACAGGAGCTATTGTAGAATACTTCGGGCCTGGAGCGATAGCGATGTCTTGTACCGGAAAAGGTACTATTTGTAATATGGGAGCAGAGATAGGAGCCACCACGTCCACTTTTGGATATGATGCCTCTATGGAGCGTTATTTACGCGCTACAGACAGAGATGATGTTGCAGATGCTGCGAATTCTGTAAAAGAGTATTTAACAGGTGACCCAGAAGTATATGCGAATCCAGAACAGTATTTTGATCAAGTTATTGAAATTAACTTATCAGAATTAAGTCCTTTATTAAATGGACCGTTCACGCCTGATTTATCTACAAAAGTAGGTAATGACATGGCAGAAGCAGCAACGAAGAACGATTGGCCATTACAGGTTGAATGGGGATTGATTGGTTCTTGTACAAATTCTTCTTATGAAGATTTATCAAGAGCGGCTTCTATTGCGCAACAAGCCATTGACAAAGGATTAAAAACAAAAGCAAAATTAGGAATCAATCCAGGTTCTGAAAAAGTGAGATATACGGCAGATAGAGATGGGATTTTAGAAGTATTCGAAAATTTGGAGGCTACCATTTTTACAAATGCTTGCGGTCCTTGTATCGGGCAATGGGCACGTTATAAGGATCCAAAAAACGCCCCTAAAAATAGTATTATTCACTCGTTTAATAGGAATTTTGCAAAACGTGCAGATGGAAATCCGAATACACATGCTTTTGTGGCATCACCAGAAATAGTTGCTGCTGTGACCATTGCAGGGCGTTTGGATTTTAATCCAATCAAAGATACATTGATTAATGAAAATGGCGAAGAGGTAATGCTAGATGAGCCAACAGGATGGGAATTACCTCCAAACGGTTTTGAAGTCAAAGACGATGGTTATATCGCTCCAGAAGATGATGGTAGTCATGTAAGTGTTGTTGTAAATGAAACTTCAGAACGTTTAGAGCTATTGACACCGTTTACACCTTTAGGAAATGAGTTGAATGGCCTTAAGCTATTAATCAAAACATTTGGTAAATGTACAACCGATCATATTTCTATGGCTGGACCTTGGCTACGTTTCCGTGGACATTTAGATAATATTTCTAATAACTGTTTAATTGGAGCTGTAAATGATTTTGGTAGAAAGACAAATTTCATTAAGAATCAATTAGATGGTGAGTTTGGTGGAGTTCCAGATGTAGCTCGTAAATACAAAGCCGCTGGCATAAAAACAATTGTAGTTGGAGATCATAACTATGGAGAAGGTTCTTCAAGAGAGCACGCCGCAATGGAGCCACGTCACTTGGGTGTTGCTGCGGTATTGGTGAAATCATTTGCGCGTATCCATGAAACAAACTTGAAAAAACAAGGAATGTTAGGATTGACATTTGCTAATGAAGATGATTACGATTTAATTCAAGAAGATGATACATTCAACTTTGTAGATTTAAAGGAGTTTTCACCTGGTAAACCATTAACATTAGAAGTGGTACATGCAGATGGCTCTAAAGATACCGTAATTGCAAATCATACCTACAACCAAGGTCAAATTGCATGGTACAATGAAGGTTCTGCATTGAACTTAATCAAAAAAGAAAATGCAGCTTAATTTGTAAGCTGTAATATGAATAGATAAAGGCTCCAGTTTTGGAGTCTTTTTTATACATTAATTTTTGTCAGTTTATTACCTGTGAAGTAGTGAAACCAGAAATACCACTAGATTTAATATCAATTTTTACATAATTATACCCTCCATATTCATTTGTAGGGTTTAGAATACCTTGATTTAAATTATACCCCTCAATATAGCCTTCTTTGCCATTTGATAGTTTTAATAAAAAACCGAAATTTGCTGAAATTACTAATAATTTTTCCTTTTCAAGTTGCATGGAGTTTTCAATATTATCTGGAAAAGGAATACGCACAAATTGCTCACCATTAATTTTACAATAAAAATATCCTTCATGAAATCCAATATTCTTTGTGAAAAAATTGTCCAAGTCTGTAGAATATCTATCAATAGGAGAGCTGTTTGTAGGAATGTTTTGGAACTGAACAGAATCAATCGCAATAAAAGAATTTGAACTGTTGTTAGCACCAATATATAATGTTGCATTGTCAAAGGATTCATCTGTGTGATTTGAAAATCGAACAGTTAAATGAGCAAAGTCAATATGTATTGCATTTAACTCTTTAGTACAACCATAGCAAAGCAATAGCCCTCCAAAGATAAAGAGGTGTATTTTTCTCATGTAGCGTTTTCTACAAACCTACAAAATATTTTAAAATTTTAGTTGTAAGATGTATATATAAGATTCGACCAAAATTTCATTAAAACTCAATTATAATGAACACACTTTGGTATTTTGAAAATGTAAACGTATTCAATTTGTTATGTCCACATAAATTCAAAGAATACAAAGCATGTCATGGTTTTTCTAATTATAAAAAAAATGATTATGTATACTTTGAAGCTGATACGGCTAAGAAAGTATACCTTATAGAAAAAGGGAAAATAAAAATAGGGTATTATACAGAAGATGGCACAGAGGTAATTAGTGCAATTTTATCTAAAGGAGAATTATTTGGAGAGAAAGCAATATTAGGAGAAGAAACTAGAAGGGAATTTGCACAGTCAGTAGACAATACAACTTCTATTTGTCCAATTAGTGTGGAAGTCATGCATGATATGATGAGAAATAATAAAACATTTAGTTTAAAAATATATAAATTTTTAGGTTTCAGAATTAAAAAATTAGAAAGAAGGTTGCAGTTATTATTGTTCAAAGATATCAAAACTAGGTTGCTAGAGTTTTTAAACGAACTGTGTGAACAATATGGTCACGACTGTGAGGAAACAGGAGATAAAGTTATTGAACATCCATACACTCAAAAGGATATTGCATCACTAATTGGTACATCACGTCCAACACTTAACTCAATTATGAATGAGTTAAAAGGAGCTGAAATTATTGATTTTAATAGAAAAGAAATACGAATTTTACAAAAAACTGCTTAAGTGTAAGCCAGCTTACATTTTAAGTAAATAGGTCCATCTACATTTGTCATAACATTAACATTAAATACTATTATGATGAAAAAAATAACAACTCTAGCAATTATTGCTATCGGACTGGTTTTTGCTTCTTGTTCTAAAAACGATGAAGAAACTGTAAAAACAATTACACAATCATTTCAAAATTTACCTGACTTAGGTGCAAACTATGTATATGAAGGATGGCTTATTGTAGGAAACGAAAAAATTTCTACAGGAAGATTTACAAATACCGAAGGATTAAACTATAGCAGTGGTTTAATTGATATTGTAAAAGCCAATACAGCCTCGACCTATGTATTAACAATTGAGCCAACAACAGAAACAGGTGCAGAGTTACTAAGTCCTAGTGGATGGGTTTTTTCTAAAGGAAATTTCACGGATGAAACAGCAATGCCAACAACAGATGATACCTTATTTTTAGGTTCTGATAATTTGGAAACAGCCACAGGGAACTTTTTCTTAAAAGCGCCATCAGTTGGAACAACAGGATCTGATGCAAACGGAATTTGGTTTATTAATGCATTACCACCAACTACAGGTGGTTTTACCAGCTTACCTACCTTAGCAACTGGATGGATTTATGAAGGTTGGGTTGTTGTCCCAAATGCTGCAGGAACAGCAACACCAATTTCTACTGGAAGGTTTACTGATCCTAATATGGCGGACGAAAGTTTCTTTGGTGTTGCAAATAATAATGAATTCAAAGGACCAAATGGGGTGCCTCCATTCCCTGGTGAAGATTATATTGCAGATCCAAATTCTCGATATGACGGTGTAACTTTTCCTATCGACTTGCAAAATGCAACCATAGTAATTTCTATAGAACCAACAACAAATGACGCCGCTACACCTTTTGGACTAAAACCATTTGTTATTGCTTTAAACAATCAGTCTGTTGCTACTGCCGTAAGTATAACGAATAATTATGCAGGTAAAGCTATATCAGGCATGGTTACTAGATAAGATCATAGATAGATTTAATCAACTATTTTATGTTAATGGTTTGATTTGATCCGAAGTGCAATCATGTATGTGATTGCGCTTTTCTTTTGTAAGAATTTTATTTTTTGTCGACAGAAAAGAGATATATTTATACATGATGAAGATTTCAAAAAAACAAATTATAAATTTTGCTTTTGTATTGCTTATTGGGTTGCTAATTTACCCACCAACCAAAGTGTATTTTATTCGATTAATTTCTTTTGCACCCAGTGTTAAGAGTATCGAAAATCAAAAAACATTACAGCATACAAATTGGAAACTTAAAGGGATCAATACAGAAAATATAGACTTTAATAATCTAAATAATACTGTTGTGTTTATTAGTTTCTGGGCTACTTGGTGTCCACCATGTATTGCTGAAATGCCAAGTATGAAGGCCTTATACCAGGATTATAAAGACAAGATTACTTTTCTGTTTATTACGGATGAAAACTGGAATACGGTTGCTGAGTTTTACACAAAGAACCAGTATGATTTCCCAACATATAATCAAGTAACTAATGCGCCAAAAGAATTTGAAAGTGCATCAATTCCAGCAACTTTTATTTTATCCAAAGAGAAAAAAATTGTTATTGATAAAAAAGGACCTGCAAATTGGAATTCAAGTTCAACGAGAGAATTGTTAGACGATTTAATAAAATAAAAAAGCTCCAAATTTGGAGCTTTTTTTATCAATTATCTATCAACTAACTAGTAGTAGTCATTTTTAAAGGAATTCGAAATACTGTACCTTTTTTGATTCCTTTTATATCTACTTTTTTGTAGTTTAATTTTATTTTTACAAAGTTGGCAACATTTTTATTATTTGTTTTAACTGCTAGTACAACCAATTCATTGTTATTGTTTAACATTACTGAAACTTGGGCTTCCAATGTTTTTGTATTAAATTCATAGAAGTGATTTCCTAATAATTGTACAATTTCTGCTCTTAAAATTGTTTTTGCTTCTTTAGAAATAGGTTCTGTGTTTGTGTTTGCTGAAGTAGGCAATACCGATGCGATGCTAATTGCTAAGACTGCAATTATTGTTTTGAAATTTTTCATATTAAAGTGATTTTAAGTTAAATGTTATACTAAAGAGACGGTGATTAAATAGAAATGTTTCATTAAATAATCTCTTTTAATACAACCTTAACAGCATTTAACATATTTTAAGGTTTTTTGTTAAAATCTAAGAAAATATTAAGAAAAACCCGTTTTTTTAGTTAAAACCGGGTGAAAACACAAGAAAATGAAGTGAAAACTATTAAAGTTGATATAAGCCTTGTTTGCCCTATCTAATACTATAATCATTTTAGAAAATAACATTTGTGGAGGGATTTCCTTTCGGAACAATTTCAACGGGAGTTACATTTTATTAATTAGATATGGCATCCTTAAATTTTTTTTCCATAACCACATATTCAATGTCACTTTTCATAAATTTTTTATCTGTTAATTTCAAGTCGAACTTCCTATAGAATTTAGATTTTTCTACGCGTGCATTGCACCATAACTTTTTAAACCCTTTTTTTTGAACTATTTCAATTATCTTATTTAAAAGAATTGTTCCATATCCTAATCCCTGAAACTTAACCAATGTTGCAAATTTTCTGAACTGTACTTCATCATTTTCTTCAAATAAAGAGATGATGGATGCAATTTCTCCATGAACGAATAGCCCAAAATGTTTAGCATCTTCATCATTTATTAGTTGAATATATTCTATGGGTTTATTTGGCCACATAACGCTGTGTCGAATTGGTAAAATTTCAGCAATGGTAATTTGTTTAATTTCTGGTTTTACAATTTTCATTTAATTGGGGAGTTTTTCAAAATAAGTTTGCCCTTGAATTCATGCGCTTTTTTAAATTGATTTACGCTTTTTATATACCTAATTTAGTTCATAGAAACAGAAAAGAAAACCTATTGATATCTGGGTACAGGCGAAGGTAGTTTTTTTTAGAATATATATATTGGTCTATGTGGGGTTTCAAATGTAAAAAATTCAAAGTGAAAGTATAAGATTGTTCTTGTTTCTTGATTTAAGGTCAAATACAGGTGTAGTTCTTTCGGGATGTAATATTTGTATTGTTAATGATTTTGTGAAATAAAAGAGAAAAAAATGGCAAGAATTAAAAGAAGGATAATCGAGAAATCTATGTGACTGTAAAATTTTGGATTATTAATATTTGCTAGGTGCTTAATGTCAGTGTTTTAGATTAGAGTTGTAGTTTGAGTGTTTTAATTTATAGATAAAAGTGTCATAGTCGCTGTTTTTTGAAGTCTATGTAATAAAGAATTTGATACTTAAAAACCACCTTAATGAAGAAACAATTAAAAATCATAGTTGCACTATTCTTAGCTTTTAGTGCTATGGAATCAACCGGGCAAAATATAAAACGATATGATGGAAATGTATACATTGATGCCATAACTCATGTGTTAACTGCTGATTTTACGATTACATTTAACGTCTTGCCAGAAGGAAAACAGATGAAACTGTTTTTGCATGAATCTACAAGTGACTTAAAATTATCGTCCGGAAATAGGGTAGTTGCGCATGCGATAACAGCGGAAGAATTTATAGAGAAAGACCACGCAATCATTTTTGAAAAATCTGACATTAAAAACTTAAAATTAAAGGTTGCGTATTCCTTAAACCTTGATAGTTTAAGCAACAATGGTTTTAAATTTAATGAGAATTGGATTGAATTAAACCTATATACAGCATGGTATCCTTTTAATACTAGTTATGGAAGGTTTCCATATACTGTTACTACTAAAGTATCTAAAGAATATCAACTATTTGGCTCAGGAGAAGTGGTTAACAGAAAGAAATCATGGGAAATTGAACAACAAATACCATCTATAGATATTTCTCAAGTATTCTATAAAGGTTTAAAAGAGGAAGTGATAGGAAAAATAAAATTGTATCACTACAATATCAATCCAGAAAATGTAGAAACGATTAAAAGCAATACAAGAAGCCATTTTAATTTATTGAATACTTGGCTAGGTAAAAGTAATTCGAACGATTTGGTATTAGGGGTAAGCAATCTAAAACATACAACTTCTTATGCAAGAAAAAACTTTATTTCCTTATCGATATCTAGTAACTATTCTTCATTTTATGATAAAATTCTAGCGCATGAATTAGGTCATTTATGGTGGAATAAAGCAGATGTTACTAATTGGGAAGAATGGTTAAACGAATCTTTTGCAGAATACACTGCCATTATTTTACAACGTCATTTATTTGGTGAGCAAAATTTTGAAAAGAATATTAGTCGTTTAAAAAAGAGTACTTCAAAACTGGAATCTCCTTATAAGTTAAAAAAAGGCATCAAAAACTACCAAAGCAGTGTTACCTATAAAGGAGCCTATTTTTTATATGAATTGGAGAATAAGATAGGAAGAGGGGATATGTTTAAACTAATGAGAACAATTCACAAGGCTAAAATTACATCTACAGAAAAACTATTAAAATTAGTAGAAGAAGAGCAAGGGATAGAAGTAGCCACCTTCTTGCTAGCAAAACTTAAAGAATAACATGTATTGTTAAATTAATGGTAAAACATTTAAGAATAGAAATATGAATGGCTTTATGTTCTATTTTTGGGCGCAACCAAAATTTAACAATCATGAAAAAAATATTAGGAGCAGTACTTATACTCACTACTATTTGTACCTCAAACTTTGCTCAGATCAAAGGGGCTCCAGTTAGTATAGGAACCAACTATACCATTAACTCTAAGATTTTAGAAAAAAATAGAGATATACAAATATATCTTCCTGATAGTTATTCTAGTTCGCAAGAGGCATATCCGGTTTTGTATATTTTAGATGGTCAGTGGTTTTTTTCAAATGGAGTTTCAATTCAAAAGTCGTTACGAACACCAGGAGCAATTCCAGAAATGATCGTTGTCGGGATTAATAATATAAGGTCTTTACGACGTGGTTTGTTTGGTAATGGTGATACCTTTACTTCTTTTTTGAAAGAGGAAGTGATTCAGTTTGTAGACACTAATTTTAGAACAACCAAAGAGCGCGTAATTTTTGGATGGGAGGCTGCAGCCTATTATATAAGTGACATGATTTTAAAAGAAAAAGAGTTGTTTTCTGGTGCAATCATTACTGACGGAGGCTATGCTTCTGAAAAGACGGTAAAAAACTTTAGTTCGGACACAGAAGTGTATTTATACATGGCTAATTCTAGAAAAGATATTTACTATATCAGTTCATCGGATGGCTTTAATCAAGTGTTAAAAAAGGTAAATCCAAAAAACTTACGATGGAAATACGAATTATTCAATGACGAAGTACATGAAACATTGCCTCATTTAGCTTTATATAAGGGGATTAAGTATTATTATCATAATTATGACTCTCTTGTTTTTGAAAGTATTGAAGCCTTTGTTAAGTCGGGTGGAATACCTTATTTAAAATCTTTTTTCAAAGAAAGAGCAAATCGCTTTGGAGGTGATGGTAAAATAGATGACAGTACTAAAAACTCATTAATTTGGCTAGCTTGGAGCCGAGATAATTACAAATACTTTCACTTTTTTATGAAAGAGTTTAAAGAGGTGTTAACAACAAGAAGATATGCTTCTGCATATTGGCAACATAGATTCGGGCAGTTTTATTTAAAACATAAAGATTATAAAAATGCTGTTAAGTTTTTTGAAATCGGAATAAGAAAATATCCAAATACCCAGTTTGATGGTCCCATGAAAATAGGGTTGGCAACGGCTAAAAAGAACTTGTAATTATGAATAAAACCATCCTTTTTATTGTATTCCTTTTATGGAATATATTCATTTCTTTTTCTCAAGCAGTTGTCTCAGATTTTATAGTTGGTAAAACAATTTTATTGAAATCCAAAGTTTTAAATCAAGATAGAGAGATTCAAATTTACTTACCAGAAGGGTATCATACATCAAAAGAAAAATGCCCGGTAATTTATGTTTTTGATAGCCAAAAGTACTTTTTAAATGCAGTTGCGTATCAACAAAATCTTCGTTTTATTGATGAAACTCCAGGTTTTATTGTTGTAGGCATAAAAACAAAAGACAGTGAAAGACGTAAATTATACAATTCAGAGTCATTGAAGTTTAGTGAATATTTAGAAAAAGAATTAGTGCCATATATAGACAATACTTATAGAACCTTACCAAGCGAACGTGTTTTTTTTGGGTGGCAAAGAGCCGCAGCTTTTGGAATAGAAGTATTGGCTTCCAAACCAGATCTATTTAAAGGGTACTTTATCTCCAGCCCAACTTTTTTAAACAAAAAACGAATTTCTGACGTAGGGAAGTTACTAGATAAAAAGACTTCTCTTGATAATTACCTATATTTTACCTTAGGAACTGTTGAAGCATGGTCTCTTGACAGTACCAATAGTTTGGCAGAATTGTTAAGGAAAAAATCCTACCATAAACTGAAATGGAAATATGATTTATTTGCTAATGAAAATCATTATTCAACCACAATCATTACCATGAATAAAGGCTTAAAAGCATTTTTCAAAGAGTATCCTCCAATTCGATATTACAGTCTAAAAATGTTTAAAAGTGATGGAGGTATTCCAGGATTAAAGACATTATTTAAGAATAGAGGGGAGCGTTATCAAATTTCAAAACAAGTTCATAGCGATACTAAAAGATACTTGTTCTTATTAGCAGTAAGAGAAAATAATTTTACTGTTTTTTCTGAATTAGAGAATGAGTTTCCAACGTTCTTGGCTTCTTTTTCTAGAGATAATATGTTCGAAAGATTTGGGCAATTTTATGTAAAACATAAAGCATATGTAAAAGCCATTAAATATTATAAAACGGGGGTACAGAAGTTCCCGAAATCTGTTCGGTTGCAAACTAGATTGAGTGAAACTTATAAATTACTTGAAAAGTAAGGGATATATATAAAATATTAAATACGAATGATATTAGAACAAAAATTAAGAGAATTAGACCTAAGACTTCCTGAAACTTCAACACCAGGCGGGAATTATGTATCTGTAAATATTAGAGAAAACATTGCCTACGTGGCAATTCAGTTTCCAATAGTAAACGGTAATTATCAGTATCAAGGAAGGCTAGGAGACAAGATATCGACGGAAGATGGCTACAAAGCGATGGAAATGTGTGCCTTAAATGTGATTGCACAAATAGAAGCGAAGATTGGTTTTGAAAATGTGATAGGCCTGAACCATATCGATTCTTATTTCCAATCAAGCAATGAATGGGATGATTCTCCAATCATAGTAAATGGAGCTTCTGATATCTTTGTAAATGTTTTAGGAGATAAAGGAGCGCACTCTAGAGCTATTTTTGGTGTAGATAGTTTGCCAAGAAATTTTAGTGTAGGCTTAACGGCAACATTTACTCTAAAAAGAAATTTTAGGTTATAGTTTTTTTGCCAAACAAGATCCAAATTCACTAATCGGAATTCGTGAACGGCAGTTATATTTTAAATGAATGTGGAAAATTGAAGTACTAAAATAGCCTTAGTTATATTAATCTGTATTTGTGTGAGGTTATGGAGATCTCAATAACCTATATATTGTCGAGTTCAACGATATAAATCGACCAATGAACCAATAAAAAGCAAACATCGATATAAACCTCATATTTTTAGGTGTAAAACCTACTACTATGAAGAATAATATATACACTTATAAGAAATATGCTTTCATTTTCATTTTTATCTGTCAGATTTCTTTTTCCCAAACAACTACAACAAAAGAGAATTTTCAGCAAGCGGAATCCTCTTGTAGCTTGGCGATACCAGTTAACAACCACGACAATGCAGTAACCGCAAATATCACTGTGAATTCTGAAATTTCTTCGGATTATGAATTTACGCCCAGTGCAACGGTATTAGATGTTTTATATGTAGAGAATCAAGGAACAGCTCAGGTCGATTTCAAGATAATGTCTGAAGTAAATTTTAAGAGGCTGATTGTGGTGAATACAAGTACTGGAACGGTTAAATTTAGGGCAGGAGGTTCTGCTCCATTTCCAAGTGTTACCTATTGTGAACTAGTAGATACTTCAAATTCGGCTGTATTTGAATCAACCGTTACCGAAACTACAGATTCAAGTATTTGTGCTGCCAATCCAGATTGTTATCCAACAGGAACTACATTAGCTGAATTGGATATTACAGCTACAGATACATTGATTTGGTACGATGCGTTGACTGGTGGAAATTTGTTGTCAACTACACAAGCCATACAAGAAGGAACTACATATTACGCAACAAACTCAGATGGTTTGGGCTGTGAAAGTGATCGACTAGCAGTAACTATTTGTATTGAAAGTGCCAACGATACTCCCTTTGATTGTGATTATTATGCCTATTTATTTCAATTTAATGATGTGTATTCTATTGATTTGGCTTCAGGGACTTCACTACTTGTAGCCGAAAACATTACAGATGGAAATATCAATGCAGCGGGATATAACAATGCCGATGGATATATTTGGGGGTCTCTTAGTTCGCCAAGTAAAAGCATTGTTAGAATTGGTAAAAATTACAATACCGATACCTATTATATTCCTGAATTACCATCAGCTGGTAGATATATAGGAGATATTGACCCTAATGGAATGTATTATTTAAAACCGGGGGGTACTACGGTATATAAAATTGATTTGGATCCGAATTCTTCAAATTATTTACAATCGGCAGGAACGATTACCTTAACAACTAATATAACTATTCATGATTGGGCATTTAATGCCTTAGATGGAGCTTTGTATACCGTTGAAAAAAATACAAATATTTTATATAAAGTAGACATCAGTACAGGTGTTGTTACCAGTTTGGGAGAAGTACCTATCCTAGCAGGGAATAATTATACCTATGGTGCTGTTTATTTTGATGCTGCAGGTAATTTTTATGTTTCAGCAAATCAAACAGGTACTATTTACATTATTTATAGTGCGCAAGATTTAACAGGTTCAAATGCTATAAGCTCAAATTTCTTTGCCTTTGGACCTGCAAGTTCAAGTAATGATGGGGCGAGATGTCCAACAGCACCTGTAGCTCAAGAAGATTGTTCAAATGGAATTGACGATGATGGTGATGGATTGGTAGATTGTGATGATTTATCATGTTCAGGAGTCGGCTCTTGTGATGTTAATACAGAAGCTTCTGGTGGAAATGATGGAGGTGTAGAAAGCAATAATAGACTTTCGCAAAAAATCAATGCTCGGAATTATTGGAGAAAGAAATCAAATTATCGATTTCTAAAGGCCAACGCCAAGAAAATTGCAAAAATGGGGAACTATAAGCAGAAAACGGCTGCTGTAATTAACTTACAAAATTTTATTCCTTTAGACATTCTATCAAATACAACTGCAATAGAATCAACTCCAACAGACCTTTTAGGCATTACCAATGCCACTGAAGTCTTGTCTGTAGATTATTTAAGAAATTCAAAAACCATCGCGGCACTATTAGTTACAAAAACAACCAATGGTGTATATGAGCACACAAAATATATCTGTGATCGGTTAATGGGCGCAGAAATACTCTCAGTATCTTCTATGTATTTAAATGAACAGCCATTTATAAAAACGCTAATTAAACACCCTAATGGCGCTAAGGAATTTGTGATTAGTTTCTCCATAAAAGAATCAGCCACTAATTTTAAAGTAGATAGCCATTGGAATCTAGATAGATATGATGGAAATAGCACATATTTTAATTTTCAAATTTGGAGTAATTCTATAGATGATGTTTATAAATTATCTCAAGAAATATTGGACTTGGCAGTTGTTCAAAAACCGATAAGTGCATACAATACAAGTGTTGCTCCGAATACATTTATACGAAAGGGCGCCTATCAAAACGGTAAATTATCATTGGAAATTGTAAATAAAAGCTTGCATCCAACTGTTCACTTTGTTGGAGGACTACGAAAAACAGAAACCAGTGCTACAGAAAAGCTAAATGCTTCATTGAATTTAAATGATGGTTATATCAACCAATTAGAGTTGAATACAGGTTTTATGTTTGATATTGGCTTGCGAATGCATGCAAAATCAACAGATACCCCTGATGATGTTTTCATGTCAGATGGCGCTTGGGGAGTAGATGACACACCGAACTCTACGGTTGTTACAAATTTTATGGTTTCTCCACAAACAAAATTTGCAAAAGAAAATGAACATGTACTAGAGAGAAATGTGAGTTTAAAAGCAACTACATCAGAGTATGTGTCAGTGTATAAGTCATTTACACCAACTTTTCAACCCATAGACCTATCGAGGTATAATATGGTGAATTTTGAGGCATCTGGAACGGGAGTAGTAGAGCTTCGCTTTATAAAAAAAGACACGCCTAATTGGGAAGATCAATATCGAACAGAAATCAATGTAACAGAAAACACCCAACAATTTTCTATTCCGTTTAGCATGTTGAAAGCTCATGGAAGTCAAGATTTTTCAGCAAAGGATTTGACAACTATTGTGTTTACACTTAAATCAGAAAATGGTCAAAATCAAGAAAAGGAGTTCAATATCTCAGACATTCATTTTAAATATAGTGAGACGTTATCTGTAGATGATGAGCAATTTTTGGATACTAATATTAGTAAAATTATGGTTGCTCCTAATCCAATGCGTCAAAGTACTAAACTTTCTTTTTTAGCTGAAACAAAAGGGTCTACAAACATTGCTATATACAATGTGCTAGGAATGATGGTCAAAAGGACAAGTATTAATACTGTAGTTGGATTGAACGTTTGGAAATTTGAAAAGGACAACCTGAGTAGTGGCTTGTATTTTGTTAAAATTAAATCGCAACATCTGAATTACAAAACAGCCAAGGTTTTAATTGAATAGTTTTTGTTGCGTATTATAAAGATTTGATCCTTTTTAGAAAGGCCAAACAGTGGCAAGCATGTCAAAGAGATTCTTAAGTCTTTTATAGTTATTTGTGCACGAGTATTTAATGCAAACCCTATATAGAATAATACAATTGCCATTCTGTAGTTTTTCAATTTTTTATGGTTTTAGCGTGAAAAATAATTCGTTTTAGCCGTACTCTTATTCCTAGCTGTTTTTTTAGTTTTTTTTTATTAAATGAGGATTTAATTTTTAAGTTATTCAGCGTTGGGTTAAATAAAAAAGTACGATTAAATACTACGTTTTATTACTTAATTACATAGGGATATGTATGATAAAATTGATTCCATAGTTTCCCCCAACCTGTTTAAAAAAATAGAATAAAATGCCTTGTTCTTATTGGTTGTAGGGTTTACGGCATAGTTATTGAAGTTTTAAAACATCTTTAACTACTTGCAAAACAGATTGTTTGATTTGTGTTTTTGCATACGTAGATAAGGAATTAATTGTATGAATTAACTATTAAAAAAAATTAGCATGGAAATTAAAAAAAACCCAAAATCAAATTTAGAAAATTACTCAAAGTTGTTTATTCAACTAGGTTTAGTATTAGCTCTTTTTGTTACTTATGTAGCAATGGAAAAGAAGACGTTTGATAAATCAGTGAACCTGTTTGCCGATGTAAACTTGCATGACTTAATGGATGAGGAACCTCCAATTACAGCACGTAAAGAACCTGTTAAGCCAAAGCCAAAACCAGCACCAACTCCAGATAAAATTGAGATTGTTAAAGACGAGAAAGAAATTGTAGAGACAATAATTGAACCCACTGAAACTGATGAGAATGAGGCGATTAAAGCAGAAGAGATTGAAGAAGTAGAGGAAGAAGAAGAAATTGTTGAAAATGTGCCAATTTCAGTACTTGAAGAGGTTCCTGTTTTCCCGGGATGTAAAGGAACAAGAGCTGAAAAGATTAACTGTTTAAACAAAAAAATTAAAAACCATGTTTTAAGAAGATTCAACAGCGAGTTGGCTGGAGATTTAGGATTAGCTCCTGGTAAAAATAGAATTTGGGTTGGTTTTAGAATTGATCCGAAAGGAAATATTACAGAGATACAGGTAAAAGCACCTCACCCGAGATTAAAAAAGGAGGCAATTAGAGTTACTGAAACATTGCCTAAAATGATACCAGGGAAGCAAAAAGGGGTCCCGGTAGGAATGAGATATACATTACCAATCTCATTTAATGTAGAGTAATAATGGTACATAAATAACATTAAAAAGAGCAACCAATTGGTTGCTCTTTTTGACACGATCTTAGAAAGGACTTAATTTTTGTTGTCACCAATCTAAATAAAAGTTTTTATAATTCAGTTCTTTATAATCTCCATCTTACTTGGTGGACATGGTTTGGGCATGGATTTAGTTTGTGATGAATTATATGTTTAATCAGGCAAACGATCACGATCTTTTTTACTTCTATTAAAACGATAAATGAATGTTGCAGAGATTCTTCTTTGAGAATTATTACTGTTTACTTGTAATGCATAATTATTTCCATTGATAAATCGTTTGGTTTCTCTTGAGTTAAATAGGTTATTGGCATTAATGGTTAGTGTCATTTTATCACTTAAGAAATCTTTAGTCACTCCTAAATTAAACCAAGCCACGCTTTCTGTATAGGTTTGTCCGCTAGTTCTGGCTCCCACATAATTTACAGTTGATTGTATTGAGAAATCTGTAAACTTCATGGTAGAGTTTAATCTCGATGTCCAAGTATTATTACTAGAATCGTAGTTGATGTTTTTATAGCTCCCTTTTTGATTGAATCCATAAAAGTTGATATCTCCAGACAATCGCCACCATTTGTATGGAGAATAGGTAGTCACTATTTCTGCACCATATCGGTTTTCTGAGCCTAAATTTACTGGAATGGTAATGATTGTGTTGTTGTTATTTCTATAGGTAATCATTTCAAATATATTGGTTGATCGTTGAAAATATATTGAAGGATTGATTGTAAAACCATTCCATCTTTTCAAGGTTCCAATTTCAAAAGAGTTGGTGTACATTGGATTTAAATTTGGATTTCCATAACGAACATTGTTTCTATCTGCAATCCCTCCAAATGGATTCAATTGCCAAAAACGAGGTCTTGTAATACGTTTGCTATAGCTAAACTGTAAGCTGTTTGTCTCAGAGAAATTGTATGTCAAATGCACGGTAGGAAAAAGGTCTGTGTATTTTTTATGATTGAAAAAGATATTTTTTCTATCGGTACTTTTTGTGTCAGAATGTTCCATTCTTAATCCCAATGAATATTGAAATTTCTTCTCTCTATTTCCATATTGTAAATAGGCGCCATAAATCTTTTCATCATAATGTAATAGGTTATCTAAACTATCCACTAAAACAGCATTGTCCCAAACCTTATAATCACTATTAATACGTCTTATTTCACCTTTAACTCCCATTTCTAAACGAGATTTATCGAATATAGGCAATACATAATCTGCTTGAAATAATAGATCTTTACTACTTTCTATATCGCTACTTTTTAAGCTATTCTCTACAGAAACAATAGGGAATATTTGTTTTCCTGTAATGTTTTCATTTTCATCATCATTCCAAAAATCATACTGAATATTAGCTGTTAGTTTCTGGCCAGGTTTTTCAAATGTTTTTACATAATTTACCTCAATCTGATTCGCTTTTTGAGGCTCTTTATATTTGTTTGTTACCATTAATGTACTTTCAATTTGATTATTGCTATCCAAAAAGTCATACGTGTAATCTGTATTGTGATTACTTACATTACTTCTAAAGTAGTAACTAAACGTCAAGGTGTTTTTATCATTGATATAGTAATCTCCCCCTAGATACACATTGGTCATTTTATAATTTCTTTCTACCCCAACATGTTGTTTGGTCGAAGATATAATGCTTTGGTTACTTGTGTTGGTTTGAAAGTAATCTAATGTTCCGGGTAATCTCACATTGGCGTGACTCAGGTTTGAAAAAATATTAAATTTTTCAGTTTTGTAGTTTACGTTGTAGTTCAGTGCATTGTTTACGGGACTACCTGTAGTAAGCTGGATAGAACTACTAAATCCACTTTTTTTATTTCTTTTTAAAATCACATTGATAATTCCTGCAGTTCCTTCGGCGCCATATTTTGAAGACGGATTTGTAGATACTTCTACTTTTTCAATATTCTCTGCAGGAATTTGTTCCAAGCCATTATTACTTGTCAATACAGAAGGTTTTCCATTAATTAAAATGCGAACATTAGAATTTCCTCGTAAACTAATTCCTCCTGTTGCATCAACAGTTACAGAAGGGACGTTGTTTAAAATATCGTTTACAGAGCCTCCTTTTGAGATTAAATCCTTCCCTACATTAAATACTTTTTTATCTAACTTATATTCTACTGTAGATTTTTCTGCGATAATCTCGATCTCATCTAATTGCGCAGATTCTTCAGCTAGTTTAATGTTTCCTAATTGTTGATTTTTTACATAGTTTTTTATAGGTAATTCTATAGATTTATAGCCAATAAACTCGAGTCTAACTGTGTAAAAACCTCTGCTTGCAGAGAGGTTAAATTCACCCTTTTCGTTTGTACTTACTCCCGTTATAATTGTATTAGATTTTAATAATATTGCGGTAGCAAATTCCAATGGAGTATTCGTGATTTTATCAACAATAGTTCCTTTTATTGCTATTTTTTTTGATGATTGAGCAACTAAGTTTATACTAATGCTAAGTAAGATAAGTAGGATGATTTTTTTCATGGTTATATAAATGAAGGGGTGATTATTGGTGCTTTTTTAATAAAGTGATCATGTCTTTATTGTTATTTACTCTTGCATGGTACATAGGATATTCGTCACTTTTTACAGCGAGATCCACATTAGCACCATTTTCTAAAAGTACTTTAGCGATTTTATAGTGGTTGTTTTTTACTGCAGAAATTAATGCAGTTCCATCACCACGAATGGCTTTATTGATAGCAGCTTTCTTTATTATTAAGTAGTTTACAATATCCAAATGACCATTAGCAGATGCAGCCATTAATGGGGTCTCATCTCCACTAGCGTGATAATTTGCATCTGCATTTGCAGCAATTAATAATTTCACAATTTCTAAAGATCCTTTTCTAGAAGCAGCAACTAACGGAGTTCTTGGCTCACCATTTCTGTAAACACAATCAGAATTGACTGTTTTTAATACCATTTTTACTAGGGCTGTATTATTTGATTTGCTTGCTGCTATTAAATTTTTGCAGGACGATTTTTGAGCTTGTATTGAAAAGCTACTAATTATTAATGCTACGGATACTAAGATTATTTTATTCATTTTTATATGTTTTTAAATGCTGATGCAAAAGTGTAATATTTTGGAAAGCGAAAAATGAATCGTGGATAAACAGTGTTATTTTACTGTTGTTTACTCAGAATTCAAGGGCAAACAATATTCATCATCAAAAACGGCATATTTGTCTATAAAACACGCAAATTTGTCGATGGCTTGTATAAACACATGTAGTTTGTTTACTTTTAGGGTCAAGTATAAAATTATGAGTTATCTAAGAATTCTTACAGAGTCAATTCAACAAAAAAGAGTGGTAAAGCATGTCCTTTTTTGGTTTGCTATTTTATTGTATGCCATTTCAAAAAATTTAATAGACCAAGAAGGGAATCTAGCACTTACTTTTTCTAAAAGTTTGTGTATAATTGTGCCACAAATTTTAGCATCTTATTATATCTCATATTTTGTCATTGATGAGCTAATAGCTAAAAGAAAGTATATACAGTCTGTCTTTTTTTTAATTATTGGCTCGTATTTTTTTATTGCTTTAGGAAGAATTCTGATTGTTAAAGTTGCAGAGCCTATTTTTAGATTACCTCCTTTTGAGCAAGAGTCTATTTTTCAAATTTTTTTAGAGATTAAGTATTTGTTTCTATTCTATTTGCCGTCTATTTATTATACTGTCTTTATCTTTTTATTTGTCAAGTATTTTTTAAATTACAAAGAAGTAAAAGAAAAAGAATTAAAACATAAAACAGAAAAGATCGCCGCAGAGTTAAAAACGTTAAAAGCCCAATTGAACCCACACTTTTTATTCAATACACTGAATAATATTTATGTGCTATCGCTGGATAATTCTCCCAAAACTCCTAAATCAATAGAAAAATTATCTAAAATATTAGATCATGTATTATACCGATGTAATACAAAATATGTGTCTTTATCATCAGAAATAGAGTTGATAGAGAATTATATTGAATTGGAAAAATTACGATATGACGATCGTTTAGAAATTAATTTAAATAATCACATTGAGCAAGATGGAGAAATTGCTCCGTTGATATTACTATCTCTTGTAGAAAATGCGTTTAAACATGGAGCAGGAGAGGATAGTGGTTCTCCAAAAATTGACATTGATATATACAATACAAAAGACGAATTTATATTTGTTATTTCGAACACTGTTGCTACAGAATCTGATCGAATAGAAAGAACCCCAATAGGTTTGAAAAACATAAAAAAACAACTAGATTTGATCTACCCGAATAGGTTTGCACTGCATATTGATAACAGTCCAAAAGTATTTACGGTAACTATTAAAATAAATAATCACTAAATTTTATGAAAGTTCGCTGTTTAATAGTTGATGATGAGCCGTTGGCCATTCGATTGATAGAAAAGCATGTTTCTCAAATTGATTCCTTAGAAGTAGTAGCAACTTGTAACAGTGCCTTGAAAGCGTTTGAAATATTGAACACCCAAGAGATTGATTTGCTATTTTTAGACATTAAGATGCCGCATTTAACAGGAATTGATTTTTTAAAATCTTTGAAAAACCCACCCAAAACAATATTTACAACTGCATATAGAGATTATGCCTTAGAAAGTTACGAATTAGAAACGGTTGATTATTTATTAAAGCCAGTTACTTTTGAACGGTTTGTAAAAGCAATAGACAAATTTTATAGAATAAATTCCAATGCAGTGGCTCCTGTTCAAAGAGAAACAGTTGTAACTGATTATATCTTGGTGAAGTCAGGTAGTAAGCAACATAAAATAAACTTAGAAGACATTGTATATATTGAAAGCTTAAAAGATTATATAAAAATTCATTTGCAGAATGATACTTCTATAATTTCGAAATACAAACTAGGCGAAATGGAACAAGAATTGTCTGCCTACCAATTTTTAAGAATTCATCGTTCTTACATTATTAATACCTCAAAAATCACAGCATTTTCATCCAACGATATTGATGTAAATTCCCAAGAAATACCGGTAGGAGCAAGTTATAAAGAAGCTGTTATTCTTTTTTTAGAAAAGATGAAACGATAATTTAACGAGTCAAAAGATGAGCGTTAAAAAGAAAAGTAATTGCTACTTCAAGAATAAGTCGACCCCATATTAAATTAAAATATGTGTACCCATTCGGAATTGTTTCTTGGATTAGAAATCTAAAGTTATGAACTCTTTGAGACGGTTAAACAGAAATTAATACTAGAGACATAGGTTTATTCACAAAAAATAACTTGTTAATTTCAGTTATAAGCTCATTGAAATAGGGGATATGACCTTTGAAAAAGGAGGGTTTTACTATATGTACGATTTATAATATTCGGTAATTTTATGATATTATCAATTTGATATTTTATTTGCAAACAAAGAAATTGTTTAATTTTAAGTAGCTGCAAAAAATCATCTGGTAGAAATTATTTATATTTACATAGATGTCAAGTTATTGCTATGTAATGCCTTATGTGTTCGTTTAAATCTATTATACGATGAAAAATACATAAATGTATATGCAAAATAGACATCATTAATGTAAAAAGTATGCAACTATTTTTGCGATAAGAAACACAATGAACTATTAAAATATGTATGCCATGAAACAGCTAAAATTTGTATTTATTTTTTTAAGCCTGCTTTTGTGTTTGGCTGCTTGTAAAGAGAAAAAACCAACACTTGATCCAGCATTGGCCTCTATAGATTTTTTAAGAGGAGAACTCTTACTTTGTGGAGATGGCCAGTTTGGAGAATTGAAATTCTCTTTATCTTGTAACTATAAAACAAGAACTACCTTTGACTTGGGTGTGGCATTATTGCATTCTTTTCAATATGCCGAAGCAGAAAAAGCCTTTGTAAAGGTAATTGATGAAGACCCTAACTGTCCAATGGCTTATTGGGGTGTTGCTATGAGTATTTACCATGCAGCATGGTTTCCTCCATCAAAAAAGGAATTGGAAAAAGGAGCCAACGTATTGGCTATTGCAAAGCAACTCACAATGGATGGGAAGCAACGTGATTATATTAATGCAATAGATGCCTTTTATACAGATTTTGAAAATAGGGACCATACGACCAGGGCAAAACTTTTTGAAAATAACATGGAGCAGATTTATCTCAAGTACCCAGATGATATTGAAGCGGCTATTTTTTATAGTTTGGCTTTATATTCTACGAGAGATCGTGTTGGGAAAGAGTTTGTAAACGAACGTAAGGCCGGAAAAATATTGGAATCTCTTTTTAAAACGAACCCCAATCATCCTGGAATTGCCCATTATATCATTCATAATTATGACAATCCAGTATTGGCGCATAAAGGCTTGGAAACTGCAAGAAGATATGCTAAAATAGCACCTTCATCTTCACACGCTCAACATATGCCTTCGCATATTTTTACACGATTGGGAATCTGGGAAGAATCGATCATTTCAAATTTAATGTCTGCAGAAAGTTCAAGATGTTATACAGAATCTGCTGGATTGAAAGGAGCCTATTTTGAAGAATTACATGCCATTGATTATTTGGTATATGCCTATCTTCAAAAAGGAGATAACCAAAGTGCCCTTGAGCAATATGAACGCATCAATACCCTTAAATCATTTTACCCAACGAATATTACCGCAGCGATCTATCCGTTGGCGGTAGTACCAGCTAGATTGGCTTTAGAAAATAGAGATTGGAAAAAAGCAGCGCAATTAAAATTACATGAAATGGAGTTGGATTGGAATAATTTTCCATGGCAGAAAGCGGTACATCATTTTGCAAAAGCATATGGTGCCGCCCAAATGAAAGATTTTCGGTTGGCAAAAAAAGAAATAAAAATTTTAGAAAAACTTCATAAAGTTTTAGTTGATAAAAAGGACCGGACGAAATTTATACAGATTAAGCAAATTGAAATTCAGATTAAAACTGCACAAGCTTGGGTGTACTTTAAAAATAAACAAAAAGAAAAAGGACTAGAATTAATGCTAGAAGCCGTAGAGGTTGAAAGAAATACAAGCAAGCACCCTGTTACTCCTGGAGATGTGTTGCCAGCAATAGAACTTTTAGGAGATATGTATTTTGAAATGAAGAAATACCAAGAAGCTTTTGCTGCGTATGAAGAAGATTTACAAGGAAGGCCACATCGTTTTAATGGAGTGTATGGGGCAGCAAAATCAGCAAAACTACTAGGCAACCTCAAAGCAGCAGAGCGTTATTTTAAAGAATTACTAAAGATGGTGTCTATTGAGAATAGCACCCGTTCAGAAGTGGTAGAAGCTACGGCCTATTTAAAGATGATCGCTATCAAAATATAAAACTCATGCATAAATTATCCCTAAAAATATTCCTTTTATTACTTCTGGCTTTGTGTTCCTGTCGGCCCACAGGAGCAAAAGAATTGCCCATTTATAATCCTTCGGATTTCAATCCTAAATTGGTTGATCAAAGTCTTCATCATAAAATTGAAAACCACACCGTTTCGGATTTTAGGTTGATCAATCAAAATGGAGAAATTATTACACAAGAAGACTATAAAGACAAAGTGTATGTGGTTGATTTCTTCTTTACGAGTTGTACCAGTATTTGCCCTTTAATGACAAACAATCTTTTAAGAGTTCAGCAAGCGCTTTTGAAAGCCAATGATATCATGTTTTTATCAGTGTCTGTGACTCCAGAAATAGATAGCATTCCTGTATTGAGAAAATACGCAACTGCTAAAGGTATCATTGATGGCAAATGGCATGTTACAACAGGTGATAAAAAACACATTTATGAATTGGCACGTAAAAGCTATTTCGCAGTTGTTGAACAAGGAGATGGCGGTTTGCAAGATTTTATTCACACACCTAATTTTATTTTGGTCGATAAGAAAAAGCAAATTCGCGGAATATATGACGGTACTGTTGCTACGGAAATTGAACGACTACTTAAAGATCTTAAAAGCCTAATGCAGTAAAAAGTGTAAAATATACGCTAAAATAATTGTGGTTAAATTAAAATATAGTTTACTTTAGTTTGTTTAAAATAAGATAAATATACAGTCCTAATATCTGTTAAATTTGAACACAATGACTCGAGAAATACTATACTTTTTTTTAATTATTTTATCTGTATATGGGTGTGGAAACCACAATGAAAAACCTGTAAAAAATATTCATGTTTCAGCAACAAAAGGGAAAGAATGGAATGTGTTTGGAGTAAAAATAATCGGAAAAGTTTTAAGTGAAGACACCAATGGGAAATATTCGGTTATTATCACTGAAACTCCACCAAATGGAGGCCCTCCTTTGCACATTCATACTCATGAAGATGAGTTGTTTTATGTGCTAAGAGGGAATTTTGATTTCTTTTATGGAGACCTGAAAGTTGCGGCTCAAAAAGGCGACTTTATCCAACTTCCAAGGGGTATTCCACATCGCTTTGTGAATAAAGATAGTAGTACCGGAATTACAATGAACACCATTACTCCAGGTGGATTTGAAAACTTCTTTGATGATATTGCCAAATTCTCTAAAAAACACCCACTTACCAAACCTAGAATAGATTCTATAGCCAATGCATACGGTATTAAATTTTTAAAAAAATGAGGCAAATAAACTATTATATTGTAGACGTTTTTACAGATGCTAAATACGGTGGCAATCAATTGGCTGTTTTTGTTGATTATGACAATATAGTTTCTGACTCTGAAATGCTAGCTATCGCAAGAGAACTGAATTTTTCAGAAATCACTTTTGTAAAAAAGAATAGCAATGATGAAAGATTTGAAGTTCGGATTTTTACACCAGAATATGAAGTGCCCTTTGCCGGGCATCCATCTTTAGGAACGGCCTATATCATATCAAAATATTTAATTTCAGAGCCTAAGAAGCAAATTACTTTGGCGTTAAACTATGCAGATATTCAAATTCAATTAAGCAATTTGGAAGTAATAGAAAACTGTCAATTTAAAATGAAACAGGCACAGCCTATTTTTTATAAAACCTATGGGCATAAAGAAATTTCAACGGGACTAAATTTGGACATTGCGCTGTTTGATCGCACGAAAATTATTGAAGAAGTAACCACTGGATTGCCATATATCATAGTGCCTGTTGTTAATATTGAAGCAATTAATTCGATTACATTGAAAGCTGATGTGCTAACTAATTTTTTAGTAGAGAACAAATTACACAAAACAAATAATCCCTCTGGATTGTCAACTTCTTTCTTTTTTGTAACCCAAGAAACCATTGTAAAGGAAAATGATTTTTATGCGAGAATGTTTTGTTTAGAACAAGGAGAAATTATGGAAGATGCTGCTACAGGAAGTGCCAATGGATGTTTATTGGCGTATTTATTAAAACATCAATCAAAAAAAATACAAGCTACTGTAGAACAAGGCTTTAAAATGGCACGAAAATCTCATGTTTATTTGGAAGGAAGTTTAGCGGAAAATAACTACAAAATCTTTGTTAGTGGTCAAGTTAAAGAAGTGGCTCTTGGTCAATGGAACATCTCTTAATTTTTTAACGTATAGTTAACATTTTACCTTGTTTTTTGGAACCATAATTGCTAACATATTTGAGATAAATTAAATAACAAAAGATTACAATTCCTTAAAAAACGATGAAAAAAAATACTTTATATGGTATGCTTTTTATAGCAAGCCTAGTTGTTGTTGCTTGCTCTAAAAAAAATGATGATGAATTCCCTATTCCAGTTGATAAATTTGTAGAAATACCAGATGTAAACTTTGAAAAAGAATTGATTGCACAAGGAATTGATTCTGATGGTACCATAAATCATAAAATATTAAAGTCAGATGCAGAAAATGTTACTAAATTATCTCTTTATACTGCTGATATTAATAGTTTAACTGGAATTAAAGCTTTTACAAACCTAAAAAGACTTTATGCAGATGGAAATAATTTACAAACATTGGATGTCAGTAATAATGTATTGTTAGATACTATAAGTTTAATATCAAATGATTTAACCAAAATAGAAGGGCTGTCAAACGCTAAAAATTTGGTTTGGTTGAGTTTATCATGGAATTTGTTTACTGAGTTTACGTTGGATAATGAGAACGTTAAAAATTTTCTTATGGATCATAATGATTTGGTTTCTTTAGAGATAAATAATGCTCCTAAATTAGTAAGTGCTGTCCTAAATTTGAATGAAATTCCGAATTTAGATTTCAGTAATAACCCATTGTTAAAAGTATTGAACTTCTCTGCAAATAAAGTTAAAACGATTGATCTGAGCCAAAATGTGAATTTAGAGTACATCTATTGTTCAAGCAATTTATTAACCGAATTTGATTTGAGTAATTTACCAAAATTAATCGATGTAAGAATAGATAGAAATCCTACATTGACTTGTATTAAAATTGCTCCAGGACAAAACATACCAACCTTAAAATTGTCATCATATCAACACGCAACTGTAAATTGTGATTAGTTTGAAAATCTAAAACGAGTTCATAGCTTTGACCATGGAATATTTCATTTTGGTAAATATATCTAATGACGCACTTATTGGGGACTTTATCAGTAGTAGCAATTCTATTTATTGTCTATTTTGTGGCAAAACGTTTAAAAAAACCGAATAAAATAGAAAGGCCAAAAGAAGAACAACCTGATTTTTATTTTTTCAGCGAAATAAGTATAGAAGGATGTTGCACCTTAAGCGATATAAAATTAACGATTAAGGAAAGACCTATTTTCGATAAGTCTCCCCTTGACTCCATGTAGGTATCAAAGAACTTTTTACCAGGCTACCAACGTGCAGGTGCTGTTTGTATTATCTAAAGTTGCTGTTTAATCATGAAAAAAAAATCGTGCACACAGATGTTATGAACGTTATACAGAAGAATGAAAAAGAAATTTCAAATTGTAGTGCGTGTGAAAGTGAATACTTAACTGCTAGCTCAAAGATATTAGCTGTATGTTCCGAATGTTAGAATTAATTAATTCAAGGGTTTTAGAAGAATGAACCATTACAATATTAAATAGACATAATTGATCTGTAAATTTTTGTGCAAGTACTATAGTAGCAATTAATTTAGGGAAGTTGATATTTTGTTTTTTTATTTCTCTGAATTTGTTACGGCATTTGTTAAGCCAACAGTCATTTGGGTCTTTACTTTTAATTGCCCTTTATTGGTTTTGCCATAATACAATGTTCCAAATTGAGTTGCATCATTATAAGCTACAGATACAATCCCATCTGTATTTTCATAAACCAGCACTTTTTGGCAAAATGCATCCAATCCAATTTTTGTTGCATCATACATCGCCTCGGCACCTACTTCTGGAACTCCAAAGAGACATAGCATTGTAGGACCAATGGATATGTCATAGTCAATAGCATCTTTTTGTAAATCAATCTGAGAAAACCATCGATTGGTCTGATTATCACGTACAAATTCTCTGATTTTCGCCAAGGTCAAATTAAAATTATAGTCCGATTTAATTTTAAGTATGCCAAAACCATTTTTAATGGTTAAATACGCTGTTGATGAAATAGAGTCCTGAGGGAGTTGTCCAACAATGGCATTGATTACTTTTTTATACTCGGTAAGAGCATCTGGTTGTAAACCATGTCTTCTTCTAATAAATTCAGAAGATGTATAAGCATAAGATGCTTTCTGTGAATTTGGTTCGGTGTATGCAAGAATTTTAAAAGGCATGTCTATGCCAATCAGTTGATTTTTTGATAAAAGTTCGGATACAATCTTAGAATCATCCGTAAAAATAGAAACAATAGCAGGAGGGGTCTCAGCACCCTTTTTTTCGGCCATTCGATGATGGTCTAGTTTCACAATTTCTCTATAGTTCAAAATGATTTCTTCGATCCTAATATGTGCCGAGTCTACTTTGTCTGAAGTCGATTTTTCGACTGGTTTAATATGATACATAGTTCTAAGTGATTCAAAAGAATCACCAATGAGCATCTTAACCGTGTTTGTTGGTGATTCTAAATTACAGTACTAATATACTTAAATAAGCAATAGGTTAATGTTAGTGAGGTGTAAAACAGGTGTTTATGCTGGTCTGTGTCTCTGGTTAAATGAGTAAGTTTGGAACTAATCATTGATACACCCGAAAAATGAAACGTACCGTAATTATTTACGCAGTAACAGCAGTGCTTATTATGACTACCGCATCTTGTACTGATATTGGACCTGTCGAAATCTCGTATTCGACGGAGCAATCTGATATACCAACAACTATTGAATGGTCTGAAATTGATCTGGGAAAAGAATTGATTAACATGAAAGACATGGGCGTTGTAATAAGTGGTGGAGAGTATCCTATTCCTACAGAAGAATGGGATGATTTCAAACCCAAATACCCATGGCAAAAAAATATTGATCGCTTGTTACTATTTGACAGTACTTACTTATACAGGTCTCCTGATATTGCCGCAGACTGCACAGATTGTTTTACAATCATTGACTACCAAGGCTACACATGGCTCGAATTGGCAACCGTATATGGTGCAGCTTATGTTCCCAGCGAAACGGATTATTTGGAACCTGAAGAAGGGTACCTGGTCATAAAAACCATCCAAAAATGTCAACTTGTATTTTATAAATCGGGTAGCACTGTGTATGAATTAACGGATAACAAAGGTAATTTTTACATTATGCATGCTACAGAAAATGGAGAGCCAACATTGAATGTTGTATTGCCCACAGGATGGACGCTCATCAAGAAAGTCATTTCTGAAGATCTTATTATAGCCCCTTTTGGTGGTGGAGACTATTGCTATTACAATATAGTAGGCGATCATCTAGGACAAGGGTATCATCAATACATCTATGCCGATGCTGTCTACCCGAGTGTCGAGTAGCCTTTATAACGTAGAAGTTGCTGTATATCGTTATTGTTGTCTTCTTGCCAAATTGATACTCTTACTTCCGTTTTGGAACCCAGTTGTTTGAAGTACTACTTAAAAATATATTAACAGCAACGCAATCAAACAATCCCCATTCGTTCAATAAATAATTGTTGGGTATGTGAATCTTTGGCGTGGTATACAATTTTTTATAATAATTTACAGGTACGAGTTCTGTAACGAATATAAAAAAGAAATTTTGCTTTTGCATAATAATTGTTTTAATTAACAATTAAAAACATGAAAAACAATTAGTTAAGTTAGTGCACATAACAGGAGTCGAACCTGCACGTTCTTACGAACACAAGCCCCTCAAGCCTGCGCGTCTACCAATTCCGCCACATGTGCATAATAAAGAAAAAAAAAAGTTAAGCGATTATTGCTTAACTTTTTTTTGTGACCGGGCTGGGGCTCGAACCCAGGACCCTCTCCTTAAAAGGGAGATGCTCTACCAACTGAGCTACCAGGTCATGCTTTTGTTTAAAAGCGAGTGCAAATATACTATCATTTGTTTATAAAATAAAAGTTTTTTGTAGTTTTTTTTTCGATATTTGTTTTTCTAAAATTTTACAGATGGAGATTGTACTAATGGGCTATATGGGAAGTGGAAAATCAACGATTGGAAAACACATTTCTGAGCGGTTAAATTTGACTTTTATTGACTTGGATGCCTATATTGAACAGAAAGAAGATCAAACCATTAAAGCGCTGTTTTCCAGTAAGGGAGAGATTTATTTTAGATTGAAAGAAGCGGAGTATTTACAAGAAATTTTAGAAACAAAAACAAAGTATGTGTTGTCGTTAGGGGGGGGGACCCCTTGTTATGGAACAAATATGAACCGTATTAAAGAGAGTACTGCAATTAGTTGCTATTTAAAAGCGAATATTCCAACGTTAGTGGCCAGATTGCAAAAAGGAAAAGAAAATAGACCGTTAATTGCGTCACTTAATGATGCTCAATTACTGGAGTATGTTGGAAAGCATTTATTTGAAAGAGCGCCGTTCTATGAGCAAGCAGCTTATAAAATAAATATTAATGATAGGTCTATAGAAGAAATTTCGGACGATGTTGTTGCTACACTAAATAAGCTATAGCACTGTTGTTAGAAAAGTCTACCGCCACATGTTCTTGTAAGGTAGTAGACAACGAAATACCTTTAAAGTCTGCTTTTACAGGGTATTTCTTATGATTTCTATTTACTAAAACAGCTGTTTTAAACCGTTTAAGCGGTACTTCTAAAAAATGTTTAATACTGTAAATTAGTGTACCACCAGAATTTAAAACATCGTCTATTAACACCAACGATTTGTTTTTGTATTCTTCAGATGCTATTGAGGTTGTAATGGGAAGCAATAGATTTTTTTTATCAATCACCACCTCACACATAGTTACTTTTAGTGAAGATATTTCTTTAAGGGACGCCCCAATTTTATTAGCAAAAACATATCCGTTTTTTGCAATACCAGCAAGAATTATTTCTTTTTCGTTGCTGTTATTTTCATAGATTTGAAAGGCAATTCTCTTTACTTTTTGTTCAATTTGAATCGCATCTAAAATAATATTTCTTTGAGTTGTCATCGCAGGCGTTTTGTAAGGCAAATATATTAAAATTAGTTTTCAGTTTCTGAAGAAGTATCGTAATAATCTTCAATATCTCTTCTGTCTTTTTTTGTAGGTCTTCCAGCGCCTTTTTTTCGATAATAATCCTTAGAATATTTCAATAATTCGGTCTTCTCAAATTCTTCTTTTGGCGTTAAATCTTTTCGATATAAATCGACCAATTTTGCGCCAACACGACTTTCTGGAATGTCAAGAACTTGAATTTTATAGTTTATTTGGTTTTTTCTTACTGAAATCAACTCACTTCCATACACTTCTTTTGAAGGTTTACAATTTTTATCTACCATCTTAATATGCCCTTTTTTACAGGCTTCAGTAGCGATACTTCTCGTTTTAAACAGTCGTATAGACCATAAATATTTATCAATTCTCATATAAAAAGTTAAAATTTGGCGTTTCTCTTTTTACAAAGGTATGAAAATCGTAAATTGCGCCCTTAAATTTAATAGATAGATGATAAAATTAAAACATTTTATAGTTGTTGCAATTGCTTCAGTATTAATATATGCATGTAGTTCTAATACTAGTGCGGTTGATGAATTTGACCATGCTGGACAGGCGGTAATTGATAATGATACCCTAGTTAAATATTTAACAAATCATTATTATGATGTAACTATTGACTCTATTAAGCCATTAGTTACTGGTAAAACGGCATTAATTGATGATGCTAAGTTGAAAACACAGGATATTACAGAGAATGATATTGATTTTAAACTATACTACTATGTGCTAAGAGAAGGAGCTCCAATTCCAGCGAAAATGTTCCCAACGTCTATGGATTCTGTATTGGTTACCTATAAAGGATTTACTATTTTTAATGCTACCGGTGAAGGGAGTAATTTTGAAACTCAAAACTTGGCAACTTGGTTTACTTTAGATGGGGTTATTAGTGGTTGGAGAAATGGTTTTACGCATTTTAAAGGGGGTGAAAACGTCACTAACAATGGTCCAATAACTTTTCAAAATGGAGGAAAAGGAATCTTATTTATTCCTTCTGGATTGGCATATAAAAACATAGGTAGCGGAAGTATATCACCGAATAGTCCAATACTATTCTATTTCAATCTATTAGACCATATAGAAGATACAGATCACGATAATGATGGGTTAGCTTCTTATTTAGAAATTGAAGATGGGAGTGTTCAAGCCGATCCTAGGTTGGTAAATACAGATGCTGATCAATTTCCTAACTATAAAGACGCTGATGATGATAATGATGGGGTATTGACAATCAATGAAGATGCGAATGGAGATGGTGATCCTAGAAACGATTTTAATGATCCTAGTAATCCGACATTACCAGATTATTTAAATCCAAAGGTGAAATAACCTTTTATAAAAAAGATAAAAAAAAAAAGCTTCAGAATTATCTGAAGCTTTTTTTTTAGTTAGAAATATTCGTATTACAATCGGTAAGAAACTCCTAAAATTATTTGATTTGTTCTGTTGTCAATTGTAAAGTTTCCAATGCCATCAGCAAACAAAACTTCAGAATTAGACAAGCCTCTTTCCCAACGTACATCAATTCCTAGTTTGCCAAATTCAAGTCCAAATCCAGATTGTAACCCAAGAGAGAACTTATCTAAGCTTACCTCATCTACAGTACTTAACCCAAAGTTTGTTCCTAAAACATATTGAAATGAAGGCCCAATAAATACATTGGCAACTCCAAAAAACTTTTTCCCGACCAATATAGGTACATCAACCTTTTTAAAATCGTAAGAAGTACTTGTATTTTTATACAAATAAGTACTCTTTACTTGGGTATACACAATTTCTGGTCTTATATAAATACCAATAACAGGAAGTTTACCTCTAAACCAAACTCCTGCATGAAAACCAGATTTGGCATCTGCACCTTCAACGGCATTCGTTAATACATTAGAAAGGGTTAAATTACCATTGTTGTTGTAGTTAATACCTGCTTTCACTCCAAATTGAATTTGAGCTGTTGAAACCTGACTGAAGCCTAAGGTTAGGCACATAATTAATAGTACTCTTTTCATAAATTATATTTTATTGTTTTTAGTTCTAATAGATAACCTCCAATAATTAAAAAAATTATTGGAGGTTAGTGATATATTATTGTCCATAAAGTATAGACGCCTAAAAGTGGTAAAAGGTTATTTTCTTGCAATAACTTTTTCTACTGCGCTAACAATAGCCCCTTCATCTAATCCGTATTTTTCCATTAATTGCGCTGGTGTTCCAGATTCTCCAAAACTATCGTTCACAGCAACAAATTCTTGCGGTGTTGGATTGTTAGTCGCTAAACATCTTGCAACACTCTCTCCTAAACCACCGTATTTGTTATGCTCTTCGGCAGTAACAATACAACCAGTTTTAGCTACAGATTTTAAAATGATCTCTTCGTCTAAAGGTTTTATGGTATGGATGTTAATTACTTCAACACTAATTCCTTTTGCCTCAAGCTTTTCGGATGCCTGTAAAGCTTCCCAAACTAAATGTCCGGTAGCAACAATGGTTACATCCGTACCTTCAGTTAATTGAATTCCTTTACCAATGACAAATTCTTCTTCTTTATAGTCTGGCATAAAAATTGGCACTGATGGACGACCAAAACGCAAGTAAACAGGGCCTTCATGGGCCGCAATTGCAATGGTAGCTGCTTTTGTTTGGTTGTAATCACAAGGATTAATCACCGTCATTCCAGGCAACATTTTCATCAAACCAATATCTTCTAATATTTGATGTGTTGCGCCATCTTCTCCTAAAGTTAAACCTGCATGTGAAGCACAGATCTTTACATTCTTATCGGAATAAGCAATAGATTGACGAATTTGATCATACACTCTTCCTGTAGAAAAGTTTGCAAAGGTACCAGTAAATGGTATTTTACCACCAATTGTTAATCCAGCAGCAATTCCCATCATGTTTGCTTCTGCAATTCCAACTTGAAAGAATCTTTCAGGATGATTTTCTGCAAATGCATTCATTTTTAAAGAACCAATCAAATCTGCACATAAGGCAACTACATTAGGATTTGTTTTTCCTAATTCTGTTAAACCGTCACCAAATCCAGATCTAGTGTCTTTTTTTTCTGTAAATGTGTATTTTTTCATCAAAGTATAATTGTTGTGTTTGTGGCAAAAATAATAATATTATTGTAGCATTTAGCTACAATTTCATCAATTCTTTATATAACTTATGAACGGGCAATCCCATCACATTAAAATAACTACCTTCTAGTCTGTCAATCCCAATAAAACCAATCCATTCTTGAATACCATAGGCACCCGCTTTATCAAAAGGTTGGCATGTTTTTATGTAGTAGTTAATCTCTTCATCGGTTAATTCTTTAAAATACACGACTGTAGTGTCATTTGTAACTACTTGAAAATTTGGGTTTTTGATACTGATAGAAGTCAGAACTTGATGCTGCTTTCCGGATAGTTTGCGTAACATCTTAAAAGCCTCTTCTGCATCTTTTGGCTTTCCCAATGCTTCTTCATTTAGCCAAACAATAGTATCGGAAGTGATTAATAGGTCATTGTCAAGTAAATGATTAAACGGCTTTGCCTTTAAATTGGCTAAATAATCAGTGATTTCGACGCCTTTTAAGGTGGGGGGAAATACTTCTTCAACTTCTTTTATTTCAATGGTAAATGGAATGTGCAAATCCTTGAAGAACTGTTGTCTTCTTGGTGAACCAGAAGCAAGAATAATATTGTAATTTGATAATTTTTCTTTTAGCATGAACTAACGTTTTATAAGTAACATTGATACAATTCCAAAAAACATAATCCCCTTAATTAAGGTACTTAGAAAATGAAAATCTTTTGTAGTTTTTGAGGAGACCAATTTATAAAGAAACCAGGCAAATGGAGAAATTATAAAAAGGATTGTGTACCAAAATAACAGCGGAAGATGTATCAATTCTTCTTTTAGAATAATTAAAATAAAAAGGAACATCAAAGATGAAATAAAAAGAACAATTTTCTTAGTTCTATTTATCCCAATAATAATTGGTAATGTTTTCATTTTTGAAGCATAATCTCCATTGATGTCTTCAATGTCTTTAATTATTTCTCTAATGAGAGTCATGAAAAAAGCGAAAATAATATAGAGAAAAACAGCTATAGTTACTGAAATTGAAGTAAATAGATGAACAATTACTTCGATTATATTTGAAGATGATTGGATGTTTCTAGCCTCAAAAATAAAGACCATAAATATAGTAAGTGCTGTTAAGAAAGAAATGGCAATATTTCCAACAATAGCAATTCTTTTTAACGATTTAGAATACCAATGCAGCAAAACAATTGCAATAATAAAGAAAATTGAAAACGAAATGTATTCTTTAATGAATGCAGCATAAACACCAAAAGTTAGCCCTATAGTTGTGAGTGTAAAATACGCAAGTACTCCATTTTTTTTTGAGATGGTATTCCCTATAAAAACCTTCGTTGGTTTATTTATACTATCAGCAGCAACATCATAAATATCATTAATAATATATCCAGCAGCTGTAATGCATAGAATGGCCATTGCTACTAAAACAAATTGGAGGCCAGAAATTGCAGAAGTAAAAGCGTTAATGAGCGCATACTTTGTTAAAACGAGTGTCAACAAAACCATCAATAAGTTTTTATAACGAATCAGTTTTAAGAAAGAAATCATGTTAGAAGTTCTTTTTAATTCTAGCCAAATCACGCTTGTTATCACGATCTTTCATTGTTTCGCGTTTGTCATGTAATTTTTTACCTTTTGCTAAAGCGATGTCTAATTTAGCCCACCCTTTATCTGTCATAAACAACCGTAATGGAACAATAGTTAGACCAGAGTTTTTAACTTCTTTTTCTAATTTCTTTAGTTCGCGTTTGTTTAATAATAAACGACGCTCACTTTTTGGCTTGTGATTAAAGAAGTTTCCATGAGAATATTCTTCAATAAACATATTAACCACAAACAATTCGCCTTGTTCATTGAACTCACAAAAACTTTCTGTGATACGAGCTTTACTTTCTCTGATTGATTTTATCTCAGTTCCAGTAAGCTGAATTCCAGCAGTATATTTGTCAATAAATTCGTATTCGAATCGTGCTTTTTTATTCTGAATGTTAATTTTTTTCTGCATTTCAGAAGCAAAGATAATCATAAAAATCAGGTCGAATAAAGAAAAAAATAAAACAATGATTTTCGTCATGTATTGTCCTTTTTTCTGCACATAATTTTGTGTTGAAATTAAATTTAAATTCACGTATTATGAAGAAAATTATTACAGGTTTAGTGATGGGATTGTTACTTGTAGGAACATTAACAGCTCAAGAAAAGTCTAATGAAGATTTTAAAAAATGGCAAGTGCGTTTTAGAATTGTACAGGTATCACCAAATGAGTCGGCAACCATTAAAACTATTGGAGGAGATATTGCTATAAGCAATCGATTTATTCCAGAATTGGATTTTACGTATTTTTTTACAGAAAATTTTTCCTTAGAATTGGTTTTGGGAACCTCGAAACACAATGTAAATACGATTGGCTCAAATTTAACAGCCGTTGCAGGACCAGCTACCGCTAATGTCGATCTAGGCTCTGTGTGGCTATTACCACCAACATTAACTGCTCAGTACCACTTTAATTACGATGCATTTAGACCTTATGTAGGTGCTGGTATTAATTATACGATATTTTATAATGTTAACGCTGGAAACACCATAAAAGAGGTTTCTTACGACAATGCTATAAGCCTTGCTTTTCAAGGAGGGTTAGATTATGATTTAAATGACAGATGGTTTTTAAATATTGATGCTAAATATATGTTATTAAATACGAACGTAACTGTAGATGCTTCAAATTTGGCTGCAGGTTTAAGCATTCCTGCAAAAGTAGATATCAATCCATTATTAATTGGATTTGGTATTGGTATGAGGTTTTAATAGGAATCATTTTACACTAGATAAGGCAATCAAAATTGATTGCCTTTTTTATTAACAAAACTTTACGAAAATTGATAGATAATTGCTGTAATTTTGGACTTTATTTTCGTCAAAACAAGCAAAACAAAAAAGTATGCGTACCCTAGTAATGTTAATTATCATCGTGTTTATTTCCTCTTGTAAACCAGAAATAAAAGTGCTAACGGCACAAGAAATAATAGATAAATCAATTGTTGCCTCTGGTGCAGATAAAGTTTCTACTGCGGCAATAGACTTCGATTTTAGAAATAGGCACTATACAGCAGTTAGAAATAAAGGGAAGTTTTCTTTAATAAGAATTACCAAAAATGAAACAACCGAAACAAAAGATATTTTATCTAACGGTGGATTTGAAAGATATAGAAATGATGAATTTATCATTGTTCCAGATTCAATGGCAACACGGTATTCTGGCTCTGTGAATTCTGTGCATTATTTTGCAGTTTTGCCATTTGGGCTCAATGATGCAGCTGTAAAAAAGAAACTGTTAAAAGAAGCAACTATTAAAGGAAAAACATATTATAAAATAGAAGTTCGCTTTTCTGAAGATGGAGGAGGAGAAGATTTTGATGATGTTTTTGTATACTGGATTAATAAGCAAGATTTCAAAATTGATTATTTGGCCTATAGTTATCATGTTAATGGCGGAGGGAAACGCTTTCGAGAAGCAACAAATGAAAGAATAATTAATGGTATTCGTTTTGTTGATAACCATAATTATAAAGCAAAAAATGCCTCAACTAAATTAGAAAATTTAGACAAAGCATTTGAGAATTCTGAACTTGAAAAATTATCAGAAATTAATCTAAAAAATGTTCATGTTGCATTGTTAGATTAATTCGTTATTTTTAAAACGACACTGGTCGTACCACTTTTAGAGACGGTAACAATGTATAAATTACTATTGTTATCGTCTTTTATTTGTTTGTAAACATTTTTTCCTAAAATTTTATTGGCAAAAATTGGTGTTGTATTACTATGACCGACAACGAGTACATTTTTTCCTTTGGTGTTGTGTTTAAACCCTCCATCATACATTTTTCTAGGGTTGTACACATACATTCTTAACCCATTTTTAGTGGCTGTAGGTTGCGCTGTTTCTTTAGTTCTATTATAATCTGTTGTATATACCATATTGATATTTGCAGCCGATAAAACTTCTGCCCAACGATCTGCTCTCTTTAAGCCTTTAAAGGTTAGGTTAGGATCTTTGTCATTCGAATTTGTACGCTGCTTTTCGGCATGACGAATTAAATAATACGTGGTAACTTCTTCCTCTTTTTCTTGAGCAAAACTTACAATTGTACTAAACACAAAAACAATAAGTAGTAAATATTTTTTCATTTTATAAAATTTTAAAACACGAATATACATAAAAACAAAAATTGATGTTGTTTCAACATCTATTTTTAACGAACTTTTAATTCTTTACCAAGTCAGATTGGTGTCTAAAAACTAACTTCTCATCAAAAGCATCCAATAAAATTATGCTATCCGTAGTAATTTTACCTGCTAATATTTCTTTAGATAATTGATTCAATACTTCTTTCTGAATCACTCGCTTTACAGGTCTCGCACCAAATTCTGGTTGATATCCTTTAGATGCTAAATAAGCAATCGCTTCATCAGTTGCATCCAAGGTGATTTCTTGTTTAGCAATTATTTTTTTAACGAAATTCAATTGTAACTTTACAATTTTTTTAATGGCATCCTTTGATAAAGGAGTAAACAAAGTAATATCATCAATTCTGTTGATAAACTCTGGTCTTACGGTTTGTTTTAGCAAGCCTAATACTTCTATTTTTGCCAATTCCATTGTGGTATATATATCCTCCTTTAAATTCTCAAATTTCTCTTGAATAATTTGACTTCCCATATTAGAAGTCATGATGATAATGGTGTTTTTGAAATCTGCAACTCTCCCTTTATTATCAGTCAACCTTCCTTCATCCAATACTTGTAATAAAATATTAAAGGTATCAGGATGTGCCTTTTCAATTTCATCTAATAGCACCACAGAATATGGTTTTCTACGAACAGCTTCTGTTAATTGACCACCTTCATCATACCCGACATATCCAGGAGGTGCCCCAACCAATCTACTTACCGAATGACGTTCTTGATATTCGCTCATATCAATTCGAGTCATAGCATTTTCATCATCAAATAAATAACTAGCCAATGCTTTTGCCAATTCAGTCTTACCAACTCCGGTTGATCCTAAGAACAAAAAGGAGCCAATGGGCTTATTCGGGTTTTGCAAACCAGCTCTAGAACGTCGTACAGCATCAGAAACTGCTTCAATAGCCTCTTCTTGCCCAACAACCTGCTTGTGTAGTTCGTCCTCCAATTGTAGTAGCTTTTCTCGTTCAGATTGTAGCATTTTGCTAACTGGGATTCCGGTCCATTTTGCAACTATTTCGGCAATATTATCATAGGTAACCTCTTCCTTTATCAGTGTATTATCTCCTTTACTAGCTAAGATTTTTTGTTGTGCTTCAAGTTCTTCTTGTAGCTCTTTAATTTTGCCATAACGGAGCTCAGCGACTCTTCCATAATCACCATTTCGTTCTGCCTTATCTGCTTCTAATTTTGCGTCTTCAATAGCGGTTTTTGCGCTCTGAATGCCATCTACTAAACTTTTTTCACGTTGCCATTTGGCATTGATCTCGTTACGTGCTTCCTTAATATTAGCAATTTCTGCATTTAAATAGGCTAGTTTTTCTTTGTCATTTTCACGTTTTATTGCTTCAATTTCAATTTCCAATTGCATTACTTTTCTATCTAATACATCCAATTCTTCTGGTTTAGAATTGATTTCCATGCGTAGTTTAGAAGCAGCTTCATCCATTAAATCAATGGCTTTGTCAGGTAAAAACCGATTGGTTATATAACGAGTAGATAATTCTACAGCGCCAATAATAGCTTCATCTTTGATGCGAACTTTATGATGCGTTTCATATTTCTCTTTAATTCCTCTAAGGATAGAAATGGCACTTTCTGTATCGGGTTCATCTACAAATACCTTTTGAAAACGACGTTCCAATGCCTTGTCTTTTTCAAAGTATTTTTGATATTCATCCAATGTAGTAGCTCCAATTGCGCGTAGTTCTCCACGAGCCAATGCAGGCTTTAAAATATTTGCAGCATCCATAGCTCCTTGACCACCACCAGCACCAACCAAGGTGTGGATCTCATCAATAAATAAAACAATATCTCCGTCAGAATCTGTTACTTCTTTAATAACCGCTTTTAAGCGTTCTTCAAATTCGCCTTTAAATTTTGCGCCTGCAATTAAGGCTCCCATATCTAAAGAAAAGACCAACTTATCTTTTAGGTTTTCTGGGACATCACCCCGAATTATCCGATGTGCCAAGCCTTCGGCAATTGCCGTTTTACCAGTTCCAGGTTCTCCAACTAATATTGGATTATTTTTTGTTCTACGTGATAAAATCTGCAGCAATCGTCTAATTTCTTCATCTCGTCCAATTACAGGATCTAATTTTCCGTCTTGTGCGAGTTGATTTAGATTATTAGCATATTTGCTCAATGAATTATAGGTTTCTTCTGCACTTTGAGAGGTAACTCGATTTCCTTTTCGCAATTCATTAATGGTATCCTTTAAGCCTTTTTCTGTGACTCCTTGGTCTTTTAAAATTTGAGCAATGCTGCTTTTAGAGTTGAAAATTGCCAAGATGATATGTTCTATAGAAACATATTCATCTTTCATCTTTTTAGCAATGATAGAAGCTTCTGTTAAACTCTTAGAAGCTTCTCTAGATAAGGTAATATCTGTACCGGTTACTTTTGAGTAACTTTCTAGTTGTTTGTCTAATAATTGCTGTAAGATCTCAATATTAATGGTCAGTTTTTTTAACAAAAACGGAACTACATTTTCATCAACTTTTAATAAAGCTCTAAAAAGATGTTCGTTTTCTATTTGTTGATGACCGTACCCTTGTGCTAACTCTTTCGCTTGTTGTACCGTCTCTTGTGACTTTATAGTATAATTGTTAAAATTCATAACGTTTGTATTTTCTTTTCACTTTCTTTGTGGCAAATTTAATACCAATTGAGAATCAGTATTTTAAAGAGACATTTTGTCGGTTAACGCCTTGTTTTAACTGACTTTTTGACTATTGAAAGGAATTGAGAAAATCACGACTTACCAAAAAAAATAAGTAATGAGTTTATTAAAAAATATATTTAAAAGCACTTCAGAAGAAAAAAAAGAAATTATATCCTTCGTTAATTGGATTCCGTTAAAGGCTTTAGAGCAATTGGAGGAAATAAAAGAGATTTCTAAATCTGAAGCTGTAGCAATATTCAAACATTCAACGAGGTGTGGAATTAGCAGAATGGTGATTAAGTTGTTTGAAAAGAAATTTGATGAAGAATTGAAAGACTTTAAAGTGTATTATTTGGATTTGCTAAATGATAGAGACATTTCAAATGAAGTTGGATATAGATTTCAAGTACAACATCAATCTCCACAACTATTGGTTATAAAGGACGGAATTACCGCAGAACATGCTTCGCATTATGATATTACATCTATTGATTTGAAACAATACATTTAATACAAGAGCATAAAAAAACCGGGGTATAAGTTCGGTTTTTTTAGGGCTAATAAGTCGTGAAAAATAGTAAGATGTAACGCTTTATATATATTTTAACATGCAATAAAAAGAGCAGTATATCTATTTACCTACTTTTACCAAGTTCTTATTGAAAGCATTCATGAAAAATATTTACTTTTTAATCCTTCCTAAAACACATCCCTTAGATATTATTGGTCCTGCGCAATTATTTTACGAGTGCAAAGATAATGGAGCAGATTTAAATTTATTCTTTGTGTCTACTACAGAAGACACCGAGTTAGAAAGCTCTATAGGATTGGGGTTCTCTAAACTAACACCATATAAAAAAATTGAACTTAAGCAAGGTGATATTGTTGTGATTCCTGGCATTGAGTTTGACCTTTTAATGGATACTGATTTTAAACTAGAAAGTCAAGATCTTTATAGTTGGATGCGTGCCCAATATGCAAAGGGAGTAACAATGGTATCTGTGTGTACTGGTGCTTTTTTATTGGGAGAATCGGGTTTGTTAAAAGGAAAAAGTGCGACTACGCATTGGAAAGCATTTGACATATTTGAGCAAAAGTATCCTGACACAAAATTACTAAAGAATAAGCTATTTGTAGAAAATGAACGTATTTATACAAGTGCAGGTATGCTTTCTGGAACCGACTTGTGTTTGTATTTAGTAGAAAAAGAATTCGGAATTAAATTTGCAGTTGAAATAGCCAAAGAGATTGTTATTTATTTTAGACGCGGAGAAACAGATCCACAATTAAGTATTTTTCTTCAATACAGAAATCATTTAGATGATCGAATTCACAAGGCACAAGATTTTATTGCCAAACACTTAACAACGCCTTTTAACATTGATGATATTGCCGATAATGTGTATATGAGCGCCAGAAACTTGACCCGTTTGTTTAAAAAAACGACAGGGATTACTATTGGTTATTATGTATCAAAATTGAGAGTAGAGCAATCCATCCATTTATTAGCTGATGGGTACACCATTGCCTATGCAGCTGAAAATTGTGGTTTGAGTAGCACAAATCAATTAAGAACATTGCTGAAAAAACACCAAGATATATTGCCCCAAAATTTAGATTCTTATTTATAATTTGTCCGTATCCTGAGGATATTTGTCCTTAACTATAATTCCTTTTGCCTTTAACTTTGTCATTCTATTAATTGAATAGTTTCAATGAATTGTTGCTGTTTTATTTTGGAGCAATATTGTGCATCAATGAACGCAGAAGTCATTGCTGTTGATATAAACTAAATCAAGTAAAAAAATAAAAATATGAATCCAAAAACGAACATTTTTTTGACGGTAGTAACATGTTTGCTATTGTGTATCACCTTCCAACAACATGCCTTTGCTCAAGAGAAAGCTGAAACGATATATCAATGTGCACCTTGTGGATGTGAATCTGATGGAAAACATTTTGACAAACCTGCCAATTGTAAAGATTGTGGGATGAAGCTAGTCGCTGTAACAAAACCTTTCAGTTATTTGAAGAATTTAGACAAACCAATGAATGTTGCTATTTTATTGTTTAGTCATGCTCAAGTGCTGGATTATGCAGGTCCTTATGATGTTTTTACCTCTGCTGGATCCAAAAATTTTAATGTATATACAGTTGGAGCAACTAAAGAACCAATTATCACAATGCCGAATTTAAGTGTAAATCCTCAATACAGCATAGTAGACAGTCCAAAACCAGATATTTTAATAATACCAGGTGGAATGTGGACTAGTGTTGACGCGACTACTTTAAAATGGATAAAAAAGCATTCAATGCAAGCGGTGTATACCTTTTCAATATGTACAGGGGCTTTCATTCTTGCAGAAATTGGTATTCTAGATAATTTGGAAGCAACTACCCATTCAGCAGGAATAGAAATACTTAGAGAAAAATATCCAGCAATTAAAAAAGTACACAATGACAAGCGTTTTGTCGATAATGGAAAAGTGATTACATCAGCTGGAGTAGCAGCAGGTATTGATGCTTCTTTTCATTTAATAGAGCAGATTTTAGGTAAAGAATGGGTGAAAGCAGTTTCCAATAATTTGGAATATACATATAAGTCATCAAAATAATTAGAATAGTGCGTCCTTAAAAGCAATCTAAACAAAATTTAAAAATGGATACAGTAAAATCAAACTTAATGAAGGCAGAAAGAATAGCTATCAAGTTATTTAATGAGGTTGAAGCAAAGAATTTAATCATTGCTGGTAAAGATGAAGAAACACTAAATAAAGAAATATTCAATTTAGCGAAAGAATTATTTGATATTGAAGAACATTGGCATAAAAGAATAGTAAGATGTGGTGAGAATACTTTATACCCTTATAAAGAAAATCCACCTAACAGAATAATTCAAGAAAATGACATCTTATTTTTTGACTTCGGACCCATTATTGAAAAATGGGAAGCAGACTTAGGACGTACTTATGTAATTGGAAACGACCCTATAAAACTTAAATTAAAAAATGACATAGTAATAGCATGGCAGGAAATAAAAAAATGGTTTGACAAACAGACTGAGCTTAAAGCTTCGAAATTATTTGAATTTGCGGTAAATAAAGCAAAGGAATATGGATGGGAATTTGGTGGAGAAATTGCTGGACATTTAATAGGAGAATATCCTCACGAAAAATTAGAACCGGGAAACTATCAATTATATGTACATCCTGAAAACCATAATAATATGTTTGATTTAGATGTCAATGGACAAAAAAGAAATTGGATATTGGAAATACATTTTATCGATAAAGGAAAACAAATAGGAGGGTTCTATGAGCAATTATTAACTTAAAAAACGAACACACAACAAAGTATAAACAGCATATCGAAGTAAGTGCCTAATTTATTTTTTTTTGGCGTTTATACGTGAACCGTTACCACAAAAGAGAAGATAAATAAAACTTAAAACATGAAAAAAAAGATAACAAATGGAATACTAGTATTATTGTTACTTGTAATAGTAACAGGTACGCAGGCTCAAAGAATAACAATGCCAGAACCAAGTCAAGATGCGTCTATTACACAGAGACTAGGTATTTCTGATATTACTATTGCCTATAACAGTCCAGGGGTTTTAGGGAGAAAAGTCTTTGGAGGAATTGTTCCCTATGATGCTATATGGAGAGCGGGAGCGAATGAAAACACAACGATTAGTTTTTCGCATGATGCCCTGGTAGAAGGTAAGCGTATAAAGGCAGGAACGTATGGTTTGTATATGATACCAGGTAAAGATAAATTTCAAATCATATTTTCAAAAAACAGCAAAAACTGGGGAACCATTCTTCCTACAGAAAAAGATACTGCGTTAAAAATATCAGTAACACCAAAGAGCAATACTTTTCAAGAACGGTTGGGATATCATTTTACAAAGCGTTCTGCAAATAGTCTAGTTGCTGTACTAGACTGGGCCCAAATACGTGTTCCTTTTAAAATTGAGTTTAATGTCATCCAAATTGTAATTGATAATGCAATTGTTGAGTTAAAGAAGCAAACTGGTAATTCGGAAATTGGATTTTGGCAATTGGCTACTTTTTGTTTGCAGAATAATACACATTTGGACGAAGCAATGAATTGGGCACGAAAGTCTATATCTATAAAAAAGACATTTAGTAATTTAAGAGTAAAAGCCGATTTGTTATTGAAAAAAGGACAAAAAGACGCGGCAAAAAAAGCAATGAATGAAGCACTTCCAATCGGCGGAATCTGGGAATTAAACTCCTATGGCTACAGGTTACTAAATGAGAACAAAATAAGAGAAGCGATAAAAATATTTACTTTAAATATTAAAAAACACGCAAAAGATCCTTTAGTATGGAGATTTATAGACAGTTTGGGAGAAGCATATTTAAAAGACGGAAATAATAAGTTGGCGTTGAAATACTATAAAAAGGCAAAAGCAAAAGCTCCTGCTGATCAGCATGCCTATTTTGATAGCGTAATTGCCAACATAAAATAACTCACTATTTGGTAGTCAGACTGCCTTTTTTGAAAAGATTATCTGAAATAAAAATGACTGTACTCGAAATGAAAACAAAAAAATACATACAAAATATAGAAGGCTTGCCAAAATGGTCAAACCCTATTAGCCATGCTGTTGTGGCAAATAATTTGTGTTTTGTAAGTGGACAGCTATCTGTAAATAATAACGGAGAGTTTGTCTCTGGCAGTATACTCGAAGAAGCGAAAAGAACCTTTGCTAATTTTTTCTCTGTGGTTAAGTATGCTGGGTTTACAAAAGAAGATATTGTATTTGTAGACATTGCTTTTAATGATTTAAAAGAGCTGTCTATTGTAGATCAATTGTACAGTGAATACTTTGATGAAGGAAAACGCCCAGCAAGAACTATTTACCAAGTAGAAGCCTTACCCTTTGGAGGGAAAATAAAAATTATGGGCACCGCTGTAAAAGAAATGCACGTATAATAAAAGAGATTGTTTTAAACAATCTCTTTTGTGTTATAATAATTTAGTCACGGAATTTTTATAGGTTTGACCAATCGGAATTTTATGTTCGTTGATGAGAATACGATTTCCTTCTATGAATTTAATCTTATTGATGGCTACAATAAATGATTTATGAACTCTTAAAAAATCACCATCAGTGAGCATCGTTTCGTAATGAGATATTTTTTCATGGCTTACAATCATTTCATCCTTCAGAAACAGTTTGGTATAGTTTCCATAAGCTTCAATATATAGCAAGTCGTTCAAATCAATTTGATGGTGCTTTTTGTCTCCTTTCACAAAGAACCGCTTAGTAGTAACTTCATTAGAAACTTCTTTTACAATTGTTTTTGTAACTTGAGCTTCTGATACTTTATTTACAGCTTTTACCAAACGATCAAAGCTAAAAGGTTTTAAAATATAATCTACCACATTCAATTCAAAACCTTCTAAAGCGTGTTCTTTATATGCGGTTGTAATTATTGTTTTTGGTGGTTTTGTTAAGGTTCGTAAAAAGTCCAACCCTTTTAATTTTGGCATGTTTATGTCTAAAAACATAAAATCTACTGAATTTTCATTCAAATACTGCATGGCTTCCATTGCATTATAACAGTTTTTTTCTAACTGTAAATGAGATAACATGCTACAAAATTCTTCGATGATTTCATGTGCCAAAGGTTCGTCATCAATAATGATATATTTAAGCATGTTTTGAAATATTTAAAGTTGTTTTGTAGGTGTTCTTTGTGGTGTCAATAATCATTTCATGTCTGTCTTTATACAATAAAGAGAGTCTTCTTTTTAGGTTTTGCAACCCGATTCCGTTTGATTCGGTTACTTCATTCGGATCAAAATTATTTTCTATTGTAAAGCTAATATAGTCCTTGTTTTCAACTAAATTGATATGAATAAAAGCATTTTCGGTAAGCGTTTCTATTCCGTGTTTAAAAGCGTTCTCTAAAAGAATGATAAACAATAAAGGTGCAACGGTTAAACCAGTATCGAGGGTATGATGAAAGGTGATTTCTACTGTTTTCTTATATCTTATTTTATGTAGTTCGATGTAATTGTTTAAATACTCAATCTCATCAGCCAGTTTAACTGTTTCTTTTTCTCCTTCGTAAATGGTATACCGCATCATGTCAGATAATTTTAAAATAACCTCTGGTGCTTGCTTGGAGTTTTTAACTGTTAACGCATATAAATTATTTAAAGTATTAAAGAAAAAATGAGGATTTATCTGGGTTCTTAATAGAGATAATTCGGTTTTAGACTTTTCTGCTTTTAAGTTTTGCAACCATTTCCATTGCTCAAAAATCCACAATGCAAAGAATATCGGAATGGGTATAAAGAAGACGAAAAATGGGAGGTCTTCTTTAATTTTTAAATAGGCTTCTAAATCGCCAGAAAACAGTCTTAAATAGATGAAATATATAAATAAAGGAACATAAAAAAAGACGATTAGCTTCCAATATTTTTTGATAAAATCAGGAACCAAAACATAGGCAAACCCAAACCAAAACCCAATCATTAAAATAAAGGTAATTGGATTGTCAGGCATTTTCATGATTGAATCAATTACAAATGTCAGAAAAAAGAGCACAAACAAAAAGAGGACTCTTAACACCGTTTTCTTTTTCTTTTTAAAATGATAAAAAGGTAAAGCAATTACTGACCCCCAAAAGATGGAATATAGAATAATTTCGTAGGATCTATTTTTTGGAAGGAGAATAAACCCCATATAATCTAGCAAGTAGAATATCGGTACAAAACTAATAATTCCAAGTATAAAGGCTTTGTATTTTTTCAACAACTGAATCATTGGCCAAAATTACCATTGTTATACCATACACGCAACTATATTGATGTACGCTATTGAAAATTGAATGAACAAGTAGTTTTTTAGGTTCAATGTCAGTTTGGTTAAAAATAATGCCCTTCTGTATTAAAAAAACTTCAGTATATCATTTTTAATTTAAGGGATTTGTAAAACGAGACATATTTGTAGCGTACTTAAAATACCCAACACAAATGAACACATTAATAATAAAAGACCTAAGCAAAACATATCCAAACGGTGTACAGGCATTGAACGGAATTAATTTAGATATCACAAACGGAATGTTTGGTTTATTGGGAGCAAACGGAGCAGGGAAATCTTCTTTAATGAGAACCATTGCATCCCTACAAGAACCTTCTTCTGGAGCTATTACTTTCAATGAAACAGATGTTGTTAAGCAACCGCAAGAAATTAGAAAACAGTTAGGGTATTTACCACAAGAATTTGGAGTATACCCAAAAATTTCTGCAGAAAAGTTATTGAATCATCTGGCTATCTTAAAAGGGATACTGGATACTAAAGAACGTAAGGAACAAGTAACGGCATTGCTACAACAAGTAAACTTATACCAACACAGAAAAAAATCAGTCTATACTTTTTCTGGAGGAATGCGTCAACGATTTGGAATTGCACAGGCCTTATTGGCAAATCCACAATTAATAATTGTTGATGAGCCTACAGCGGGTTTAGACCCAGAAGAGAGTAATCGGTTTCTAAATTTGTTGAGCGAAATTGGAGAAAATGTAATTGTAATTCTATCTACTCATATTGTAGAAGATGTACGGAATTTATGTCCAAAAATGGCAATTCTTTCTAATGGAGAAATCATTTCAGAAGGAAACCCAACGGAATTAGTGGAAACTATTGATGGAAAAATATGGACAAAGATTATTCCTAAAAAGGACATTGAAATTTATAAGAAAGCCTTTGATGTTATTTCTACAAAATTGATATCTGGAGAAACTCAAATTAGAGTATTGTCAGAAAATATACCAGAAATTGGATTTGAGAAAATGAGTCCAAATTTAGAAGATTTTTATTTCGTGACTCTATTTAATCAAACACCCAATAAAGCCTAAGTTATGTTTAAAAAATTACTGAAATTCGAAGTTTTTTATCAATTAAAACAACGCGCATTTCCAATATTTATACTCTTATTTTTAGTCTTAGGAGTATTTGTTGGTAGACAAGGTTATGCTTCAAAAGGGGTGAATTTCAATTCCGTTTTTCAAGTGTACTTCCATACAAGTATTTTTACACTTGGAAGTGTTTTTATCATTATGTTTTTCGCTATTAGCGCCATGCTTAGAGATAAACAACACAATATGGAAAGTTTAATATTTAGTTCTTCAATTAAAAAGACGCATTACTTTTGGAGTCGATTTTTCGGAACGTTTCTATTTAGTGTGTTGGCATTTTCACCTTTTTTAATTGGATATATTTTTGGGAATTATTTTTCGAGTTTAGATCCAGAACGATTGGGTGATTTTCGATTGATGACCTATCTACAACCATGGTTGTATATTGTATTGCCTAATATTTTTATCTGTTCAACTATTGTGTTTTCTGTAAGCACATTGACTAAAAATAGTACTACGACCTATGTTAGTGCGGTGTTTATTTACATGTTGTATTTTATAAGCTCTATCTTTTTGAATTCACCATTAATGGCACAAGCAGTACCTGCTTCTCCAGAAAGTATGGCCATTGCTGCGCTGGCAGATCCATTTGGAATAGCTGCATTTTTTGAACAAACCCAATATTGGACACCTTTTCAAAAGAATACGCAATTGCTATCCCTTTCTGGCTTGTTTTTATGGAATAGACTTGTTTGGATTTTTGTTTCTATTGGGATATTATTAGGGACCTATGGACTATTTTCTTTTCGTAAAATTTCTAAAAAAGTGAAGAAAGAACCAAAGCAAAAAATAGAGAAGATTAAAATCGTTGCATATCAACCAATAAAAGCCTTGCATATTTTTAAAGCCCAACGAATGGCGTTCTTTGCACTGGTAAAATTAGAATTGAAAAGTGTTTTTAAGAGTCTACCATTTATAGCAGTACTGATTATGTGGTTGGTTATTGTCTTTTCAGAATTATTTTCGACAGTAATTGAAGGTGGAGAATACGGAGTTAGTGTGTATCCATTTACGAATCAATTGATCGATTTAATTGTAAACCCATTAACACTTTTTAGCTTAGTATTAATCATTTTTTATAGTGCTGACATTGTTTGGAGGGAACGTGACTTAAATTTCAATAGTATTGTAGATGCAACTCCAGTAAAAAATAGGGTATTCTTCCTCTCAAAATTTGCAGCATTGTTAGCATTACCCTTGATTTTGATTACTTCAGGGATCCTACTATGTATGGTCTTTCAAATTAGTTTAAACTATACAAATTTCGAATTTAGTTTGTATGCGTCTTTGTTTTATCATTATGGAGTACAATTGGCCGTATTTTCTATGATTGCCTTGTTTGTAAATAGTTTGGCTAAAAGTAAATATTTGGGCATGGGAATTTTTGGTTTGATTGTTCTCTTAAGCTTAAAATCGAGTATGTTAGGTTTGGAACATCCGCTAACAAGCCTTGGGTTTATGCCAAGGGTTTCCTATACTAATATGGATGGATTTAATGCTGCATCAAATCTATTTGATCACTTAGCACTCTATTGGTTGGGATTAGGGTTTGTATTGACGTTTATTTCTTTTAAAATTTGGAATAGAGGTGTAGTTGCTAGCATTTCAGTACAATTAAAGCAATTAAAATATGGTTGGACCCGTTTTCAAAAAGTTGGTTTCGCATTTTGTATGTTGCTTCTTATTGGAGCAGGAAGTTTGGTTTTTTACAATTTAAATATTGTTTCAGGCTATGAAACCATTGCTGATACCTTAGATTATAGTGAAAACTATGAACGAAAATTCAAAAAATACGAAACGATAGAAAGGCCAATTTCTATTTCAAGAAAAACAGAAGTTGCCATCTATCCAACTCAGAGAATGTACACAGTTAGTGCAGCTTATATTTTAAAAAACAAAAGTGAACACCCTTTAACAGAAATATTTGTTACAGAAAGGATTCCCTTAGAGAATATTCGTTTTGAAAATGGGCATTTAGTTGAACACAATGCTATTTATGGTACCTATTTGTTTCAGTTTGACAAACCTTTGCAACCCAACGATTCAATGGATTTTAGCTACAAATTGAAAAGAGAATTAAAAGGATATGACGTAGACAGATCGATTGTAAACAACGGAACTTATATTACACATAGTAACTTTGAACCGATGTTAGGATATAGTTCAAGTATTGAAATAACAAATAGCATTGAAAGAGAAAAGAGGAGTTTACCTAAAAGAATTGAAGAAGAAAATTCTGCTTCACATATTGTGTTAGAAGAGGTGAAATTTGAGAAAACAACCTTTGAGACCATTGTTTCTACGGATGCTGATCAGATCGCTATAAGTTCTGGTAGTTTGGTGAAAGAATGGTCAGAAAATAATAGAAACTATTACCACTATAAATCTATAAACAAGATTATGCCAGGAGCGGGTTATTTTTCTGCTAAGTATCAAACTAAGAAAAGTATGCACAAAGGAATTGCTATCGAACAATATTTTGATGCCAAGCATGCCTTTAATATTGAAGAGATTGAAAATAGTGTGAAACAAACTTTAGACTATTGTCAAGATAACTTTGGAGCCTATGCTTTTGACCATGTTAGAATTGCAGAGATACCGGCCCATTGGTCTTTTGGAGGCTATGCACATCCTGGGGTAATAAGTATGGTGGAAGATAGATTGTATTTGTCTGATGTACGCAATAAGGAGACCTTCAATTTGGTAGCAAAAAGAACCATACATGAAGTTGCACATCAATGGTGGGGACATACATTAAATGCAAAACCAGTTGCTGGAGGATCTTTATTTGTAGAAGGATTAGCAAAATATACGGAAGCCGTGGTGTTGGAAAAAATGTATGGAAAAAGAGCCTTGTATGAATTAAGTGACAATACACGAAGAAGGTATTTTTCTGGAAGATCTTTTGATGGCGATATAGAACCTGGAGTTTATATGGTTACTAATCAGGGATATATTTCTTATGGAAAAGCATTAACTGTACTATTAGGCTTGAGAGATTTAATTGGCGAAAAAAAGCTAAACAAAGCATTAAAAACGATTACGGACAGACATCGCGTTATTAATAAATTGGAAGCGAACACCATTGAATTGTTAGAGGAAATCTACAAAGTAACTCCGGCTAAACAGCATATATTGGTTGATGATTGGTTTAAAAAAGTGATTAGCTATGATATCGGAATTGAAGAGAGTAGCTATAAAGAATTAAAAGACGGTACCTACCAAATAACTGCAAAAGTAAAAACAAAACGTTTTGAAACCTTGGAAAGTGGAGAAAGTAAACAAATCTCTATAGACGAACCTATTAAAATAGGAGTGTTTACAACCCACCCATCGAGAATGAAAGATGACAGTTCAATATTGTATTATGCATCAAAGCAGTTTAATAAAGAAATGACAGTGATTAAGATACTCGTAAAAGAGAAACCTAGGTACATTTCAATAGATCCATTTGGAACAAGATCTGATCAGGGATTAAGAGATAATAATTTTAAATTATAAACTTTTAAGACTACACAAACCTCATAACCATTGGAGAAATAACAGTTTCAAATTCCATTAGAAGTTCTTATGCTTACCTACCTCTATCACCTATAAATATTATAAACTCAATTTTTAAAAATTAAAATTCAATGAAAAAAACAATGCTTACAGTACTAGTTACGATTTTAGTATCAATATCAGTTTCTGCACAAATGCCGGGACAAGTTAAAATTCAGGTACATGATTTAACTACAAAAGAGGATAAATTATCCGTTGTTACGGCAATGGAAAAGGAAATTACATCCATTTCAAATAATGCGTCAAGTGAAAAATCCAAGAAAAAGAGGTTTACATCTATTCAAAAAATAACAAAATCGATTCAAGATAAATTTCCTGTGAAAGGGATGTCTGAAACTGGGATTATCATTAATGAAGCTACTTATATTGTATTAAAAAATGCAACCATTATTGATGGGGTTTCTGATATTGGAAAAAAGGGAACTCTATTTATCAAAGATGATAAAATTGAAACGATAGATTATTCAAATAATAGACAAGTACCAAAAGGAGCTATAATTTATAATCTTGAAGGTAAATACATTATACCAGGTTTAATTGATGGTCATACACATGTAACACACGGCACATTAAAAGAAGCTCAAGAAAAATTATACACAGCTTTAAAAAATGGTGTAACCAGTGTAAGAGAGTTGGGGGGCGATGGTAGAATGTTAACCTTATTAAAAAAAAATATGCAGATAGGAGAAGATATTGGACCAGATATATTTTTCTCAACAATCATTGCGGGTTCAGAGTTTTTTGATAATGATCCAAGACCAGCATCCGTCGCAAAAGGAGCTAAGGCGGGCCAAGCATCATGGCAAACTGCAATCACGCATAAATCAGATTTAAGACAAGTTATTGCAGAAGCTAAAGGCTTAGGAGCAACCGCGATAAAAGTTTATATGAGTGTTGGTAATAAATTGTTTAAAAAAGTTGTAAAGGAAGCGAAACGCCAAAAGTTAATGGTTTGGTCACACGCAGTCGTGCCACCAACAAAAGCGTTAGATATTACAAATGGAGGTTCACAAGTATTGTCCCATGCAGCCGATATGATACCTTATGAATTTCTTGAAGGGGATGTGAAATCTAGATATAGCATGTCCAGAAAAGAGGTGCGTGCTTATAGAAAAGAGTTAGCTGCAATTAAATGGGATGCAAATTCATTCGAGGTAAAAAGATTATTCAATGCTATGAAAAATAATAATAGTATACTAGATGCTACCTTATTTATATATTACTATAGTAGTAGGAAAATGAGAAAAATGAAACCAGAAGAATTAGGAAAAGAAGACCTGTTTAGAGCTGTTAGAATTGCACATAATTTGGGTGTGAAAATTGGTGCTGGTACGGATCACATGATTTCTAAAGGATATATTATTAACATTCATAAAGAAATTGAACTATTAACTATTGCAGGTTTATCAAACATTGAAGCTCTTCGATCAGCCACTATAATTAATGCAGAAGCAATGGGAGAGAAAAAAAATATCGGAACTATTGAAAATGGTAAACTTGCTAATTTACTTGTCTTAAATGCGAACCCTTTAGAAGATATTACTCAAACCAAAAATATTAAGTTCGTTATAAAAAGAGGGAAGGTTATTGATTAATGAAAATATGCAAAATACCAAGTTTGTAAAGACTGGCTGCAAAGGTAGTCTTTACTTTTAAAGCTATAAAACAGTATAATAGTTCCATTCGGAAGAAAATCTGATGAAAATTTAGTAGATAATTTATCAAGATTATAACTTAAGTATCCCTAATGAAAACACCTCAGTTACTGAGGTGTTTTTTGTTTTTTAGGGCTCATTATTTTCCGTAAAAAGAGAACCCATAAATTCCATTTCGATTTTTTATTTCCAGAAGTAAACTGATTTTCAACCTTGTCAAAAGCATCTTCTAATAGGGCATCATGTAAAGGTCTAATAGCAAATATCCATAGAAATAACGCTTTGCCAAAAACCTTCATTTTAATGGTGTGTTTTACCAAGGTTGTATTTTTGTCAAGTTCGGATATTTCGAATATATGCGTTCCTTTAAATCCTGTTGGTTTTAAAAAAACGAATTCAATTGATGTATCAGTTATATACTCTTTTACAAAGTATTTAATTGGGCCATGACCTCCTTTTGAACCCGTATTCAATCCATTTTTAAGACGCATAGCAGGCCAATTTTCCAGAGGCCAAATTTGATCTTTTGTTGTTCCCAGGGTCTCGAATAATTTAGAAACGACTTCTTTTGATGCGTTGATTTCTCGAAGATGGATATTGAGTATTTTCAATGGACGTATTTTATTTCATAAAAGTAATTTATTCTTTTGGATATCTATTAATGTTTTTATGCTGCCACAGTAAATTAACAATACTCCATTTTCCATCAAGTCGAATTAAATGCAAGTATTCTATCCAATTATCAGAAACTAATTTAACGGTAGCAATGCGGTTGTAAATGTCTAAAACCCGTATTTGATTCTTAGGGTTTGGAGGAAAACGAGTATTCGATTGATTCCAGTTTTTTGCATTATGGATCATACGTTTTTTTGATAGTGGTGTAGTAACCGCTTCTTTTCGTAATGTTCTACTAAATCCAAGTGTAACTTTATTCAAACTATCGTTCATTACCTCTTTCATTAAGTCTGGCTTTAATTGTTGTAGAGCAATTAAATAGCCTAAAGAGATTCTTTTAATTTCTAAACTATCTTTCTGAGATGCCTTTGCACTGAGCTTTACATATTGATTGTTCGCGATGTCTCTTTCGCGTAAAAGTTTCATATTCGGGTCATAATGTCCTTGTTTGATATAGTTCCCAACAGCATCATATTCTTTGGTTCCGATAGAAAGTCCAAATTGATTCATGACCAATTTATTGTTTTCATCATGATAGGTATACTTCACATGATTACCATTCGAGTCATAGGTATCTTGATAAGAGGCAACACCCACAGAATTATTGGTGATTTTTAAATCCTCATTTAAATTATAAGTTGCTTTTGGAGTTCCGTCTTTTCGCAATACCATTCCTGTAATTCCAAATTCGAAATACGTAGAAATATCCTGATGCTCTTTTTGCAGATTGTATCTCTTTTCTATCACCATTTTGCGTTTTTTAAACCAATGGTATTCAGAGATTTTCCAGTTCGATTCCATTGGTTTATTTTCAAGGTCGAAAAATTCTAAGTTTGAATAGTTTCCTTTTTTATTTTTAGTAAAAACCTCCTTATAAACAGCACGATAATTGGTCATTCTATTACCTTTCTTATCTAAAAATGTTCTGGTCTCTTTTTGGTTATTATGCTTTATTACCACTTTGTAAACCCCAATTGAACCTAAAGAATGCCTTCTTTCTGTAAAATAATGGTTGTTCGTAATCTCGATCAGTTGCTTGTCATCATTGTATTTGAAAATATAATGAGAGGTGTTGTTAGCAGTAGCTTTATTAATGGGATAAGTTCCTGCTAATTGAATGTATGGAGATACATGATTGTATCTTAAATGCCTATAATATGTATTCGTTGTATTGTTTTGAGCCAATGCAATGCTAGATATACACAGTGCAAAAAGTGCTATAAATAATTTTTTGAAGTTCATTTGTGTCTATTTATTTTTTGTTCTTTTCGTTTAATGCTTTTTCTCTCGCTTCAATTTGTGGTAGGGCTTTTAAATATGCCGTAACATCCCACGTAAGATTCCATCTATTTAAATTTTCTTGCATTGAGTTTAAGCCCATTTCTGCTCTTCTTTTGTCAACATTCTTGGCATCTTCTAAAGGCAATACATACGGTCCCTTACTTTCTTTATTTGATGCTAACTGTGTTCCATATACTTGTCTTTTTCCTTGTCTTAAGGTCAATCTGTCAAAAAACATTGCATACTGTCTTTTAGGTAAATTATTACTCTTTACAGCCTTTGTAATCATTCCTAAATATTTGACTTGAGTTTTTAAGTCTGCATGTTGAATAACAAGAAATAGGGTAGACGTACCTCGTGTGCCAATCTTCTTTTTACTTGGCCATCCTTGGCTGTCTAAGATCTTACTAACTTTAATTAGGTTGATAGAATCATTCTTTAGAATGGTTTGCCAAAAAGCTCTCATTTCTTTAGAATCTCGTCCATACTTTTCTTCTTTGGGTCTAATCTGACTTCTAGTACTTTGATCGTCAAAATAGATTTTATCTAAAACAGCAACCAATTTTTTATCGAAGTGTTTTTCAATATTAGATTTGTTTTTCTGCATTGCTATAAGCAATTGATTCCATCTTTTATCTTTGCGGATATTAATTAAATCTTCATCATTTTTTAGATGATTAATATCGTACCATTTCAAATCGTTTGCTGCTACAAATAAATGGGTATATGCGCCATCTGAATTGCTTGCTAACGAATTGATACAAGCAGCATTATATCTGTCATTTAGAGGAGCTTTTGGATTGGTTTTAAAAGCTTGTTCATAAATTTTGGCAGCTGCAGTAAAATCTTTGTCTAAGCATAGTTTCCATCCAGTACGAATTAATTCTGAATAGCTTTTTGTAGTTGTTTGCGCCTGTAAGGTTGATACACTTAGAGCGGCAAAAAAGCATACTAATAGATTTTTTTTCATGGTTTCGGTTTTAAAATCGATGCAATCTAAAAATAGAAGTACTTGTTTTGGTGTCTAATAGACCTATAGCAATCAATAGCAAATAGAGAATTGTTTGTTGCATTTGAAACGATTGGTAGTTGCAAAATGGGAATCTAACTTCATTTCATCTGTTTTAGTCTATAAAAATAAAATACAAAGTATTTTCTCAATAAGTTTGAAATTGAGTTTGTTAAGTTGATAACTAAAAAGAGAGCAGTATGTGTAAACCGATACATACTGTTTCTTTTTTAGAATTGGTATCCCTTTTTGTCTAAATTTGCATTTAATGAAAAACGTATTACATAAAAATATTCTTCGCAATCTTATTTTCTGGTCGATTATGTTTAGCTACCTGTTTAGCTCGTACTGGTATAGAAATAGTAATAAATGGTATTTGTTTGAATATATAGGATTTAAAGTGCTGCTGCAGTTTTTGTTGAGTTTAATAATTCTATATTTTTTAATGCCTAAGCTATTGCACAAAAAGAAAAATACACTATTTGTATTGGCAACTCTGTTTTTTATTTATGTCATTCAGTCCTTATATAGTGTTGTAAGAATATATTATTTTCAAACATACTACCCCGAAATTTACGAAATACGCCCGCCTTATATTTTATGGGATAGAATGACTTCTTTTGTAGCGTTTTTATCCAATATAACTTGGGTAGTCTTTCCATCAATAATTTTAATAGCTATAAAATATTATAGAGATCAAAAAGATATTGTTGCGTTGAAAGAGCAAAAGAAAACAACAGAGCTCAACGCACTTAAAAACCAGTTAAACCCACACTTTTTATTCAATACCCTAAATAACTTGTATGCATTGGCTTTAAAAAAATCAGATAAAACACCTGAAGTTATTGCCAAGCTATCAGAAATTTTAGATTATATATTGTACCAATGCAAAGACCCTTATGTTTCTATTACGAAAGAAATAGAATTGTTAGAAAATTACATCGCTTTAGAAAAAGTTAGATACGGGAATAGAGTAGAAGTAATTTTTGAAAAAAACATCCAAAATAATGTAAATATAGCTCCATTAATTTTATTGACTTTTGTAGAAAATGCGTTTAAGCATGGTGTCAGTCAAGAGTTGAGTACTGGGATGATTGAATTGTATATTTCATCAACTGAAAAAGAAATTGTATTTAAATTAAAGAATAGCAAACCAAAAACATCATTTGAAACGATTGCTAGTGATAAGAAGTCAATTGGGATGCTAAACACAGAAAAACAGTTGGATTTACTATATCCAAATTCATACCAGTTAGAAGTTAATAATAGCGCTTTTGAGTATATCTTAGCATTAAAATTAAGGTTGCATGAAAAAGTATAAATGTTTAATTGTTGATGATGAAGAACTAGCCAGAGAGTTAGTTGCTACGCATCTAAGTCAATTGCCAGATTTTGAAATTGTTGCTATTTGCGCTTCTGCAATAGAAGCGAGTACGGTTTTAAAAACAAAAACCATCGATTTATTGTTTTTAGACATAGAAATGCCTGTGTTAAAAGGGACAGATTTCTTAAAGAATTTAGTACATAAACCGAAGGTAATATTTACAACTGCTCATAGAGAATACGCTATTGAAAGTTACGAATTGAATGTGGTAGATTATCTACTAAAACCTATTGTTTTTAATCGTTTTTTTAAGGCCGTTGAAAAATTCCTGGATACTCAAATAGTTATAGAATCGCATACTACCACGGCCGAATTAACGCACCTTTTTGTGCAAAGTAATAAGAAAAATATCAAGGTGAACTATGATGAAATCTTATATATAGAAAGTATCAAAGATTACATTAAAATTCATACCGTAGCTACAAACTTGATTATAAAGCATGGAATATCAGCTTTTGAAAATAAACTAGATCATCGTTTTTTACGAGTCCACAGGTCTTATATTGTCAATTCTCAAAAAGTAACGGCATACACAAAACAAGATATTGAAATAGGAGCTATAGAGATCCCTATTGGAGATTTGTATAAAAAAAGTGCTTTAGATAAATTAAAGTGTTGAATTTTCTTTTTAGCATACTTGTCAATTCACACGTTTGCTGTTCCTACCAATTGCTATTGTAAAATCCAACTATTTCGATAATGTTTGATTTTTTTTACAAGTACCAAAAAATAGTTAGAATATGCTGTGGCTTTTTTTTTGAAAATTTTGAATTCCGTTTTAGAAGGGAATTCAACAATAGTACTGTCATTATTTTTAGATACGTAATAATGAGTTCATGTTGCCAACTTCTCAATGTGTACAGTACCAAATGTATATTGAGTTCGCATCAATAACATGAATGCTAAATCTATTGTTACTTCTTAAAATATGCCGTTTTTAACTTGCTGATAATTTCAGTGCTTACCCAATAAAAATTTGACAATCCACCTTCTTCGTTATATAGGTTATAAAACAAATACTTACCATCTGGAGTGATACTTGGGCATGTTTCAGGAAAGTCAGAATTTACTGTAGATCCAAGGTTAATTGGTTTTGACCATGTTCCATCTTTCTCCTTAAAATAGACATAAATATCACTTTTTCTTTCTTTATCTTCTCTGTTTCGAAGATTTGCCACAATATAATCTTGAGAAGGGGCAATAAAAGCGTGTATACCAACAATTCCCACTTCATGGACTTCGGGATATTTGCCATTTTTGTTGGGCGCATAATACGTTTTCCATTTTGTAAGATTAAAATAATAAAGGTCACCGTTTGTAGCTTGGTTCGAAAAGAATGCGTCTCCTTCATTTATAGGTGAATCAAGTTTTATTGCGTTGCTCCATCCATTGTCCAAACGATCTACGTACCATATTTTTGTACCCGTAGAATCGCCCGTAGCGTCTTCACTATACGCGGTAAAATAAATTCGTTTGCCATCAATGCTGACAAAGGAATGCATTTCTTTAGTTTCTTTTCCTTTTGTGAAATTTGCTTTTTTAGGATTTGTCCATTTCTTGTCTTTGAGTTTTGAAATATAAATAACGTCATCTTCGTCTTTTTTACTTGCTGAAAAATAGACCTCATCTAAATCAGGAGAAAACGAAATACCGTTATCAGATCTTCCATTGATTGAAATAATTCCAGGAGCAAAAATTTCAGGAATCGAGCCTGGTGGCTTTTGCCCGAGATAGGTTTCTTCTGCAGTTGGAGCATCACCGTCTTTTGTGTGCTGTTTTTTAGTATTACAGGCACTTAGAAATATAGAGAATACAAGTAGTAAAATAAAATACACTTTTTTCATTGTTCAAACTTTTTAATTAATAGCAGTATAATAATAAATGCATATCTACAATTATTAACAGTATATGCTTGTTAATTTAATACTAAAAAAAGTTCAAGACCGTTAAATCACATCCTCTATTGCGCTTAAAAGTAGTTCACAGCCTTTTTTTATTTCGGCATCAGAAATGGTTAATGGTGGTGTAATTCGTATAGCCTTTCCTTCAAACAAGAGCCAAAATAGGAGCAACCCCTTGTCGAGGCTTTTTAAAATGATTTTAGAAGCAATCTCTGGACTATCAACAATAGCAGCGAGCATCAACCCTTTTCCTCTAATTTCTTTGATGCTAGGATGCTGTAAATAATGTCTAAATAATTGTTCTTTACGTAGGGTTTCTTTGATTAGGTTTGAATTGGTTACTTCTGTAATTGTTGCCAAACCAGCAGCTGCAATTACCGGATGGCCACCAAAGGTAGTAATGTGCCCCAATTTTGGGTTGGTTTGTAAAACATCCATCACCTTTTTTTCGGCAATAAATGCACCAATTGGCATGCCACCACCCAATCCTTTTCCGGTGACAATAATATCTGGAATACAGTTGTAATTTTCGAATCCCCAAAAAGTACCAGTACGTCCAATACCCGTTTGAATTTCATCTAAAATCAACAAAGCACCAACAGCATTGCAACGTTGTTGTACTTTTTGCAAATAGTTATGGGTAGGTGTTATAAATCCAGCACCACCTTGTATGGTTTCTAAGATTACAGCAGCCGTATTTTTTGTTATTTTTTCTAGCATACTTTCAAGATTAAATTCGATGAATTTAATTCCTGGAATTAAAGGCCTAAAAGCTTGGTTTTGTCCTTCTACACCACAGACACTCATAGCACCTTGTGTATTGCCATGATAACCATTTGTAGCCGCTATAATTTCTGATCTACCGGTAAAGCGCTTTGCTAATTTTAAAGCACCTTCTGTAGCTTCTGTTCCTGAGTTTGTTAGGTATACCGAACAATTTTTAGTAGAAATTGTGGTTGCTAAAGCCCTACACAATTCCAATTGTGGTTTCTGTATAAACTCTCCATACACCATTACATGCGAATAAGAATCGACTTGTTTTTTTATGGCTTCAGAAATTGTTGGGTGGTTATGTCCTAAAGTATTTGCAGAAACTCCTGCAATAAAATCTAAATACGGTTTCTTATGTGTGTCATAGACATAACTTCCTTTTGCATGCGAGATTTCTAATGAAAGTGGATGTGGAGAAGTTTGTGCTTGATATGTGAAAAAATCAGCCTTCATAGTTAGCGCTTCATTTTTTTTAAACCAATTTCTTTTTTATTCAGTTCTGTAGTTTTTTTAGACTTAAGAATTGGTCTTGGAATTTTTTCACCTACAATAAAAATATCTTCCATTACCTTTGGTTGTTCATCTTCTCGCCAAATAAAACCTTTTAATTTTCTGTCGTCTTCGGGTAAATCTTTTGGAGGATACGAAGTTCCTTCAGGTTTTTTTATATAAGTAACAGATTCTATATTATTGGTTTTGTCAAGTGTAAACTCAATAGAACTACATTTTTGTTTGGTAATTGTTTCTATTATACCTTGCTCATTTCTATTGTAATAGACCACTTCTGCATTTCCTTTTACTGAAAAATGCTTTAGTTTACCGTCAATAAATTTCCCATACATGTTTCTCCCTTTTATTTGATTGTAGGTAGAGACACCATCAATAATAGTATCAAGTTGTACAATTAAGGCATTGCTCAAAATTTTTAAAGAATCTAATTTGTCAGTTTCTTTGTTATTTAATAACTGAATGCTATCACCCGTAATTTGATTTTTACCAGACCATAAAACGGGGTTTCGATACATTCTTGTCAAGCCAGTAGTTTGATTCATATGAATGGAATCAGCTTTTCCTTGCAAGTCAGACTTAAATATTTTTACATCATTATAAATGCGTACAATCCTGTTTGAAGATTTCCCTGTAATTAACAAGGTATCTCCGTGTATATAGAGGGAATCTTTTTCCATGATCGAAATAGCAACAGCTCTATCAATAATAAAAACAGAATCTTTTTTCTCAAAAAACTCAGCATAGTTGCCTTTTGCTATAAAATTTTGAATGGTATCTGTAATTTTTATATTTGTCGTAGCAGAAGCAAAACCTTTAAACCGATCATAATACAAACTATCTCCCTTGATTGTTCTATCTTTAAAATAGAGGGTTGAGTTTTTTACAAAATGAGAAATCTCTGCTTTGGTGTTGTAAAAACCTCTTTCGGTATACATAATATTGTCTTTTCCAGTAATTGTAGATGGACCATATAAATATGCATAAGATGAATCTGTATAATAATCTAAATGATTCGATTCTAAGACGTGATCTGGGTTTGTAACAAGTACTTTAGACGTCGCTGTAAACTTTTTTTCCTCTAAAAAATACCGACCTACTTTACTTTTTAAGGTGTTTGTTTGGTCTTTTATAATTGCATGGTGTTTGTAAAATAATTGCTGACGTTGTCTATCAAAATTTAAAGTATCTGTAGTCAAGGTCATGTTTGGATCACGTAAAACAACATTGCCATTGGATAACATCATCTTGGTATTTCCATCATAATCTACATAATCACTAGTTTGGGTAATTGTATCACCCTGTTTAATTAACACATTTCCAAATGCCTTAAAAAAGTTTCTTTTTTTATAAACAATTGCGCGTTTACATGTCAGTATTGCTCCTTCATGATGAATCTCTACCAATCGGTTGGCATCTTTCGTTAAAATAGTCGCTCCAGGGTATTTTTCATTATCAAAAGTTGTAACACCCGAATATTCTATATGCACTAGTTTTCCTTGCGAAAAGGTAGCTACAGATGAAAGTATAAAAAGTAAAAAAAATAGCTGTTTCAAATGGATCCTGAATTTTAAACAAAAATAGTGAAAAGATTAGTCCTACCTATTAAAGAAAAGTGAAAATTCCAACGAGCTCAATTTTATGCTTTTTTAACAATACGTTCTAACTGTTTGGCTTTCGGAAACAAGATGTTATTTTCTATATGTACATGTTGATGCAAATCATCTTCAAACTCTTCTAGTTTTGCGTACAAAGCTTTAAATGTGTTACACGCGCCTTGTGGTGTTCGGTAGCTGTTGGTAAGCGCGCTAATTCTTTTAAAAATGGCTCCGGCGTCATCATGCTCTTCTTCCATCATTTGTATCGGATTATCTACGGTTCCAAAATGAGGTATTTCTATAGCAACATTATCTCGATGTGCCTGTACTAGCTTTTTAACAAAGGGAAACAAAATCAATTCTTCCTTTTTCATATGCACTGTTAATTCATCACATACTGCGTAAATTAATTTTTCTATTTCTAATAATTCAGTATAATGTTGCCCGTGAACTTTTGCAACCTTAGCGCCATATTGTTTTAATAAAACGATGTTTTCTTCTACATATCTATGGTGTGTATGTACAATAAAATCAATTAAAAAATCCAATTCCCAACTATTGTAATCGTTTAGGTAAGAGGTTGTGTTTTCAACAGAAATTAGCTCGTCTGTTAATTGATCAAAATCAACATTGTTTTTCTCACAAGCTTTTTGAATAGAAATTCCCCCTCCACAGCAAAAATCAATTCCATGTTTTTTAAAGATGTTTGCTGTTTTTATGTTTTTAGTTACAGCATCGGCTACTGTTTTTAAAGGTGTGTTATTCATTTGTAATAGATTTAAATTCAGTACAAAGTTGCGCTATATTTCAATTAAAGATTATGACTTAAATCATAAAAAAGAAGTTTAGTTGGCGTATTTTTGCAAAAAAGAAAAACAATGAAAGCACCATTCGATTTGTCTAAGGAAGAAATGAAAGTGTATGGATATAAAATTATTGATATTCTAGTTGAACATTTTGATACAATTGAATCTAAAAGCCCGGTTTCTTCGGGATCTAGAGAGAAAATGGATCGTATTTTTTTGCAAGAAGCTCCAGATAAATCAACCCCCGCTGATGAAGTATTAGACTTTGTAATGGAAAACGTGATTCCGCATAGTAATTTACAAACACACCCAAAGTCATATTCTTTTGTGCCAGGACCAAGCAATTATATTAGTACGTTAGCAGATACATTGGCTACAGGTTTTAATATTTTTTCTGGAGGCTGGATTGTTTCTCCTGCTGCAGCTGAATTAGAAATTGTAACGATGAATTGGTTGTTGAAAATGTTTAATTTCCCAGTGCAAAAAGGAGGAGGGATTTTTACAAGTGGCGGTTCTATGGCCAACCTAACAGCGTTGGTTACTGCAAGAAGAATTAAATGTGGAGATGATTTTTCAAAAGCCATTATTTATTTATCAGATCAAGCACATTCGTCAAATATAAAAGCGATTCGCGTACTGGGCTTTAAGAAAGAACAAATTAGAATAATTCCAACAGATTTAGAATTTAAAATCGGATTTAATAAACTGAAAAATGCGATTGCCAAGGATCGTTTAGAAGGAAATCAACCTTTCTGCATTATTGCTTCTGCAGGAACAACAAATACTGGAACCGTAGATGATTTAGATAGCATTGCAGATATCTGTGAAAAGGAAAATATGTGGATGCATGTTGATGGTGCGTATGGAGGTGCTGCAATATTATCAAAAAAAGGAGCCAAAACCTTACGAGGAATAGAGCGCGCCGATTCTTTAACGGTAGATCCTCACAAATGGTTTTTTCAACCTTATGAGATTGGATGTTTATTGGTAAAAGATTCTTCTTGGTTAAGCAATACTTTTTCTGAAAAACCAGAATATTTAAGAGATATTGAAGGAAATGAATCTGAAATTAATTTTTATGATTACGGAATTCAATTGACAAGAAGATTTAGAGCCTTAAAATTTTACATGTCTATTAAAACGTATGGTTTAGACGCTTTTAAAAAAGCGGTTACTTACAATATCGATTTAGCGGAAGAAACCGAAGAGTTGTTGCGTAAAAGTAAAAGCTGGGAAGTGGTTTCTCCAGCAACTTTGGCAGTCATAAATTTTAGATACAATCCATTAGATTTAAATTTCACAGAAAAAGAATTGGATGCATTAAATCAAGAGATTTCGGCTAGAGTTGTTGCCTCAAAAGAAGCGTTATTGGTGACTACAATTTTACAAAATCAAGTGGTGCTAAGAATGTGTTTAATCAACCCAAAAACAACGATTGATCATATTAAAGAAACCTTTGCGCAGTGTACTGGTTTTGCGAAAGAAATTTTAATAGAGTGGAAGAATTCTTAAACACATGGCGAGCGCCGAGTTGTTACTGGTATGAACCTTCAGAAAACGGGAGTTTCTTTAAGTTTTTTAAGAATACCCCCAAAATACTTATAGGTAATAAACTACTAATAAGTAGGAGGTAAACAGCATAATTCTCGAGATATTCTTTTTGTTGCCAAATAGTAATGCCTTTATAAAAGAGTAGCATTTCTGATACCACAAAGCCTATTAAATATAATTTTATCCATATTTTGGGAACTAAAAGTAGCTGAAGGTACTTAAGGAAAATAAGAATCGTTGGTGTGATAATTCCTAAAAACACCAAATGTAAATACCCGATTACAAAATCGATATAGGCATAGGTGATTTCAGCGAAATGTGGGAGTGCACTAAAAAGTTGTAACAGTATTTTTATAAAAAACATACCCAAAATGAATTGCAGTACTTTAAAATTAAAGTGTCCAAACCATTTTTTTAATGTATGTGCAGTCTTTTTTATGCTTTTATAAAAAAGCAGAAATGAGATGCACTGAAGAACAGCACCAAAACCAGCCACTATAAAGATTAATAGCTTGGGTTTTATCCATAAAAAGCAAAGGAATAATGTAAGTATACAACTAATGGTAAACAATTGATAAAATCGCCTTGCTATTGTTATGGGAAAATTAATTTCCTGCTTTTCTACAATGTAAAAAAGTAGGCCAATCAAACAAAATAGAAACCAACCATTGTACTGAAAATGTAAATAAAAGTAGATGGCATTTTTATACCAATGAGAACCGTTTCCTACGGTGTTCATAATAACTCCGAGCAGCCATGGTCCAAGGCTTGATACAATCAAAAAGAGTAACGAAGTAGTAATGAACTTATATGAAAGTGCCTTTTTATCCAGGTTATTGTGCTTTCTAAAGAAATAATAAAACCAATAAGTGCACAGAATAAACAAGGTAGAAAAGAGAATCGAATACAATGCATAGCCAACAAATGGGAATGAAAACAACATTCCGATTATAGTTGTTTGGGAGCTCCAAAAAAGAACATTGTAGGCTTCTTTTTTCTCATTGGGGATTCCTATCTTATAGAGAATTGTTGTCAATGCAATATATGCCCAGCCAAGTAGTGCAATATGCGAATGTGTATGCACAATAAATCTAAAATTTGCATTAAAATCTGAAAATGGAAACAAACGTAATAAAACGCCTAAGATGGCAGCAATTAATAAATAGAACAATGCAACCTTGCTTTGAAATTTTACAGCCCTCATTTAGCTAATAATTTCGTCTAAATTATTGTTTTTTGCGTACTCTTTCGCCATCTCTAAGATTGATTTAGTTTTTAATTTATCAATTAATTTATTCTTGAATGGTAAATAGATGTGATGCACAACACAAGGCGAAACATCATTGCATTCATGTTGTCCCAAAAAACATTCATTAAATTTCTGAATTCCATCTATACATTCAATAATATCTAACAGTGATTTTTGATGGTTCTCTTTAGTGAGAAAGAATCCTCCATGAGGCCCTTTAACTGAAGATAAGATTTCTTTTTTAGTAAGTTCTTGTAAGGTTTTTGCTAAAAAAGGAGCAGGAATATTTAGTCGTCTTGCAATTTCTTTAGAACCAATCTTTTTTGTTTTATTCGTATGATTTGCTAAATATAAAATGGCCCTTATAGCGTATTTGCTTGATTTTGATAACATACTTTTTTTGATTTACAAATATAAAGACAAATTTATCTTTTAATATGACTTATATCATGTTTTAGATGATAAAGCTGCCATAATTTTGCTGTAGAAATCAAATTTATAGACCAATGAAAAGAATTAGCTCACTAGTATTTATTGTTTGTACTCTTTTATTGATCTCTTGTAAAGAGACCTCTAAAAACGAAACAACAACAAAGGTTCAACCAACCCAAGTTAACGGGAAAGGACAGTCTGCAGTCGTAGACAAAGACTCAGCTCCTAATGCATTGCAAGTAGCAATGTCTATGGATGATTTTAAAACTCTTGTGGTTGCAGTTAAAGCAGCAGGAGTACAAGATGCATTAGTTAATGCAGGACCATTAACAGTATTTGCCCCAGTAAACAGTGCTTTTGATAAACTCCCAGAAGGTACAGTTGCCACTTTGTTAAAGCCAGAGAACAAATCAAAATTAGCATACATCTTAAAGAATCATGTAGCGCCAGCAAATTACAAAGTAAAGACATTAGAAAAAAATGTACGTAAAGGGCGTAAACTATATATGGCCTCAGGTAAGTATTTGGAGGTTACTAAAAATGGAAATGATCTGTTTGTAGGAGGATCTAAAATTCTAAAATCAGTAAAAGTAAGTAACGGATGGGTTCATGTAATTGGAGACATTCTAGTTCCTTCGGATAAATAAATATATTAAAATCAATCAAAAATGAAAGGTAGAAACATTTTAACATTAGTACTCCTTGCCTTATTAGTTAGTTGTGGTGGAGAAAGTAAAAAAACACCTAGTAACAGTACCAAAACAGTAAAAAAAGCTGCAGTAAAAAAAGCGCCAACGAAAAAAAAATCGGCAAAAAAAGTAACTGAAAATAAGGAGCTTATCGACTTAGATAATAAAGGACTAGGACCAATTAAGTCTGTAACTCTGGGAGCATTAGATCAAACAATGGCAGACAGTGGACAGAAATTATTTAAAACAAAGTGTTCTTCTTGTCATAGAACCAATAGGAAATTTATTGGACCAAATCCTACAGGAATTTTAAAAAGGAGATCTCCAGAATGGGTAATGAACATGATTATGAATCCGGCTGAAATGGTGAAAAAGGACCCTATTGCTAGACAATTATTAATCAAGTTTAATGGTTCGCCAATGGCAAATCAAAATCTAACAAAAGACGAGACAAGAGCTGTCTTAGAATATTTCAGAACATTAAAGTAACCAAAATAGATATAGATGAAAACAACAATTAAATTATTTACCGCTTTACTTATAGCTTCGCTACTATTTACTAGTTGTGGAAATGCTAATAAAGGAAAAAAGCAAGGAGCACTTTCTAGCAACGCAGCAGAGAAAGTATATATAGCACCTGGAGAACATGACGAATTTTATGCATTTGTTTCTGGAGGGTTTAGTGGACAATTAGCAGTTTATGGTTTACCATCTGGTAGGTTATTTAAAGTTATTCCAGTATTTTCTGTAGATGCAGAAAAGGCGTATGGGTTTAACGAAGAGACTAAACCAATGCTAAACACCTCTCATGGGTTTGTGCCTTGGGATGATTCACACCATCCAGATATTTCTCAAACAAATGGTGTGTTAGATGGGCGTTATGTATTTATTAATGGAAACAATACTCCGCGTATTGCAAAAATTGACTTGACAACTTTCGAAACTACAGAAATTATCGAAATTCCCAATACTGCTGGAAATCACAGTTCTTCTTATGTAACAGAAAACACAGAATATGTAGTTGCCGGAACGCGTTTTGCTATACCAGTACCTCAGAGAGATATGCCAATTAGTGAATATAAAGGCAACTTTAAAGGTGCTTTATCTTTTATAAAAGTAGATCCAAAAGATGGAGGAATGGATTTAGAGTTTCAAATTCTAATGCCAGGATTTAATTATGACAAAGCACATCCTGGAAGGGGAGACTCTAAAGATTGGTTTTTCTTTACAACCTATAATACTGAAGAAGCAAACACCTTATTAGAAGTAAATGCTTCTCAAAATGATAAAGATTTTATTACGGCAATCAACTGGAAAAAAGTAGCCGACTATGTAAAGAAAGGTGGTGGAAAAAAGATGCCAGCAAATTATGCGCATAATGTATATGATGATCATACACACGCTGCAACTTCTACCATGAAAAAAGAAGTGTTAGTAATCGATCCGTCGGAAGTACCAGGTGCTATTTACTTTCTACCAACCCCTAAATCTCCGCATGGTTGTGATGTGAGTCCAAGTGGTGAATACATTGTGGGTAGTGGGAAATTATCTGCCGATTTAACAGTGCATTCATATACAAAAATGATCAAAGCGATAGAAGACAAAGCATTTGATGGAGATGCATACGGGATTCCGATTTTGAATTTCGAAGCAATTCATGCAGGAAGTGTAAAACAAGCTGGTTTGGGGCCTTTACATACCGAATTTGATGGAGAAGGAAACGCATACACAACCTTCTTTATTTCTTCTGAAGTAGTAAAATGGAAACTAGGAACCTGGGAAGTAGTTGATAGAAAACCAACTTTTTACTCACCTGGACACCTAATGATTCCTGGAGGAAATTCTCGGAAACCTTTTGGTAAATATGCATTGGTAATGAATAAAATAACAAAAGATCGTTATTTACCAACAGGGCCAGAGGTAACTCAATCTGCACAGTTGTATGATATAACAGGTGAGAAAATGGAATTACTACTAGATTTTCCAACCGTAGGAGAACCACATTATGCAGCGGGTATTCCTGCAGACTTAATAAAATCTAAATCTAAAAAATTCTTTAGGTTAGAAGATAATAAACACCCGTATGTAGCAAAAAGTGAAGAAGATACGAAGGTTATTAGAAAGGGAAAAGAAGTTCATATTTACATGACAATGATTCGTAGCCACTTTTCGCCAGATAATATTGAAGGTGTAAAAGTTGGAGACAAAGTGTATTTTCATGTAACCAATTTAGAACAAGATTATGATGTACCTCATGGTATAAGCATGATTGGTGCACAAACCTCTGAACTATTGATTATGCCAGGACAAACAGAAACATTTGTTTGGGAACCAAAACAGCCAGGTGTTTGGCCTTTCTATTGTACAGATTTCTGCTCTGCATTACACCAAGAAATGCAAGGATATGTTAGAGTTTCTCCTAGAAGTTCTAAGATCAAATTATCTTGGTCATTAGATGACGAATAAATTATAATTTTTGGTTGACGGGCTGTTTGAAGAAAAAATAATCCCCCCGTTATTCTATTCAAACAGTCCAAATCAAAATTAACTAGTAATTTCTGAAAAATGCAACTCATGAAAAAATCTAAAATAACGATGACCATTGGATCATTGTTGCTGCTAGGCCTGTTTGTTTTTCCATTATGGAACATCACTTTAGAAGCTCCACAGTACCCAACTCCATTAGGTATGGATATCCACATAAACAAATTTGTGGATGCAAATGAATTTGATATTAAAAATATCAATTTAATGAATCATTATGTGGGTATGCAATACATTCCAAAAACGATTCCTGAATTTAAAATTTTCCCAATAACTATTGGTATTATGGTGTTTTTAGGAGTTCTGTTTGGATTTAAAGCAACTTATAAATGGTACTTAGGTTGGTTTGTTTTAATGTCTTTTTTAGGTATTGTTGGTATGTATGATTTCTATTTGTGGGAACATGATTATGGGCACAATTTAGATCCAAAAGCAATTATGAAATTCACAAATCCAGATGGATCAATTATGGGCTTTCAACCGCCATTATTTGGATCAAAAGATATTTTAAACTTTAGGGCACATTCTTACCCAAGAGTAGGTGCATACTTTATGTTTATTGGAATGATGCTTACAGCAATCGCTTACTTTTTAGGAAAAAAAGAAACTCAAAAAATAAAAGGATGAAAAAGGGAATCCTTTTTTTAAGCGTAATACTACTCTGTTATGCATGTTCAGTGGCTCCTCAAAAAATTGAATTTGGAAAAGATGTATGCAGCTATTGTGACATGGCAATTGTAGATCGCGTACATGCCGCAGAAGTGGTAACAAACAAAGGCAAGGCTTTTAAGTTTGATGCCATAGAGTGCTTAATACACCATTTGACAGAAAAAAATGAAACCGATATGGCATTTGTTTTGGTAACAGATTTTTTAAATCCAGAAGTATTTATCAATGCAACAGAAGCACAGTATTTAATTAGTGAAAAAATAAAAAGCCCAATGGGGGCAAACCTTACTGCTTTTAGCTCTAAAGAAAATGCAGCCTATAAAAATGAAACATTCAATAACTGGAAAAAAATTAAAGAAATAATAAGAAAAAACACCTATCTCAATAATAAGTAGAGAGCAGATATCACATATCTATACTAATTATTAATTTTTAAGTCAACCAAAATGAATAGAAATATAATTGTAAGCTTCGTATGTATTGCTTTATTTATAAGTAATATAAGCTTTGCGAAAGATGCACAACAACTAAAAGTGTGTTCGGATTGTAAGACCCATACAATTAAAGGAGCTGTTAAAATAGCCAAAGACCATGATACTCTTTTACTAAAAAAGGGAATATATAAAGAACATAATATATTGATTAATAAACCCCTTACAATTATAGGAGAAGAGGGAGTTGTTATTGATGGACAAAAAAAAGGATATATCTTTAAAATTAACTCAGATTCTGTTGCGTTACATCAATTAACATTACTGAATGTAGGGCAGAGTTACACCAAAGATTTTGCGGCCATTTATGTTTCAAGAAGCAGCAATTTTAAACTTACAAACTTGAGATTAAAGGAAGTGTTTTTTGGAATTCTTATCGAAAAATCAAAATACGGAATTATCAGAAACAACCATATTTCAAGCCATGCTATTGAAGAAGCAGGTTCTGGAAATGGCATTCATTTATGGCATTCATCAAACATGCTTATAGAGAATAATAAAGTCCATAATTTACGAGATGGTATTTATTTTGAATTTGTGACCAATAGCATGGTTCGGAATAATTTAAGTTATGACAACTTAAGATATGGGCTGCATTTTATGTTTTCTAATAAGAATGAGTATCATAAAAATATTTTTATAAATAATGGTTCTGGTGTGGCTGTTATGTTCTCTAAATTTATAAAGATGACACATAATAAATTCACTAAAAATTGGGGTGCTGCTTCTTATGGTTTGCTTTTAAAAGAGATTTATGATGCAGAGATAGAAAACAACACCTTTGAAGAGAACACAACAGGAATCAAGATAGAAGGCTCGACTAGAATTAATTATAGGAATAATAATTTTATTAGAAACGGATGGGCACTTAAGATTGCAGGTGCTTGTTATAGCAACAAGTTTAACCAAAACAATTTTTTGCACAATTCTTTTGACCTCTCCTATAATAGTAAACTAAATGATAATAATTTTACAAATAATTATTGGAGCGAATACACAGGCTATGATTTAGATAAAAATGGGATTGGAGATGTGCCGTACAGACCTGTAAAGCTATTTTCATATATCGTAAATAAAACTCCAGAAACGATTGTTTTATTACGTAGTCTATTTGTAGATATTATAAATTTTTCAGAAAAAGTATCTCCGGCTTTTACGCCAGATAATTTGTTAGATAATCAACCATTAATGAAAAGAATTCAATGATTACCATAGAAAAACTGCATAAAAAATTTGGCAAGGTTCAAGTATTAAAAGAATTGGATTTAGAAATAAAATCTGGAGGAATATTTGCGGTGTTAGGGCCCAATGGATCCGGAAAAACGACCTTGATTAAAAGCATCTTGGGAATGGTTATTCCGAATCAAGGAACTATAAAAATCAATGGAACTTATGTTTTGAAAAAGCATGCCTATCGCAACCATATTAATTACCTACCACAAATAGCTAATTTTCCTTCTAATTTAACCGTAGTAGAGCTTTTACAAATGATAAAAGACATTAGAACAAAAACGGCTAATGATGTGTTTTTAATAGAGATATTTGGGCTAGAGCCTTTTTTAAAACAAAAATTAGGAAACCTTTCTGGAGGAACTAGACAAAAAGTTAACCTAGTACTTACGTTTATGTTTGATAGTGAATTAATTATTTTAGATGAGCCAACTACTGGTTTAGACCCGATCTCCTTAATTCGTTTGAAAGAAATTATTAAGGCAGAAAAGGATACGGGTAAAACCATTTTAATTACTTCTCATATCATGAGTTTTGTTGAAGAAATATCTGATGAAATTGTGTTTTTATTAGATGGTAAAATTCATTTTAAAGGTAGTATACAACGCTTGAAAGTGAAAACCAAAGAATCTAATTTAGAACACGCTATTGCTAACTTATTAAGATCTCAAAATGTTTAAAATTTTAAAATATAGTTTTTTCGATTTAATGCGTAGCCGTTGGAGTTATGTCTATTTTATCTTTTACTTGTTAATTGGTTTTGTATTGTTATTTCTAAACAATGATACTTCCAAAGCGGTGATCACTTTAATGAATATTATTGTGGTTTTAACTCCCTTAATCGGAACAATTTTTGGAGTGATGTATTATTACAATTCACGAGAGTTTACCGAGTTGTTGTTAGCGCAGCCATTAAAGAGATCTACCATATTCTTAGGACAATATATAGGTGTCGCGTTGTCCTTGTCCTTAAGTTTAGTTTTGGGGCTTGGTATTCCGTTTTTGTCCTATGGAATTTTTGAATCTTCCGCTATTTTTGATTTTCTATCGCTGCTAATTGTTGGTGCATTTTTAACCTTCATTTTTGTTGCCTTGGCTTTTAACATTGCGCTATCAAACGAAAATAAGATCAAAGGTTTTGGGTATGCAATTTTGATGTGGCTATTTTTAGCGGTAATTTATGATGGTGTTTTCTTAATAACATTAGTGCTATTTAATGAATATCCATTGGATCAATTCTCTTTATTTGCTACTATTTTTAACCCGATTGATTTGTCTCGTATTTTAATCCTTTTAAAGTTAGATATCTCTGCGTTATTAGGGTATACAGGTGCCGTTTTTCAAAAATTTTTTGGAACAAACTTTGGAGCCATACTTGCGAGCTTTATTTTGATTTTGTGGGTGGCATTACCAACTTTAAGAATTGTATCAAAATCTAAAAAGAAAGATTTTTAATATCCCTGTTTTCTGATATTAGTCATGTTTTAAGAAGGGATATAGAAGTACATTGCGCTCTTGAAAATCGTAAAAACGGAATAATATAATGAAAAACGTACATGCATTCCATATTCCTGTTATGGGAATTGGATTTACCATAGATTCTCCTTTAAAGGTAGCGCAATATGGTATGGATTCTGTAATTTCTTTAGTAGATGATATTTTACTGGAAAAATTAAGAAAAATATATAGCAATAAATTTGAAGTACCATATCAAGAAATTACAGATAAAATTGATGATTTTAGAGCTAAAAGGATTACTTCATATTTAAATTTAATTCACGAACAAGCTGAAAGGAAATTTGAAGCTTTAAAAAATGTAACAGCAGAAAAAAGTGATGCTTTAAAAGAGTATATACACATGCTTCCGGAATACTCTACACTAAAAAAGGAGTTTGCGAAATTGACCCAACAAGGAATTGATTTTTTACAACTTAAAGAGTGGGCACATAGTAATTTGACTATGGGGAGTATTGATGTAAACATCATGACCAAAATTGATAAGGATAATTACATCAAAAAAGAACAGCTGCCTATTGAATATAATGATGCACATGCTGCCTTAAGAGGCTATGCAAATAGTACCTTGAGTTCTTCTTTAATTCTTTCTGCGGGTATGAATCCTAGATTGTATTCGTATATCAGCCAGTTTGACGATTTCTTTCCTACTAAAAAAGGAAGTATCAAAAAGAAAATTATATTAAAGGTAAGTGATTATAGATCTGCTTTTATTCAAGGAAAATTCCTGGCTAAAAAGGGTTTGTGGGTTTCTGAATACAGAATCGAATCTGGATTGAATTGTGGTGGACATGCATTTGCTACAGATGGTTTTTTATTAGGGCCGGTTTTACATGAGTTTAAAGAGAAAAGAGCTGCGTTAAAAGAAACGGTTCAACAGCTGTTATTTGAAGCACTTGAAGCTGAAAACAAAAGCATACCTCAACAGGATTTGAATTTGAAAATTACTACTCAAGGAGGTGTTGGTACAGAAGAAGAACAGACATTTTTGATGGAATTGTATAACATCGATTCTGTAGGTTGGGGAAGTCCATTTTTATTGGTTCCGGAGGCTACAAGTGTCGACGATGATACCTTAAAAAAATTAGCAGAAGCTAGAGAAGAGGATTTATACTTAAGTAATATTTCTCCATTGGGTGTGCCTTTTAATTCCTTAAAAGGAAACACAAAAGATCTTGAGAAACAGGTGTTGATCAATAAAGGAAGGCCAGGAAGTTCATGTCCAAGTAAATTTATCGCTTTAAATAATGAGTTTAAAAAGGTAGGTCTTTGTACGGCATCTAGAGAATATCAATATTTAAAGATTAAAGAATTAGAAACGCTTGAAATATCAGTAGAAGAGAAGCGAATAAAATACAGCCAGATAACAGAGAAGTCGTGTATTTGTGTTGGCTTGGGAACATCAACATTACTGTTAAATAATGCTGAGACGAAAAAGATAGGAGCTGGAGTTTCAGTGTGTCCTGGGCCGAATTTGGCGTATTACAGCAACATAATGAGTTTAAAAAATATTACAGATCATATTTATGGAAGAGAAAACATGATTACACGTTTTGATAGACCCAATATGTTTGTAAAAGAGTTGACAATCTACATTGATTATTTACAAAATAAAGTAGCTGATATAAAAGGTTCTTTTGACAAAAAGCAACAGCGTTATTTGACAAAATTTAAAAAAAACTTAGAAGAGGGAATTCGGTATTATCAGACAATGTTTTCTGAAGAAAAAGAGCATTTTGCTGCAAGTAAAGAAGCTGTTTTGATTGCTTTATTAGAAGGAGAGAAGCAGCTTAAATATATAGGTTTAGACATCGAAAATCTAAAATTATAAACATAAAAAAAGTCTTTTAGAAATACTAAAAGACTTTTTTTATCATCGTACAGAATTTTATCTGTGTATTGTTTGTTTTCTATCTGGTCCAACAGAAACTACTTTAATTGGAATCTCCAATTCTTTTTCTAAGAATGCGATGTATTCATTCAACTCTTTTGGAAACTGGCTTTCGTCAGTCATTTGCGTTAAATCTTCTTTCCAACAAGCAAACTTTGTATAGATTGGACTGATGTTTTCTGGCTCAATATTATAAGGTAAATGTGTAATTGTTTCTCCTTTATAGGTATAAGCAGTACATACTTCTAAGCTATCAAACCCAGAAAGCACATCGCCTTTCATCATCATTAACTGTGTAACCCCATTTACTTGACACGCATATTTAAGCGCCACTAAATCTAGCCAACCACAACGTCTTGGTCTTCCAGTAACGGCACCAAATTCACGACCTACTTTGGCCATTTCTAATCCAACTTCATCAAATAACTCAGTGGGAAAAGGTCCAGAACCTACACGTGTTGTATATGCTTTGAATATTCCGTACACATCATTAATTTTATTTGGAGCAATTCCTAATCCGGTACAAGCTCCTGATGCTGTAGTGTTAGATGATGTTACAAATGGATACGTTCCAAAGTCAATATCTAATAAAGACCCTTGAGCTCCTTCTGCTAATATGGTTTTCCCAGCTTTTAATGCTTGGTTTAAGTATTCTTCACTATCAATGAATTGTAATTCTTTTAAGCGCTCTACGGCTGCAAAGAATTCCGCTTCCATTTCTTGCAAGTCGTACTGAATATCTACATTATAAAAGCTAATCATAGATTCATGCTTGTTAGCAAGAGCTCTATATTTTTCTTTCCAGTTTGTTAATTCTAAATCACCAATTCTAATTCCGTTTCTACCGGTTTTGTCCATGTAAGTTGGGCCAATTCCTTTTAATGTAGAACCAATTTTTGCTTTTCCTTTAGATGCTTCAGAAGCTGCATCTAACAAACGGTGTGTTGGTAATATAACATGTGCTTTTCTAGAGATGATTAATTTTGATTTATAATCCAAATTAAATTGATCTAACCCGTCAAGTTCTTGTACAAAAACTACGGGATCAATGACAACTCCGTTTCCAATTACATTGATAGATTTTTCATGAAAAATTCCTGAAGGAATTGTTCTTAAAACATGTTTAATTCCATCAAATTCTAGAGTGTGACCTGCATTTGGCCCCCCTTGAAATCTCGCAATAATGTCGTAATTAGAGGTAAGAACATCTACAATTTTTCCTTTACCTTCGTCTCCCCATTGCAATCCTAGTAATAAATCTACTGCCATTAGTTGTGTGTATGTGTGTTGTTAGTTTTGTTTAGTTTTTCTTTTTTGTTCCGTAAAAATAAAGCGAGTGGTTGTGAATGTCAATATCAAAAACTTCTTCTATGGTTTTTTTGATAATCTGAATTCTAGGATCACAAAATTCTTTTACTTCACCTGTATCTGTTAAAATAACATGATCGTGTTGTTTATCGAAATAACTTTTTTCATAATGTGCCATACTTTGACCACCGAATTGGTGTTTTCTTACCAATCCACATTCTAAAAGTAATTCTATAGTATTGTATAGTGTAGCTCTACTTACTCGATAATTTTTGTTCTTCATATTTATATATAAAGACTCAATATCAAAGTGATCTTCTAAATCATAAATTTCTTGAAGGATGGCATATCTTTCAGGAGTTTTTCTATGTTTTTTAGATTCTAAAAATGCAGTAAAGACCTTTTTAACAATGTCTTGATTTTCTTTTGTACCCATTTTTCTGAATTTAACGAAACGACAAATTTAAGGTTATTTATCTATAAAAAAAGCCTTTTTTCAAAATGATATTTACATTGTATTAACACGCTCTACTTTTTGTACGCCTTCTACTTTCTTTATGCTTGTAATTAGCTTGGTTAATTGCGCTTTGTTTTTAACACTAATTGATAGTTTTCCTTCAAAAACACCTTCATCTCCAGAGATATTTATATTGTGAATATACACATCCATGCTATTAGAAATAATTCGGGTTAGATTGTTAACAATGCCCTTTTTATCAATACCACTTACTTTTAAAATAGCTTTAAAATCTTGTTTTGTCGTATCAATCCATTTTGCTTGCATTATTCTATACGCGTAATTGGATTGCATAGAAATTGCATTTGGACAATTCATTTTATGGATTTTAATACCGTCATTAATGGTAAGAAAACCAAAAACTTTATCTCCAGAAATAGGGTTACAACATTTAGACAATGTGTACTCTAATTTTTCATCTTCTTTACCAAAAACTAAGGCATCAAATTTATTCGTAACTTCTTCTTTATCGATGACCTCTTTACTTGGAGTTCGTTTTAATCTGCTTTTAAAGAAGCTTATAAATGCATTGTTTTTTTGATTTACAAATGCTTTTAATTGGGTATTGTCAATGGCGCCATTTCCAATTCTATAAAATAAATCGAAGCTCGTTTTCAAAGAGAAATAGGCGGCCATTTCATTAACAACCCTGTCGTTCATTGTAATTTTTAAATGACGAAGTTTTCTTGTTAAAATAGCCTTTCCTTCTTCAGAAATTTTCTTCTCTTCCTCTTTTAAAGCTGTTTTAATTTTGGTTCTGGCTCTTGCGGTCATTACAAAATCTAACCACCTCACATTTGGTTTGTTTACAGCCGAAGTTTGTACTTCTACATGATCACCACTTTTAAGTTCGTGACTTAGTGGAACCAGTTTACCATTTACTTTTGCACCTCTACATTTTAGTCCAACATCCGTATGAACAGAGAAAGCAAAATCTAAAGCTGAAGCTCCTTTTGGAAGCGATTTTAAATCACCTTTAGGAGTAAAAACAAAAATTTCTTTAGAATATAAATTCAGTTTAAAATCTTCAACAAAGTCAACTGCATTTACACTTTGGTTTTCTAAGGTTTCTTTTAATTTATTTAACCAGCCTTCTAAACCACTTTCTTTTACATTTCCTTGTTTGTATTTAAAATGTGCGGCATAGCCTTTTTCGGCTATTTCATCCATTCTTTCTGAACGAATTTGTACTTCTACCCATTTACTTTCGGGTCCAATCACAGTAATGTGTAAAGCTTCGTAACCAGTAGATTTTGGTTGCGAAATCCAATCTCGTAAGCGAGAAGGGTTTGGTTTAAAGTAATCGGTAACGATAGAATATATTTTCCATGCATCAAACTTTTCATCTTTAGATACCGGCTTAAATACAATTCTGATGGCAAACTTATCGTATACTTCGTCAAAAGAAACATTTTGTTTTCGCATTTTTTTGCGAATAGAGAAAATAGATTTACTTCTCCCTTTTATATCGTAATCGAAATCTTCTTCTTTTAGCCCTTCGTGTAATGTTGCAGCAAAGGAATCAATGTATTTTTGTTGTTCTTCTTTACTTTGAGTTATTTTACTTAAGATGTCGTTGTAAACATCAGGTTCTGTGTACTTTAAGCCAAGGTCTTCTAGTTCGGTTTTAATGTTGTATAAACCAAGTCTATGGGCCAAAGGTGCATAAATATATAAGGTTTCTGATGCAATTTTTACCTGTTTGTATTCAGGCATAGAATCCATCGTTTGCATATTGTGTAAACGATCTGCAATCTTTATTAAAATAACACGCACATCATCATGTAATGTTAAGAGCATTTTTCTGAAATTCTCTGCTTGTATAGACGCATTTTGACTTTTATTCAAGCGAGATATTTTTGTCAATCCACTAACAATACGCGCAATATTTTCTCCAAATAATCGCTCCATATCTTCAATGTTATATGCGGTGTCTTCAACAACATCATGCAATAAAGCTGCGGCAATAGAAGTGGCTCCTAAGCCAATTTCATAGGCAACAATTTTAGCTACAGCAATTGGATGGTAAATATATGGTTCGCCTGTTTTTCTTCGTTGCTCAGAATGTGCTTCAACAGCAATGTCAAAAGCAGCACGAATTAGCTTTTTATCTTTTGAAGATAATGCTTGATATGTACCCTTTAATAGATCCTTATATCGTTTTGCAATTTCTTTATTTTCCTCTTCTATGGTTGCCGTGTACGTCATCTACTAAAAATAGAATAAAATCTGAATAGAACAAAGGTTTTTTTAACTTTTGACAGAAAACTTAGTTTTGCAAATTTTGTACTCTTTGCAACAAGGTTGGATGTGAATAATGCATAAAAACATAGGCCGAATGAGGGGTTAAATTACTCAAGCTATTTTTAGAAAGTTTCTTTAAAGAAGAGATTAAAGGAGGGGCAGAAAAGGTTTCTTTGGCATAATTATCTGCCTGATATTCAAACTTCCGAGACATGATGTTCATAAACAAACTAGTGATTTCTGAAATAGGTGAATATAAGATTCCGAAAGCAATAAGACCAATATGAAAACTCGAAATAGCAACGCCCAAGGCTTCAGAGAAAATTGGTAAACTCACAAATAAAGAAAGCAACCAAAGTGTAAAACCGGTCAATAAAATGGAAGAACTAAGATTAAATACAATATGTTTACGCTTATAATGACCAACTTCATGTGCCAAAACCGCCACAATCTCTTCCGTTTCTAAATCGTTAATCAAGGTATCAAATAATGTAATTCGTTTTTGTTTTCCAAAACCAGAAAAATAGGCATTTGCTTTGGTTGAGCGTTTAGAACCATCAATCACAAATATGTTATTTAATGTAAAGCCAACTTTCTGTGCATAGTCTTCAATAGCCGTTTTTAACGTGCCATCTTCCAATGGTTTTTGCTTGTTAAATAATGGAACAATTAATTTAGAATAGAACATATTCATAAAGACAGAGAAGATTGCAACAACAATCCAGGCATATATCCAAAAATTGCTACCAGCAAATTCATAGAACCAAACAATCAATGCTAAAAGACCACCACCAATAAATACCGTCATTAACAATCCTTTAATTTTATCAAAAATAAACGTCTTTTTAGTCGTTTTATTAAATCCAAATTTCTCTTCAATTACAAAGGTTTTGTACATAGAAAAAGGCGTGTTTATGATATCAGAACCAATAAGTATTATACCAAAGAATATAAGTGTTATTACGATGGTGTTTGAACTATATTCTCTAGCGATTTGGTCTACATATTTAAAACCTTCGAAAAAGAAAAAAGCCAATGTTACAGCGAAAGAGAAAAGTCCAGATAAATTCGAAAATTTAGCATTTGTCTTTTTGTATGCTTGTGATTTTTCATATTCTTCTTTTTCATACACATCTTCTAATTCAATTGGAATTACATCATCAAAATGTTTTGAATTGAGTGTCCCTAGAATCTTATCTATTATAAAATTAAGGATAAGTATTGTGATTAAGATGTAGAATAGTGTCGTTGGACTCATGAATTATCGATTAAAAATGTTTTTAATGTACTATTATATTGGTTGATACTAAATTTAATCAAACGTGGCAATAACTCTTGCTGGTGCTGCTGATGCTCCAACAATTTTTAAAGGTAGCACAACTATTTTAAACCCATGGTAAGGAAGTTTGTCTAAGTTAACCAATTGCTCCATATGGTAATACTCTTTGTTTTGTCCCACTAAATGCGCTTCCCAAAACAATTCAGAATTTCCCGTTTCTTTTGCTTTTTTAACCATATAATGTAGCGGTAAATCCCAGCCCCAAGAGTCTATACCCATAACTTTTATACCTTTATTGATTAACCACTCTGTAGCTTCACCACTCATGCCTGTTCCTTTTTTATGAAAGTCTTTGGTACCATTATACTTGTCACGCCCAGTTTTAATAAGAACAATCATACTTGGTTTAATGGTCAACTCATTTTTTGATAAAAAGAATTCGATATCAGCTACAGTAATAGGATCAAAATCCACTTTATGTTTCATGTCAATCACAAGTCCTTCTCCAATACACCATTCTAAAGGGATTTCATCTATTGTTTTTGATTTTTTTCCATTGGTAGTTGGAGAATAATGCCAAGGAGCATCAATATGCGTTGTGGCATGAACGCCCATTTTTTGAATGGTATCATCAGCCCAACCAACAAAATTTTTTGGAAAAAGTCTAAATGGAAGCCCAAAAGCCCTAATCAACCATTTGGCTTTTCGATGTGGTTTATGTTTTATTTTTACTTTCATAAACCAAGGGTCATTTTTATTGTACTGTATTGGTTTTGATAGGTCTATAATTTTCATAGTATGCATTGTTATTATTGAAAATTCCGTTGTCTTTTTGCTTCAAAAATAACGATGGCAGCGGCTACAGAAACATTCATAGAGTCAATTGCTCCTTGCATGGGGATGTTAATGTTTTGGGTAGCGGCTTCTCTAAAAGCTTCAGTTAATCCAGTAGCCTCAGTACCTACAACAATTGCAGTTGCTTTTGTATAATCTTCTTTGTGATATTCGTTTGAGTTTTGCAGTGTCGTTGCATAGATAGCAATATTTTTTTCTTGTAAGAATTGTATGATTTCTTCTGAAGTTCCAGTAGCAATCTGATTGGTAAATAAACAACCTACACTAGATCTAATGATATTTGGATTGAACAAATCTGTTTTTGGATTTGCAATAAAAACGGCATCTATATTTGCTGCATCAGCCGTACGTAATAAAGCGCCAATATTCCCTGGTTTTTCTGGTGATTCAGCCACTAATATAAGTGGAGTAGACGTGCTAAATTGTATGTTTTCTAATGCGAATTCTTTTGTTTGTACTACAGCGATGATGCCTTCTGTGGTATCTCTATAAGCTACCTTTTGATACACCTCTTTGGAAACTGAAATAACTTCAGTTTGCTCAGTTATAAATCCATGTAGTTTATCGAGCGTAATAACACCTTCACAAAATAACACCATTTTTAGTGTGTATGCTCCCTTTAATGCTAAAGAAATCTCTCGTTTCCCTTCAATTATAAACATCCCAGATTTTTTACGCTCGCGAGATTTGTCTTGAAGTTTTAAGATGTTTTTTATGGTTGGATTTTGAATACTGTGAATTTCTTTCATACCTGACAAATGTATCTATATTCACTCCATAAAACAAGTTGTTTTTTTTTCATAACTTTAAAGAACTCAACTAATAAAAATATATAGAGATGAAAAAAAAGGGATATTTTTTATCAATTATTGTAGTTCTACTAATTGGTACGATGGCTTTTACATCAGAAAATGTACTAGCAGAATCAGAATGGACAGAATGGAAAAAAACCAAATGTCTAAAAGGGGTGGATTTTAGAGCAAAAAAAGGACGTTATGAAATGTCGCGTAGAGCTCGTAAGTGGGAGTTTCAATTTAAAAATAGGTACAGTGCAACCATTTATTTTAATTACAAGGCCATTAGTGTTTTGCGAAAAGATAAAATGAGAAGTGCAAGAACGAGTAAAAGCAGAATTGAAATAGCCGGAAACGCAGACTCAAAAGTATATTCTACCTATTTAAAAGCAAACAAAGAGATTGTTGTTGATTTAGTTAAAATCCGTTTTGGGAAAAATGATATTGGAAAGAATTATTATGCATGTGATAAAATAAAGAAGAAGTAAATTTCCTTATTTGTAGGTACTATTTACAATATATATGTGATTAACTTTGAGTATGTTAATTGTTAAATTCTAAAATTATGAAAAAAAGTTCGTTATTATTGGTGTTTTTTTGTGGAATACTATTGTTGTCATTCTCAGACAAAAAAGAAAAAAATGAATTCGCAGATTTTATAAAAATCGAAATTCCTTTGGACAAAGCTATAGAAGGCTGGGGTAGTTGGGGAACTACCGATTGTTTACGTGGTTTAGACTTTAGGGTTCGAAAGGATGGCTATAACAAGTATGCTAAGAAATACAGATGGTCTATAGAGTTTAGAAATAGATATCAAGAAAACATTCATTTTAGTTATAAAGCAGTTGCTCCAAGCAAAAAATATGAAATAAGAAGAACGGGTAAAACCACAGATAGAATTCATGTAAGTAGTGGAGGTAAACGAGGAAGTTATTACCTAGTCAACTCTTCTTCCTCTATTTATATCTATGTAAATAGAATTAGAATTCATAACAAAGATTATGGAGTAAAGTATTATAAATGTGACAAATAGATAAAAAAAGGCTCTGAGTAGTCAGAGCCCTTTTTTTTATTCAATAACAACTTTTTTTGTGACCATTTCTTTTTCTTGATCAAATACCTTAAGAAAGTAGATACCCGAGGGTATACCTGGCATGGAAAATTGCATTGAGGAAGTAGTTGTTTCAATATCTTCTTCATTAATTTCTTGGAGTAATTGCCCATTTAATGTGTATAGTTTTATAGATGGGGCGTTGATAAGTGTACTGTAATTAATGTGCACCACTGTATTTGCTTGCATTGGATTTGGATACAGGTTAAACGTGGTATGTTCAACGTCGTTTACGCTTGCCGTTTTGGGGTTGGGGCCAAATTGTGCATACAAACCAGTATCGGTTCCAACTAGGAGTTCGTCAAAATATAAAAAGTTGATTTTTGTTCCATTTGGATACGAATAGCCTTTTGTCCAAGAGGAGGCAGTAGATGCCAAGTAATAGACTTCATTTTCTACGGCGCAATACAAAGTATCTATTCCGTACGTTGTAGCTTTCCCTACTTTGGCATTACCAACCGAGGTAACAGGGAGCCCAGATGACGTGTTTACGGTCCATAATCCGGTTCCAGAAAGTGGTTTGTAATAGTTGGTAGGATGATTCTCTCCAGCATCAGTTCCTGTTGCATAAACTGTTGTATTAGACGCTTCATATTCTAAATCATTAATACTAACAACAATTACTGAACCTGTACTGGTGGTAGCAGCACTCATGTCTTGAGTAACGGTCCAACCAACACTGGTTTGAACAGCTTTGTATATGCTTCTTCCCGTAGGTGCGCTTAAATCATATTCAACACCAATATAGGCAGTGATAATGCCAGCTTCTTCTGTAAACACGATGTCTCGGACATCAACATCGTTACCCGCTGTACTTGCATGTAATAGTAATTGAGACCAAGTAGCACCTGCATCTTCAGAAATAAACAGCCCTCCTTTGTCGGAGTCTTTAATTTCAAAACCAGCAAAAACAATAGTTTCGTCATAAGGACAAACGGTAATTGCTTTTGCCATAGTACCTACACCTGGAAAACTATAGGGTGCGCTTTCTGGAGTAAACACTTTGGTCCAATTGCTACCACTATCTGTGGTTTTATAAATTCTAATATTTCCAGCATAAGCAGTATGGTCATCAGAAGGTTTCATCCCTATAGAATGATAACCAGAACCATCACCATTAGGAAACATTGCATGTGTCCAAGAAGGAGTAGTGGTGTAATCGGTTACTTTTCGAATGCCAGACTTGGAGGCAATCCACCCAATAGTTTTGTCCTCAGTCATTTCCATATCGTTTACTTGGACGGCTTCAATACCACCATCGGCGCTTGAAACTGTCAAGCCCTTATCAAATGAAACACCTAAGCCTTGATCTGATGTAGCATATAAGATCGTACTATTATTAGGGTCAATAAAAACAGGACCATCATTAGGATGTGTATAATGAGTTGTAGCCCCTATTTTATTCCAAGTTCCACTCGTTCCTTTATTGTTACTGACAATTGTAGAAGTGAATACATGGTAATTTGAGGCGGTTCCAGAAAAGCTAAAATTGTTTGCCGAGATGCCAACAATGGATGTATTAAATTCAGTCCAAGTGGTTCCAGAATCGTCTGAATGAGCGATGTATTTTGTAGCACCATCATTACCAATAAGAAACCAACGGCCGTCTGGAGCAACATCAAATGCGGTCCAACGTACAGAAGGACTGGTTAAGGTTGGTGATATGTCTGTAAAGGTGGTTCCTGCATCAAAAGCAGTGTACACATCACTAGATACATATAATTGAGGTGTGGTTCCTTTAGAAAAGATGTAAATTTTGTCATCAATGCCATTGTGAACCATTTTAAAAGTGTCTGAAAATGTAGGGAAACCAATTGGTGATCCAGTGCCTGGGGTATAGTTTCCAGCAGTGTTTAAGGTTCCGAAATACATATTTCCAGAGCCAGCGGCAAAGGTATTGTCAGCTGTAATCAACACATCATGCACGCCACTTATAGAAGTGTTTGTTGCAGTGGCATCGGCTATGGTAGTGCTATATAGTTCGTTGTTTTCATTAATAAATACAAGTTGTTCTGAAGGTATATGTATTTGTAATGTATTAATTTGAGATCCGAATCCTTGGGTATTGTCAAGGCTTGGAACTACTTTAAAGGAAGTAACAGCTGGAGTACCTGTTGTTGTGGTATACATATTGGCATAAAAAACAGAGTTGGCACTTTCTGTACTTACAAAAATTCGAGTGCTATCGGCATGAATTTGGTATCCATTAATGGCATGTATTCTGCCTCCATAAATTGCTTGTACTTCTGGAATGGACAATGATTCGCTAATAAACGGAGTAATTAAAGAGATGGAAATCAGTGCGATAAAAATTGTGTAACGTTTTTTCATGTTATTTCTGATTTGTTGTTTTACAAATATAACCAGTAAGAAAGAAAATTACACAGGTGTTTTTCCTGTAATTTATGACCTAAAAAAAAGACCCTGAATCCTCAGGGTCTTTTATCGTATTTATTGATTTTTGTATTTATTGGAATAGCGCTTCCATAACCTTGTTTGATGTGTTTCTAAACTCAGTTTTCTACCTTGAATAAAAGCATCAGAAATGATGTTTCCTCTCATATCTAAGGCATCTCCTTTAGAAATAAACAGCGTGGCATCCTTACCCACAGAAAGCGTTCCTACCAAATGATCAATTCCTAAAATCTTAGCCGAATTAGAAGTAATCATTTTTAAAGCTTCTTCTTTGTCAATGCCATGTGCAGCATAGGTTCCAACATAAAATGGCAAATTACGCGTATTCATACGCTCCATTTGTCCATCCATTCCAACTGCAACAACAATCCCTTTATCTAGCAACAATTTTGCTAATTTATAAGAGAAATCATAATCCGAATCGTCTCCACTTGGAATTCTATGTGCACGTTCTAAAATGACAGGAATTTTATTTTTAACCAATAAGTCGGCAACTTTATATGAGTGATCTCCACCAACAATGACCAATTTGAATCCAAATTTAGTAGCAAAATGAACCGCGTCTGTAATTTCTTTTTCACCATGGGTATGAATATAAAGTTTTTTAGAACCATTTAATAGTCCTTCTAAAGCTTCCAATTCTAAGTTTTTTGGCGATTTTTCACCGTTTAAATAGTCTTTTGCAGCATTGATATACTCTACTAGGCTTGCAATGTTCTTAGCGTATGCTTTGTTAGGTTTAGCAGCAGGATCTTCTCCTAACCACCACCTTCCAAAGGTAATGCTACGTGGCCAGTTCATATGAACTCCATCATCAATTTTCATAGCCGCATCTTCCCAGTTCCAAGCATCAAATTGTACAACCGATGATGTTCCTGAAATACGGCCACCACGTGGTGTGATTTGCCCCATTAAAACACCATTAGGGCGCATGCTCTCTATTACTTTAGATTCTGTATTGTATGCAATTAAACTTCTAATATGTGGATTCATCGAACCAATTTCTTGCACATCTAAAGATGCTTTTACTGCATCAATTTCTCCTAAGCCTAAGGTTGAATTGGCAGCAATAAAACCAGGGTATACATGCTTTCCTTTGGCATTAATAATGGTTCCTTTTCTAGCAATTCTCATTTTTGAAGAACCCACAAAAGTAATTTTACCATCTGCAAACATGATTAATGAATCATCAATGACGGTTCCATCTCCTAAATGTGCGGTTGCTCCTTCAATAGAAAAAGCGGTCGTTTGTTTTGAAGCCGGAGTTTGTTGTGCGAAACTATTTCCAATCAATAAGAAAAATAGGACGCTATATATAATTTGTTTTTTCATAATCTTCTTAATTTAATTCAGTTTCTTCTGTGTCACAATGAAATACCCGCTTCACATTTTTCTTTGGAGCTTGTACTTTTCCTCCATTGTTTTTTTCATTCAACATCATATTCATTAACAGGCTTCGTTCTTTCTTAACTGCTTGTCTTTGTGCCAAATCTTTTGCCAAATCAAAATAAACAACTCCATCAATAATCGTCGTTTGGGCCTTGGCATAAATAGACATAGGATGCGCTGTCCATAAAACAACATCTGCATCTTTACCAATTTTAATACTTCCTGTTTGTGCATCTAAATGCAATAATTTTGCAGGGTTGATTGTGACCATGTTCCAAGCTTCTAATTCAGTCATTCCTCCATATTTAATGGTTTTAGCAGCTTCTTGATTTAACCTTCTTGACATTTCTCTATCATCTGAATTGATAGCAACTGTAATTCCTTGGTTGTGCATAATAGCAGCATTAAAAGGAATTGCATCGTTTACTTCGTATTTATAAGCCCACCAATCAGAGAACGTAGAACCACCAACTCCGTGTGCTTTCATTTTATCAGCAACCTTGTAGCCCTCTAAAATATGTGTGAATGTGTTAATTCTAAAGTCGAATCTCTCAGCAACTTTCATCAACATATTTATTTCACTTTGAACATAAGAGTGACAGGTGATAAAACGTTCTTTATTTAAGATCTCAGCCAATACTTCTAGCTCTAAGTCTTTTCTATATGGCTTTCCACTTTTCTTTAATGCGTCATATTCTTTGGCTCTTTGAAAGTAGTCTACATATACCTGTTCAACTCCCATTCTTGTTTGTGGAAAACGAAAGCTTGATGTAGAACGAGATTGTTTTACATTTTCACCCAATGCAAACTTGATAAACTTCGGTGTGTTTTTGTACACCATATTAGCAGCTGTTTCTCCCCATTTTAATTTTATAATGGCAGATCTACCTCCAATTGGATTCGCAGAACCATGTAATAATTGCGCAGAAGTAACACCACCAGCTAAATTTCTGTAAATGTTCATGTCTGCAGGATTGATCGCATCTTCCATCGTAACTTCTGCAACAGAATTATGTCCAGACTCATTCGACGAAGACAATGCAATATGTGTATGCTCATCAACAATACCGGCAGTTAAATGCTTACCTGTAGCATCTACAACGCGAGCTCCACGAGCACGTAAGTTTTTTCCTATTTGTGCAATTTTACCATTTTTTAATAAAACATCAGTATTCTTTAAAACACCTTCTTTTTCACTTGTCCAAACGGTAGCATTTTTAAATAATATTGTCTCGAGTTTCGGTTTAGAAGCAAATCCATACCCAACATTTGGATAAGTTACTGGGGAGATAAATAAAGGTGGAGTCTTTGATTTTTTCTTCTTTTTAGACTTTTTCTTTTTTACAATTCCGGCATAAGCTGTCCAAGTAGATTCATTTCCGTTTTCATCAACTACTTTTCCTACAAAAGAATTTCTAGGCCCAGTAAGTGTCCCCACAAAACGAGTAAACTTTGTGCTATTTTCTTGGTTGTTCAACGTAATTTGTATCCAATTGTCTTTAAAAGAAAATTTAGATTTTAATTTTTTAGTTCCGTTTTTTAGCACTCCTTTTTGTTTCCCTGGAGTTCCAGAAATAGTTAAGGTTAAGCTTTTGTTGTTATAGCTCAATAAATATTCTCCACTAGCATCCACAAGGTTCATATCGTTAATAACATGTTTATTTCCTTGTACCCAGTTTTCGTGAATTTTTGTTTTAGGATTAAAAATTGGTCCAGAAGTCACTAGAAAGTTAGCGTAACTTCCTTTTTGTAAGGTTCCTAACTCATTAGATTTCCCTAATAGTTTTGCCGGAATTGTTGTTAAAGCTTCCAGTGCTTTGGTTTCACTTAAACCATATTTAATTGCTTTCTGAATATTTTTATGAAAACCAGCAGTTGATTTCAAGGAATGAGTGGTAATTGTAAAGTTTACCTTGTTCTTAGCCAATACAGCTAAGTTTGATGGCTCTTGATTCCATCTTCTCATGTCATTCAATTCTAATTCATTTGCTAAATACGGATTGGAAACATCGTATGCTTTTCTAAAATTGATAGGAACAATCATTGTTGCATTCATGTTTTTAATCTCTTCAATGTTCTCATATTCATTTCCAGAACCAACAAAGCTGTATTGTACACCGCTTTCATCACCAACTTTATCTGCTCTAATTGCATTTAAGTTGTTGCCTCCTGTATCAAAAATTTGAGATAAGTTTTTATTTGCTAATAAAGCTTCTAAAGACATGTCCCTATTTTTTACATTTCCAGTTTCATACCATTTAGCATCCATGTATACTTGCCTTAACAAAGCAGTTTTCCCCATAAATGAAGTAGGGTATGCTTGTCTAGAGAGTCTACTTTTTCCTAAAGATAAATACTGAGCAGATTTTGTATCTAAGATTCTATACGCATTTGTTGAGTTAGAGTTTAAGGCAACTAAGACTCCGTTTCCTCTGATAATTCCGTCTTGTTGATGTGTGTTTACAACACCAAAACCAGCTTTTAATAAACTTTTTGCTTTAGAATTATTGTATTTAAAACTAGCGAATGCATTGGTTTCTGGTCTAATATGATCATTCCAGTAATACCCTTTTCTATTTGCTTCGTATTGTCTAATTCTACTAGCATTTCTTGGTCTATTCGGTTTTTTGATACCGAAATCTGAATAAACTTCTATAAAAGAGGGGTAAACGGTCTTGCCAGAAAGGTTAACGGTTTTTGTTCCTTTTGGAATTTTTACATTTTTACCAACTGAAAGAACTTTACCATCTTTTACAAGTAGCGTTCCTTTTTTAATAATTTGAGTTGGAGTGACATAAATTTTAGCATTGGTAAAAGCTACAGTTGTGTTTTTTGTAGTTTTAATACCAGAGTTTGTTGGAAAGTATTCTTGAGCTTGTGCTACAATAGCGCACAAAAACAAGAATAACAGCAGTGTTTTTTTCATTAGTTTGGTTTGTTTTAGTCTATAAATTTATTGAGAACAGAATTGTTAAGACATTAATAGAAGGACTTTAACATAATTTTATGAACTATTCGGTGTTTTTACTTTCAGAGTATGAGATGATTAAATCAACGACATAATTGTAAGATTGAATCCCTTTTGTTTGTTTATTGGCTTTTAAATACGAGTTGTATCCCCTTTTAATTAAGGGTTCAATAGGATTCTGATATTGATTCCAAAATTCAGAACTTTCTCTATAATCTTTTAAAATTCCTTTATTGGTTGCTAATATCACATTTTTGAAAATTGTTTTGTCATGTTTCCGCAATTCAGAAATTAAATACCCATAGGCCATTCTGTAGGCGGCATATTTAAAATAGATATCCTCATTAGCCAATGCCGCTAAATACCCAATAAAATTAGCTTCATTTTCGGCAGCAAAACCAATTTGATGGGCCATTTCATGACATATTGTAGTTGGATACCCAGTTTTAGGAATTCTGTCATTTACCTGTGCTTCCCCAGTAATTGGATTTAAGTAGCCTGAAGTGCCATTATAACTTTGTAGTAAACTCATTAGCGAGCTTTTAATAGAAGCATGTTTGTAGGCTAATTGTGGATATTGTTTTGTTAAATTATCATATCCAGAAACAGATTTTGAGTACATTTCTTTTTGTGAATATGGATTTTTCACTACGATGGTATCGTTCTTAGCGATTTCTAAATGAATTTTGTTTAGTTTTTCTACAATATTTTTCGTAACTTTAGTTAGTTGGGCTGTTGAGTATTTAGTCTCATTAAACCCTAAATTTTTTGCCAATGGCTCTCTAAAATAATTGAATCCCCAAAACCAGTAAAAACAACCGTATACTAAAGAAACAACAGCAAATAGCTGTAGTAGTTTTTCTAGCCCGTTTTTGAAACGTGTTTGTATCAATAGATATAGAAATCGGATGAATAAAAACAGGAGCGAAAAAATTAACAAATCGCCAAAAGAAAAAGGAATCCAACCCAATAGTATGCGCAATAAGGCACTCGTAAAGGGGTAAATCCCGTTAGAGTAATAAGTTTCAATAATACTTGGGTAATTGCTTATAATTTGCACAAATACAATTTGAAATACGAAGAATACGGTTAAGTATATATTGAGTTTTTTATTTTTCATCGATTCAAAAATAGCCAAATTATTGAATCTTGTAGTGTTATTAACAGGTTAATAACATTTTAGTGAACAATAATTGTGCATAAAGAAAATGAAATTTCTAATTAAAAGTATCAACCTAAAAAACTACATTTGCTCTTATGGAGAAAACAAAATTTGTGCCGGGGAAAAAGATAGATAAGACGAAGATCATTGGGTTGGAAAAAGGAAAAATTCCACCCCAGGCTTTAGATTTAGAACTGGCAGTTTTGGGAGCGATGATGATTGATAAAAAAGGGATTGATGATGTAATTGATATTTTACATCCTGAAGCTTTTTATGATAAAAGACACCAAGAAATTTATGCAGCGATCTATGCATTGTTTCAAAATTCTGAGCCTACAGATTTGTTAACCGTTTCTGCGCAATTAAGAAAAGACGGAAAATTAGAATTGATTGGTGGTGATTTCTATTTAATCAACCTAACACAAAAAGTTGCTTCTTCTGCCCATATTGAATACCATGCACGTATTATTATTCAAAAATACATTCAACGTAAATTAATTTCTATTTCTAGTGATATCATAGAAAATGCCTACGATGAATCCATTGATGTTTTCGACTTATTAGATTTAGCAGAGGGAAAACTATTTGAAGTTACCCAAGGAAACTTAAAGAAAGGACCTGAAGAAGCTGAGGGACTTGTGAAACAAGCATTAAAGAAAATTCAAGAGATCTCAAACCAAGAAGGAATGTCTGGTTTGGAAACAGGGTTTACAAAGTTAGATGCCTTGACATCTGGTTGGCAACCTTCAGATTTAATTATTATTGCTGCACGTCCTGGTATGGGAAAAACAGCCTTTGTAATTTCAATGGCTAAGAACATGGCGATTAAGTTTAATCATCCTGTAGCAGTGTTCTCATTAGAGATGTCATCTGTACAGTTAATAATGCGTATGATTTCTTCTGAAACAGGATTAACTTCAGAAAAGCTACGTAAAGGAAATTTAGAACCACACGAATGGGAACAGTTAAACGTAAAAGTGAAACAATTATCTGATGCACCTATATTTTTAGATGATACACCCTCCTTATCAATTTTCGATTTACGTGCAAAAGCGCGTCGTTTGGTGTCGCAACACGGCGTAAAAATTATTGTAATTGATTATTTACAATTAATGACAGCTGGTGGTTCTGGAGGAAATAGAGAACAAGAAATCTCTACCATTTCTAGAAACTTAAAAGCACTCGCAAAAGAATTAGAAATTCCAGTAATTGCATTATCTCAGTTATCGAGAGCGGTAGAAACCCGTGGAGGATCTAAAAGACCTTTATTATCTGATTTACGTGAATCTGGAGCTATTGAGCAAGATGCAGATATTGTATCGTTTATATTTAGACCAGAATATTATGGTGTTACCGAATGGGATGATGATGATCATTCACCTTGTGAAGGACAGGGTGAATTTATAGTTGCAAAGCATCGTAATGGTGGTTTAGATAATATTCGTTTAAAATTTACGGGGCATTTGGCGTTGTTTTCAGATTTAGAAGAACAAGGTAATAGTGAATTCCAATCTAGTATGAACGTTGCTCCAGATCAGTTTATCAGTCCAAAAGATGCTTTTGGTGTTGATGATGATGGTGGAGATGTACCGTTTTAATCGCTGGGCGATAGCCAATGTGGAATCTATTGCAAAGTAAATAAGTACAGACTGAGTTAGTATGGATTTCTGCTTTCGCAGGAATGACATTTAGATTCTTAAACAATTCATAAATATTTTATAATACACAATTGCAATCATGTAATTGTGTATTTTAGTTTTCTGAACCGAGCATGCTAAAAAGTGTGTCATTTAAGAAGATGACAAATAGCGAACAACATGTGTCTGTTTAAATACAATAAATGTAAACACATGAAATGAAAAAACTACTTTCCATACTCGCTTTTCTGCTGATAACCAATTCACTTTGGGCACAATTCATTTACATACCCATGAGTGCAGAAAATCAAAAAAATCATTTAAAAGCTTATGGCATTGTCTTTTTCTCACTCCAAAACAACGTAAAAGCAAAATGGTTGTTAAATTATGATGGCGGTGCATTTTTAATAGAAAATTCAGATGCTATTATTAATGAGTGTAAAATTAGAGGTGTTTCTTATCAAGTAATTTCAGATGCAAAAGCACAAATTATCTTACAAGACATTTCTTCTCCTTCAAAAAATCAAGAAGCAGTAACCTTAGAAAAAGCACCCAAAATAGCCGTGTATTCACCTAAAGACAAAATGCCTTGGGATGATGCTGTAACGATGGTCTTAAAATATGCAGAAATACCGTTTGATGTAATTTATGATGAAGAAGTATTGAATGATAAATTGTTGTTATACGAATGGTTACACTTGCATCACGAAGATTTTACTGGACAATACGGTCGTTTTTATGGTTCGTTTAGAACGGCACCTTGGTATATAGAACGTAAACAACAAGCAGAAGCATTGGCTAAGAATTTAGGTTATGATAAAGTGTCACAAGAAAAGTTAGCAGTTTCTAAAAAGATTAGAGATTATGTTGTTGGCGGAGGATTTATGTTTGCCATGTGTTCTGCAACCGATAGTTTTGATATTGCGCTTTCTGCTGAAGGTGTAGACATTGCAGAAGCTATGTTTGATGGAGATTCTTCAGAACCAGGTTATCAATCTAAAATTGATTACTCTAAAACTTTTGCTTTTGAAAACTATAACTTAGTTAGGAACCCAACAACCTACGAGTTTTCTTCAATAGACATGACACGTAAACGTAGAATACCAAAAACTTCAGATTATTTCCATTTACAGGAATATTCTGCAAAATGGGATCCAGTGCCAACCATGTTAACACAAAATCATACACAATTGGTAAAAGGATTTATGGGACAGACTACTTCTTTTGAAAGAAGCTCAGTAAAACCTACCGTTTTGGTGATGGGAGAAAATAAAGTGAATAGAGAAGCTCGTTATATTCACGGAACCAAAGGAAAGGGTATGTTTACCTTTTACGGAGGACATGACCCAGAAGATTACCAGCATAGAGTTGGAGACCCAAAAACCGAATTGGACTTGCATCCAACATCTCCCGGATATCGATTGATCTTAAACAATGTGTTGTTTCCAGCTGCTAAAAAGAAGAAGCAAAAAACCTAAGCATCCCAGCTGCTTCAACTATTTGTAAGTGCGTGTGATTTTGATGGAATCAGGATTGTAACGACAACTATTCATTTATTCTTAACAACTTCTAATTTATGTCAATAAAAAACTTAAAATAGGTATTTGTTAAACCCATTTAATAGCCTACTTTTGCCATCAACAAAACAAAACACAACATGTCTACAACAGTACAACGTTTAGAAATTTTTACACAACAAGTTAGAAGAGATATTTTACGCATGGTGCATGCAGTAAGTTCAGGTCATCCAGGAGGTTCTTTAGGATGTGCAGAGTTTATTACCGCTTTATACCAAGAAGTAATGGATTATTCTACAGATTTTAAAATGGACGGCGTAAATGAAGATTTATTCTTTTTATCGAATGGTCATATTTCACCAGTTTTTTATAGCGTTTTAGCACATACAGGATTTTTCCCAGTAGAAGAATTGGCTACGTTTAGAAAGCTAAATACTCGTTTACAAGGACATCCAACAACACATGAAGGTTTACCGGGAATTAGAGTCGCTTCTGGTTCTTTAGGACAAGGAATGAGTGTTGCAATTGGAGCCGCTGAAGCAAAGAAATTAAACAACGATTCTCGTTTAGTATATACCTTACATGGAGATGGTGAATTGCAAGAAGGTCAAGTTTGGGAATCTGCAATGTATGCTTCTGGTAAAAAAATAGACAACTTAATTTCTACCATAGATTTAAACGGAAAGCAAATTGACGGAGCAACAGATGATGTATTGCCAATGGGAAGCATCAGAGCAAAGTTTGAAGCTTTTGGTTGGGATGTATTAGATGTTGTAAAAGGAAATGACATGGCTTCAGTTTTAGAAGGAATTGCAGATGCAAAATCTAGAACTGGAAAAGAAAAACCAGTATGTATCTTATTGCATACAGAAATGGGGAATGGTGTAGACTTTATGATGGGGACACATGCTTGGCATGGTAAAGCACCAAGTGATGCTCAATTAGAAGATGCATTGGCACAAAACCCTGAAACATTAGGAGATTACTAAAATAAGGCAAAAGCCAAAAGATAAAAGTAAGCCTGTACATTAATTTTGTGCAGGTTTTTTTGATTTAGATACTATCAGTTCGAGTGATTCTGATGGAATGAAAATTGTATCGAGAACTATATGCTTAAATACCTCGATACAAATTTGATTTAGTTTATTGTACAAATTCACTCGATATGACAGGTGTACGTTGTCATTGCGAACCTAGTGAAGCAATCTGTTAATAACGATGCGTTTTTAACTTATCTACTTACCTACTTACCTACTTACCTACTTAACTACTTATCTACTTAACTACTTATCTACTTAACGACTTATCTACTTTGAATCTTTGAACCTTTTGCCTCTTTTAAATTTTGTATCATTAAAAAGAGTACTAGATTTCTCGTAATGCTATTTTATGATTTATTTCACTTTTAAGAAAAATCCATTTGTAAGTAAAAAACTATCTTTACGTCTGTAAAATAAACCGAATATTTATGAAGATTGGAATTGTTTGTTATCCAACATTTGGAGGAAGTGGAGTAGTAGCTACAGAGCTAGGAATGGCATTGGCAGATAATGGGCATGAAGTCCATTTTATAACCTACAACCAACCAGTTCGTTTAGATTTTATTTCTCATAATTTACATTTTCATGAAGTAATGATGGAAGAATATCCATTGTTTCAATACCAACCGTACGAATTAGCTTTGTCTACAAGAATGGTAGAAGTTGTTGAAAAATATGGATTGGAAATTTTACACGTACACTATGCAATTCCGCATGCCTATGCAGCATATATGGCTAAGCAAATGCTAAAAGAAAAAGGCATAGATATTAAAGTAGTTACTACCTTACATGGTACGGACATTACCTTAGTTGGTAGTCACCCCACCTATAAAACAGCCGTTGAATTTAGTATCAACAATTCTGATGTAGTTACTACAGTTTCTAAGAGTTTAAAAGAAGACACCTTACGTTTGTTTACGATTACCAATGAGATTAAAGTAGTCCATAACTTTATCGATATAGAAAAATATGCAAAAGAAAGTCAAAAAGAATGTCAGCGTATCGCATTGGCAAAACCAGAAGAAAGAATATTTACGCATATTAGTAATTTTAGACCTGTTAAAAGGGTAGAGGATGTAATCAAAACATTTGAAATTGTCCATAGAAAAGTGCCTTCAAAATTATTAATGGTTGGTGATGGACCAGATAAACGAACAGCAGAATTACTTGCTAAAAAGTTAGGTATAAAAGAAGATGTTATTTTCTTAGGAAATAGTTCTGAGGTTGCAGAGTTATTATGTTATACAGATGTATTTTTATTACCTTCAGAAACAGAAAGTTTTGGATTGGCAGCCTTAGAAGCAATGGCAGCAGAGGCAGTAGTGATTTCTACAAATACAGGTGGGTTACCAGAAGTGAATGAACATGGCTATAGTGGTTTTTTAAGCAATATAGGTGATGTTGAAGACATGGCAAACAATGCCTTGAAAATTGTGAAAGACGAAGCGACCTTACAGCAGTTTAAAAGCAATGCAAAAGAGCATACCAAACAATTCTCTTTAAACAATATCTTACCTGTTTATGAAGAAATCTATGAATCGTTAATCGTTAAGGTAAATTAAGAGTTGTAATAGTTGATACTATCAATAATGAGTTCAGTAGAAACGGTACAGTCAATTTTTGTTTCTTCTAGTTGGTTTAGCAGTACAAAATTTACTTGACCACTTACGTTTTTCTTATCGTGCTTTAAGTATTCTAATATCCCGTTGAAATCTTCTTCTAAAATGGTAACTTTTCCATAAATAGTAATTACCAGTTCTTTAAGAGCAGTCAATTCTTGTGCAGGAAATGCAAACAATTTTGAAGAAAGGAAACACTCAGCAACCATTCCAATGGCAATTGCTTCACCATGGGTTAAGTTTTCTTTGTTTTCAGACTCTAAAAAATACGACTCTACAGCATGCCCAATGGTATGTCCAAAGTTTAAAATTTTACGTAAATTCTGTTCTTTAGGATCTTGCAATACAACTTCGTTCTTAATTTCAATAGACCTATGAATTAGGTCTACTATATTTAAACTTGGGTTTTCTTTGATTGTTTGATATAAGCTAACGTCGTAAGTCAATCCATATTTAATAATCTCTGCAATTCCAGAGCGAATCTCTCTTGGCGTAACGGTAGGTAAATAGGCCGTATCTACAAGTACCATTTCTGGATTGGCAAACAACCCAATTTGGTTTTTTAAAACCCCTAAATCCACTCCAGTTTTTCCTCCCACAGAGGCATCAACCATACTTAATAGTGTTGTTGGAATATTAACAAAATCAATTCCACGTTTATAAGTAGAAGCAACAAACCCACCTAAATCAGTAATTACACCACCACCAAGTGTAATGATTAAACTTTTTCTGTCGGCATTTAATTCTGTTAAAACATTCCAAACACCCGTACAAGTATCTAGGTTTTTATGAATTTCACCCGATTCTATTTCTATAATTTCTATTGGGCTTGTTGTTGCTAGTTTCGGAATAAATTTAGAATAGCAGTGTTCATGTGTGTTTTCATCAACCAATATAAAAATTGAAGAGTATGATTTTGATGCTACTAATTTATTTAACTCGATGTATCCATTATCTTCAAAATGAACAAAATATGATACTGCCTGAATAGATTTCATTACTTAAAATTTAAGT
>Ga0209395_1000076_pt1 | contig 158768 bp, 129 predicted proteins | sample GOMGulsemesocosm_3_FD_184635 | JGI IMG/M metagenome (GOLD analysis project Ga0209395, IMG submission 184635) | Methane-oxidizing microbial communities from mesocosms in the Gulf of Mexico - GOM9D Gulf of Mexico (SPAdes) (version 2) | ecosystem: Environmental > Aquatic > Marine > Cold seeps... | reverse complement strand
GATTCCGTAGTGCTTTTCAATCTAACTTTCGTTGCTCAGAGTCTGAATTGAGGTATTCTTCCGAACAGTTAAGTTAATTTGATATCCATCTAACATTTCATATTGGCTTTCAATTTTGTTTTCAGGACAATTTATCCGGTATAATAATCCGTATTAAACATCAGATTTAAAGGCTGTTTATTTTGAGTAAATAGGCGAGGAGCTTGGGATTAAACTATTGTTTGTTTTGCAAAATACAATGCTCCCTAACTATAATATAAGCACTATTGTGTTTATATCCATTATATGCAAAGATAGGTTTTTTTCTAATAAATATTGCTAAGCCCTTATTTCACACATGGGTAAGCGTTTGTAAATACTTATAACCGTTTACTGTCGTTTAGGTTATTTAATAGTGTCCTTTTTCTTCTTCTTCCCAAATAAGCCTCCAAGAACATTTTTTACTCCATTTCCTAAAGTAGTATTAGTATTATTAAGGTTGTTAGTAGTGGTGTCTTTTGTAGAGGTGTTTTTTCCTCCACCTAAAAGCCCTCCAAGTACATTACCAACGGCATTTCCTGCGTCCTCACCTAGTAAGCCACCTAACGCATCAGTTGCAGCTTCTGTTCCTTGGCCTAGTAATTTGTTTTTTTGTATTTGAATTAACTGATTGGTAAGATTTTTTACCGATTGTTTCATGTCAGTATTTACTTTCGGACTTGTTACTGAACCTCCAATAGTTGCAATTACTGGAACAGTAACATTCTTGATGTCATCATCACTAAGCTTTGATAATAAATTTCCAACATCAGTACCGAAATATTTCGCAGGGACATCAAAAGTAGCGGTGTAAGCTAAACTATTTTCAAAACTATGCGATCCTGCAATTTGCACTTTAATGTCGTTATATTGTACATTAAAAGGGGTGATTGCTACTTTTCCATTTTCAAATTTCAACGCCGTTTTTAAATCTTTTAAATCTTTTAAATCTAATTTATTCAAATCTATAAATGATAACTGATTATTTAAGGCGTTAAAAGCAGATGCTTTTTCCGGACTTAATTTAGTAGTAAGCACTTCGGCCAAGGCATTACCTGTTAAGGAGTTTAAATCAAGCGAAAATGAACTGTCCAAATTTCCTTTAAGTTTTAGGTCAGTATTTAGTTTTCCTTTTATCATTTTGGCAACTGGAGCAATACTAGATAGCAATTCCATACCGTTAAATGATTGTGCAATATCAAATTTGTCAATTCCTAAATCCATTGTAAAGGTTGGAGCTTCATTTTTGGTTGAAACCGTACCATTAATACGCATTGTTCCTTCAAAAATATCGGTGGAAACGTTGTTTAATGCAACAGTTTCGTCTTTTATAACTACCTCTCCAATAACATTTTCTAGGACAAGGTTGTCATAAATAACTTTTTTGGCTTTTGCTGCTATTTTAGCATCTAAAAAAGCAGGTATTTTCAACGCATCTCCTTTTTCTGATTCTTTCTTAGTATTTTCCGTTTCGGTAGTATTATCTACCATAAAATCGCTGACGTTAAATAGTGTTGAGCTTAGGTTAAAATCACCTTTTAATTTTTTATCACTAAACAAAAATCCCATTAAGTTTTCAATAACACCTGTTCCGTTAATGTCACTTTTACCACTTTTTATAGCTAATTTTCTTAAGTGTATTTTTTGTGGAGTAAAATCTACCGCTGCTTCTGAAATATATATTGGATTTACAATATCCTTAGATGCAAATTCAAAATCAGTGATGCTAAAACCACCATTATTTTTAATTTCTTTATAGCGGTTATTTTCAATAGCACTCTGTGAAAAAGCTGTATGTAAGTTTGCTTTTAAAATACCTTTCAGCTCATTGTCTAATTGAATAGGATAGGCTTGAGAAATATGACCTAAGTTTAAGGTTCCATTTAATTTCATGTCAACAAACGGATTGTTCAGTACCTGTTTTATTTTACCATTTGCACTAAATACATCCTGATCTATTTGCAGGGATAATTTATCTATATCAATAAAAATGTCGGATGATTTACCAGTTGTATTTACAATACTTGTATTTATATTGATGTTTTTTACGCTTTTTGGCAGTTCAGGGTATTTAAAAGATGCATTTTTTGAAACAATATTTACATTAAATTTTGGTATCGTAGTGCTGTCCATAATCCCTTTTGCAAAACCAGTAATAGTAAAGCTTCCGTTTGTTTTAATTTTTTTAATATCCTTAGAGTATTCAGCTGGTAATAATGCTAAAAACTGTTTAAAGTCAGCAGTAGGTGTGTTGAATTTTAAATCGAATTCATTATTGGTTTTGTTTTGTTTTATAAAACCATCAAATATCAATTCTAGTTGATTTAGTTTGAATGAGTTTTCTAAAAATGTGTATTTATGCTGTAGCTGATCTATTTCTAAATCGGCTTTTAAAGCAATAGTGTTGTTTTTTAAATAATTTGATTCTCCCTTAGTTACCGAAATGTTTGAGGTAGTACTAGTTTTTAAATTGCTAATATCAGTAGATAAATCACCAGCTCCTGAATGATTAAAATCACTTAAATGAACACTTAATTTCCCTTCTTGATCAATATAGTTTATTTCAGTATCAGTAATGGCATATTCATCTATTGAAAAGGTAAACCCTTTTTGTGGTTCAGTAGTTGTTTCCTCGGTTTTAGAAATTTCACTATTCTTAGCAATGTCGTAATTAGTATTTCCATTAGCATCACTAATAATATTTACCAAGGCATCTTCAATAGTGAATGAGTTTATTTCAATAGCATCTTCGGCGGTTTTTGTAAGCCCGGAAAGGGGCATTTTTAAAACTATTTCTTTAGCGTAGAAAAGGGTATCTCCTTTAAATGGTTCAAAAGTAACAATACTTAAGTTTTCAAGAGTTAATCCTGCTTTAGGGAAAGTTGATATAATACTAATATCAACATCAGAAAAATCAACTTTAGCATTGAGGTTTTTATTGATTTGTTCTTTTAGTATTTCAGCTAATTTATCTTTAAAAATAATAGGGACAGCTACTGCAATAATTATGATAAATGATATTAATATACCGAAAATTTTAAATGATTTTTTCATCAAATGATGTTTTGTTTATTGTTTCCCCCTGTGTTTTAATACTTAACAGAGTTTCTTTGCAACAAAAATAAGCTAAATATTAATGAGGAGATGTTAACTATTCACTAATGTTTTTGTGTCATGATGTTTAGTTAGTTGATTACATATAATTGGTTAGTTATAAGTAGTCATATAACAATAATAGGTAACTTTAAAAATGAAGTTGCTCAATTTTACACTTATTAAACTTACCATTTGCCTAGTTTTAGGAATTTTATTAGGTGATTACTTCCTAAAATCTGAGAAGAATCTTCTCGCAACTGTACTCCTTGGGTTAGGGTTGTTTGCTGTTTGTTATCTTATTTCGGTTAATAAGTTGATACAAAAGGTTTATTTCGGAATAGTAACTTATGGGGTAACTATTGCAATAGGAATGCTGCTTATTACCTTTCATACGCACAAAAATCAGTCTAAACATTACACTAAGTTGCTTGATGTAGAAAAATGTGTAGGTGTTAAGGTTATTATTTATAAACAATTAAAATCTACTAGTTTTCATCATAAATTTTTAGCGAAAATTACCATCATGAATTCTTCTGCTGTAACCGGAATAGTATTAGTAAATGTTGATAAAAATAGCACACTGGATATAGATGATGTTTTATATGTGTATTCCGATTTAAAGAAAATTAAAAACACCTTAAATCCCCATCAATTTGATTTTAGAAATTACATGTTAAAGCAGCAAGTGTATCATCAGCTGTATTTAAATAAAGGTAATATGTTGAAATTAAAATCTCAGGAATCCCTTTACGGAATTGCAGCAAATATTAGAAAGAAAATAAATCACACTCTGATTAATTACGCTGTGTCTGAAAAGAATTTAAGTATTATTAATGCATTGTTACTAGGGCAACGGCAAGCAATAAGCAAAGATGTATATCAAAGCTTTGCAAAATCCGGAACGATACACATTCTTGCAATATCTGGTTTGCATATAGGTTTATTGATGTTATTACTTGGCTTACTGTTTAAACCATTATCTTATTTTAAAATAGGAAAGAAATTAATTCCCTTCTTGATTATTAGTTTGCTTTGGATGTATGCTTTTATAACAGGTATGTCAGCATCAGTTATGCGAGCAGTTACCATGTTTTCTTTAGTAACTGTAGCAATGTATAGTAACCGAATAACAAATACGTACAATACCTTAGTTATATCAGCATTTTTATTATTGCTATTCAATCCTTTTTATGTTTTTAATGTTGGCTTTCAATTGAGTTATTTAGCGGTTTTTGCTATAGTTTTTATCAAGCCATTATTTGATGCCATTTGGAAACCAAAACTGTATTTTATAAGAAAAATATGGGATGTGTTTACCATTACCTTGGCGGTTCAGTTTGGGGTTTTGCCCTTGTCATTATTCTATTTTCATCAGTTTCCAGGCTTATTTTTTATCTCCAATATTGTAATTATTCCACTATTAGGTATTCTCCTAGGAATTGGAATACTCACATTGGCATTTTCTTATTTTGGCTGGATTCCTAGCTTGTTGTTTGAAGTTTTTGATTGGTCTATAAGTTCTTTGGTAAGTTTTGTTCAATTTATATCCGCTAAAGAGGATTTTATTTTTACTAAAATACCTTTCAATGAGTTAAATTTAATTAGTAGCTATGTGTTAATTATAGGTTTGGTTTTGTTATGGAAATCCTACTCGTATAAAAAACTAATCTTCCTATGTTTCGGGGTTATTTGCATGCAGCTAACATCTCTTTGTAATAAATGGACTGCAAATACAGAAGAATTTGTGGTTTTTAATCAATATAAAACAACATTAATAGCACAGAAAAAAGGAAGGAAGTTGTTATGTACTTCCAAAAACTTGAGGTATTTACAACCTTTAAATACATATGTAATTAATGAATTCATTACTACAACGAAGCATGATTCAGTACAAAATGTATATGTTTTTAAAAATCAGAAAATACTGGTTGTTGATGAAAAGGAGATCTATCAATCTTCGTTTAAGCCAACTATAGTTTTGTTAACAGGGTCGCCAAAAATTAATTTAAACAGGCTAATTACAACACTAAAGCCAAAACAAATAGTTGTAGATAATAATAATTATAAAAGTTATGTTGAACGGTGGAAAAACACGTGTTTGCAAAGGAATGTGCCTTTTTATAGTATAAGAGAAGAGGGGGCTTTTATATTAAAATAAAAATCCCCTTCTGTATGGTTAACAAAAGGGGAACAGTTGTAAATCGTAAATAACCAATAAATATTCATTACAACGTTGTTTTTAAACGACTATGTGTTTTTTATTTGCTAGGAATAGAAGGAGCAATACTAGCAATCCATTTTTCAGGTCCACCTTTTACATAGCCGGTTTTTCCTAAAGGAATAATACCATCTGTAGGAACTTCTCCTTCTCCGGGAGTCATTAACCATACTGTAGGATACCCTCTTACTTGAAAAGCGCTTTGTAAGGCTTTGTTTTGTTCCACAATGTTTTCAGGTAATTTTTTTCTTTTTGGGAAATCAACTGTTAGTAATATTACATTTTCATCAGCCCATTTTTTAAACTCTTTGGTTTCAAAAACTTGTTTGTCCAAACGAATACACCAACCACACCAATCACTACCGGTAAAGTTTGCTAAAATAGGTTTGTTGGTTTTCTTCGATATTTTAGAAGCTTCTTCAAAATCATCATACCATTTTGCTTCTTGAGCTTGTACGCTACTGAAGCCAATAAAAAGTACTGCTGCAAATATTAATTTTCTCATATTAATTTTTCCGAGTAATCGGAAATCTCGTATTTTAATTAAACATAACTCTTCAGTCGCAAATAACTTGCCACAATTACAAATTACTAAAAATGCTTCGATATTGAAGCATTTTTAGTGTGCTATTTTATTATTTAATACCGTGCATTAACCTTTTCAATAACGGATTTAGTAGTAGTGCAATAAAACCTACAATAATTGGAATTATTGTAAATATTAAAAAGAATGTACTCATGGAATATTCTTCGGAAATTTTATCAATCATACCTCCCATAGTTCCAGCTGCTTTTTGACCAATTGCAATAGCTAAGTACCATATTCCAAACATAAAACCAATCATTCTACCTGGCACCAATTTACTCAAGTAAGATAGTCCCACAGGTGAAATACACAGCTCTCCCATTGTGTGAAAGAAATATGCACATATTAAAAAAATCATGCTAACTGAAGCTGTTTTTGCTCCTTGCGGTATTGATGATGCTCCAAATACTAAAAAAGCAAAACCTAAGCCTAGTAAAACTAATCCAATAGCATACTTCATACCTGCAGAAGGGTTAAATTTTGATTCCCACCATTTCGAAAATAAAGGTGCTAATGTTATGATAAAGAATGAGTTTAAAATTCCAAACCATGTTGCTGGAACTTCAGTTGTATCCTTACTAAATTCATTGTTTATTTTGTAAAAAACTACATACCAAAGAAAAGCGAATGTAATTGCTAATACAATATTAGAGTATGGGATTTTTGAGTATGTTTTTTTAAATAATAAATATAAAACCCATGTAATGATTGCCAAAGGACCAACGGTTAAAATTAGGTCAATGATTTTAAAAACCATTGCTGAACTACCAGTTAAGTCTCTTCCAGTATAATCACTGGCGAATATTGTCATTGAACCTAAAGACTGTTCGAAAAAAGAAAAGAAAAACACGGTAAATAGTCCAAATATAGAAACCGCAATAATCCTATCTCTTATTATAGTCGTGTAGCGTGATATTCTTGTAACTAATAAAATTAAAAATAAAATTAATGCTGTTAGTACAACTACATTTGAGCCACTCAATCCAAATAATTCAAAAGGCAATAAGTTAAAGCCGCCTATTTTTTCAATAGGGTCATTAAATAAGTATAAAAGTCCTCCAATTGCTGAAATGATAATTAATACTTTGTCTATGGTTGTAAAAGGGTTTAATTTTTCTCCTTCTTCTTCCTGAGCAATTTCAACACTCTTTTCATTTATATTCTGAGGCAATTCTACTTCATGAATTTTTGAAGGTTTTTCTCCAATACTTCCAAATAAATCTTTAGCTAACCAAAATTGTATTAAACCACCAAGCATGAAAATACCTGCTAAACCAAACCCATATGACCATCCTATGTTTTCAGCTAAATAACCACAAAGCATCATACCAAAAAATGCCCCGGCATTCACACCCATATAATAGATGGTATATGCTCCATCCTTTTTAGATTCTTTTCCCTTATACATTTCAGATATCATTGATGTCATATTCGGTTTAAAAAAACCAGTACCAACAACTAATAATCCTAGACCTAAATAAAGTGAGAAAGGAGTTTCAAAAACCATTGCTAAGTGACCTAACATCATAATAAAACAACCAATAATAACAGCCCATTTGTATCCTGTTATTTTGTCAGCAAGCCACCCTCCAAGTATTGGGGTTAGATATAATAGAGACCCATAAGTACCTATTAATGCCATGGCGTTTTCTCTAGGCCATTCCCAGCCAGGATTATCTCCAATTAATGAGGCGCATAAAAAAAGCACTAATAAAATTCTCATTCCATAAAATGAAAAACGTTCCCACATTTCAGTAAAAAAGATAACAAACAAACCTGCTGGATGTCCAATAACTTTGTCTTTAAATAGATTTTCAATATCTGTATTCATAATATTTTTAATTTATGTTGATTTGTTTCAAATAAGAAAACCTCTTAGATGTAAAACCTAAGAGATTGGTTGTATAGTTTTTATTGATTATCTGCCAATTCGAAACCTTCGTTTTCTTCATAGTTTGTTCCTTCCATGTCTTCAGCGCCATGTGTTAAACGTTTTAAAGGTTTTAATAAGGCGATGACTAAAACACCGAATAGTACAGTAAATATCACTATTCCAGAGAAAATTGCATATTCTCCAAATTGTGAAGATACTTCGCCAATTACACCTGCAACTTTTCCTCCTAATCCAGTAGCAGCAAAATATAATCCCATCATTAATGATGCGTATTTTACAGGTGCTAATTTTGTTACGAATGATAGTGATACTGGTGAAGAACATAACTCACCAATTGTGTGGAATAAATATGCTAATACTAACCATATCATGTGTGAACTTCCGTTTGCTTCATATTCTCTTACTGCAAAAATCATGAATACAAAACCTAGTCCCATGATAATAGTTCCGGTTGCCATCTTAAATAATGAAGAAGCTTCTTTCTTTTTCATTTTTCTTTTCGCCCAAATATTTGCAATCCAAACGGCAAGTAATAAAATGAACCCAGCATTTAAGCCTTGAAACATTGGAGTAGGGATTGTCATTCCTAATAAAACTCTGTCAGTTTTTGTTTCGGTATAAACACTCATTAGTCCTCCAGCTTGCTCAAAAGCTCCCCAGAATACAATAACTAGTAAGAAAGATAGTAATAACACTAGAAAACGATCTTTCATTACTTTCGTGTCAAGATCTTTGTATATCATCATCATTAATCCAACAATCAATGATAAGAAAACAAATAAAGCACCGTATCCCCAGTGGTCAACACCTTCTTTTGTGTATCCTACATACAATGATACCACAATAAGCACACACATAATTGCTAGCTGTGTTGGAGCTTTAAATATTTTAGCGAATAGCTTTCCTATAGAAATATCATTCTTTTTTTGCTCTTCAGTTGGCTTGTTTCCTACGTGTACAATAAATTTCTGGCCATAAATGTAAACCAATAATCCCATGATCATAGCGATACCTGCTAACCCAAAACCAGCATGCCATCCCCATTTTGCAACAACTAAACCGATGAAAGATGTAGCTAAAAGTGATCCTAAGTTAATACCGATATAAAAAATACTAAATCCTTTGTCTCTTCTTATATCTCCTTTTTTATACAATCCACCAACCATAGTTGAGATATTTGGTTTTAAACAACCTACACCAACAATGATGAACCCTAAACCAGTAAAGAATGCCCAATCAGTTTCTACAGCCAATATTCCGTGTCCTATTGATAATAGAACTGCGCCTAACATAACCGTTTTTTTCTGCCCTAAAACTTTATCGGCTAAAATACCTCCTGGAATAGATATTAAGTACACTAACATTACATACCAACCGTATAGTTGATACGCTTCTAATTCCGTCCATCCTAATCCTGGCCCGTTTTCATTAGTTGCTTGAGCAATCATATAAATTACAAGTATAGATCGCATACCGTAGTATGAAAAGCGCTCCCACATTTCAGTGAAAAACAATACATAAAGCCCTATTGGATGTCCGAATAGTTCTCTTTCATGTGGTTTTAAAGTAATAGCTGACATATTTGTAAGTGTATTAGTTTTTGGTTTATAAATTCTCTTTAATAAAGTTCGTCATTTTTTTATACAAGTGTAAGCGTGTGTTCCCGCCGTAAATACCGTGGTTTTTGTCTGGGTAAATCATCCAGTCAAATTGTTTATCGGCTTGAATTAAGGCTTCCACCATACGCATAGTGTTTTGTACATGAACATTGTCATCAGCACTACCATGAATCAATAAAAATTTTCCTTTTAATTTATCAACATGTGACATTGGAGAGTTGTTGTCATATCCACTTGCATTTTCTTGCGGAGTTTGCATGTAGCGCTCTGTGTAAACAGTATCGTAAAAACGCCATGAAGTTACCGGAGCAACAGCAATAGCCATTTTAAAGGTGTCGGCACCTTGGAATAAACAGTTAGAGGACATGAATCCACCATAACTCCATCCGAAAATTCCAATTCTATCGCTATCGATATAAGACCAGTTTCCTATTTTTTTAGCTGCTGCTATTTGATCTTCAACTTCGTATTTTCCTAATTCCTTTTGAGTAACCTTTTTAAAATCACGCCCTTTAAAACCAGTCCCTCTACCATCAATACAAACTGTAATGTACCCTTGTTGTGCTAGCATTTGAAACCAGTAATCGTTTGCTGAGTTCCATTTATTGGCAACTTGCTGACTTCCTGGTCCTGAGTATTGGTACATAAATACAGGATATTTTTTAGTAGCGTCAAAATTTAAAGGTTTGATCATCCACATGTTTAAGTCGTTTCCGTTAATAGCAATTGTAGAAAACTCTTTTGGAGCAAAAGCATAGCCTGAAACTTTATTCTGTAACGATTTATTGTCTTTAATATTTTTCAATACTTTTCCAGTTTTAGCGCTGTTTAATGTAAACTCATTAGGCGTAGTGTTGTTTGAAAAAGTATTAATGTAGTAGGCAAAACTTTTGCTGAAAGTTGCGTTGTTTGTTCCTGTTTTAGAAGATAAACGCTGTTTGTTTTTTCCGTTGATGTTTATTGAATAAACATCTCTGTTTGTTGATCCGTTTTCTACTGATTGGTAATATGCAATTCCCTTTTCTTCATTGAAACCGTAGTAATTAGTCACTACCCAATTTCCTTTAGTTACTTGGTTAATTAGTTTCCCTTTTCTATTGTACTGATAAATGTGGTTGTAGCCATCTTTTTCACTCGTCCAAATAAAGTTGTTATTGTTTAAAAAAGTAAGGTTGTCAGTTACATCAACATATGCTTTGTCCGTATCGGTTAAAACTGTTTTTGAAGATAAATCCGAAGCGTTTACAAATACTAGGTTTAGCTTATTCTGGTGCCTGTTTAATAACTGAGCACTTAATAAATTGGCATCATTTGTCCATTTAATCCTTGGAATATAATAGTATTCAGGAAGTGTAATTGTATATTTTTTGTTTGTAGCTACATCATACATGTGTAATGATACTTCTGCATTATTTTCTCCTGCTTTAGGGTATTTAAATACGGTTTGTGTCTGGTATAATTTCGATCCATAAACATCCATAGAAAATTCAGGAACATTTTTTTCGTCAAATCGAATATAAGCAATTTTTGTACCTGTACTATTCCATTCAAAAGCTCTTACAAAAGCAAATTCCTCTTCATAAACCCAATCTGTAACTCCGTTAATAATTTCGTTTTTCTTACCGTCAGTAGTTACTTGAACTTCTTTTTGGGAGTTTAAGTTTTTATAATAGATGTTGTTTTCAAACACATAAGCAACTTTAGTTCCATCAGGAGAAAAAGTAGGTTCCTGAATTTTATTTTCAGTAAGTAAGGTAGTAGTTTTTGTTTTAGTGTCGTAAATATAATATGTTCCTAGGGTTGAATGACGGAAAATAGAAGTGACATTAGTTGCTAGTAATAGCTTTGTTTCATCAGTACTAAATGTATAGTCAGTAAAGTAAGCAATATCAGCAATGTTTTTAGAATCAACTATGGAAGTTATTTTCTCTAATGTTTTATAACTGTATTTATTTACCGAAGTGCTTTTGGTATTCCTATCAAAGTCTAACACAGAGTAGTGCTCACCATCTTTCATTGAATGTAACGCATCCATGTATTCACCACGAAATTCTCCTCCCCATATTTCTTCTAAAGTAACTTGTTTGTTTTGGGCATTTACTACGCTAAATGTAAGTAAAAATAAAGTGATGTAAAAAGTGAAATATTTCATAATAATTTGAAACTGTGTGAGTATTTATTTTTATAAGTCGACAATATAACAAAATCAAATGAATCTAAAAGTCAACTTGCCCGATAAATAATGCCATTTATATTATATTTGTTCACATATTTTACACGATAAAAAATGATAAAGCCCGTAAAAGGATTTTCTAAACTATCTAAAGAAGAAAAAGTATCTTGGGTAGTGTCTTCTTTTTTTAAAGAGAACCCTCAAGCAGAATCTATAATTAAACGTTATTGGAACGATGATCATGCGCTGCAACAGCTTCATGATGAGTTTATAGAAAACACAATTTCTAATTATTATTTACCTTTTGGGATCGCTCCTAATTTTTTAATTAACGGAAAACTTTTTGCCATACCAATGGCTATTGAGGAAAGCTCAGTGGTTGCTGCAGCAAGTAAAGCGGCTAAGTTCTGGTTGGAAAGAGGTGGTTTTAAAACAGAAGTGTTAGCGACTACAAAAATTGGTCAGGTGCATTTTATGTATACTGGAGATAAGCAGCTACTAAATGATTTTTTTACAGAAGTAAAACCCAAATTAATTACCGATTCTAAATCCATTACTAAGAATATGGATAAAAGAGGAGGAGGGATTCAGTCGATAGTACTAGTTGATAAAACATCGGTTTTAGATAACTATTATCAGTTGCATTGCTCTTTTGAGACTTTAGATGCAATGGGGGCTAATTTTATAAACTCTTGCTTAGAGCAATTTGCCAAAACATTTAAGCGTGAAGCAAAAAGTTTTGAGCGTTTTGCTGACCATGAAAAGGATATTGACATAGTCATGAGTATTTTGTCTAATTATGTTCCTGACTGTGTTGTAAGAGCTGAAGTTTCTTGCCCTGTTTCTGAATTAAATGAAGATGAAGGTGTGACGCCTAATGAATTTGCTGAAAAATTTGTGAGAGCAGTTCAAATTGCACAGGTAGAGCCTTATAGGGCTGTAACGCATAATAAAGGTATTATGAATGGTGTAGACGCTGTTGTTTTAGCAACGGGGAATGATTTTAGAGCTGTTGAAGCTGGAGTTCATGCTTATGCTGCAAGAAATGGAAGTTATAGTAGTTTAACGCATGCAAGTGTGGAAAATGGAATTTTTAAATTTTGGATTGAATTGCCTTTGGCATTAGGTACAGTTGGTGGATTAACAAACTTACATCCTTTAGTAAAATTAGCTTTAGAAATGTTAGAGAAGCCATCTGCCAAGGAGTTAATGCAAATAGTAGCAGTAGCTGGTTTGGCGCAAAACTTTGGAGCCTTACGCTCATTAACTACAACAGGGATTCAGAAAGGGCATATGAAAATGCACTTGATGAATATCCTAAATCAAATGGGAGCAACAGTTGATGAGAAGAAGTTAATTGCAGTTTATTTTGAAGGAAAAACAGTTGTGCATAGTGATGTGGTTTCAAAGTTTAATGAATTAAGAGGGGTGTAGTTAAGAAAGAAGAAAGAGGAGAGAAAAATGTTGATTTAAGAATGTTGAATGAAAAATGAAGGAAATTGTATCTAGAATAGCTGTTTTAATGAATTATGTCAATGTAGAATGTAGAATAAAAAAACAACATCCAAACAAAAAACAATGAATGCAAAAGTTTTTTATAGTCATGGGAAATTACTACTTACTAGTGAGTATGTAGTGCTTGATGGAGCAAAGGCACTAGCTGTGCCTACTAATTCAGGGCAATACTTAACTGTTAAGCCAATTGATGAGTTTAAATTGATTTGGAAGAGCTATGATGAAAATAATCAAGTTTGGTTTGAAGATGAGTTTCTGCTAAATGATTTAAATGTAGCGCATACTAAAAATGATATTTCAAAAAAGTTGCTTGAAATTTTAGTTGCTGCTCAGCAGTTAAACCCTATTTTTTTAAATGGACACCAAGGTTTTTGTGTAACAACTAAGTTAACTTTTGATAGCGCTTTTGGTTTAGGTACATCATCTACTTTAATTGCTAACATTGCGAAATGGGCAAATGTTGATCCGTATCAGTTGCTTTGGAACTCTTTTAAAGGAAGTGGTTATGATATTGCTTGTGCAATGAATATATCGCCATTGATTTATAGTATTACAGACAATCTTCCAATTGTTGATTTGATAACTTTTAATCCTAGTTTTAAAGAACAAATTTACTTTGTGTATTTGAATAAAAAACAAGACAGTAAAGAAGGAATTGCTCATTATAAAACCTTGTCTTCGTTGTCAAAAGAAGGGGCTATAGAAGAAGCTAATGCAGTAACAGATGCCATGATTTCTTGTGCAACATTAAAGGGTTTTAATTTGTTGCTAAGCACCCATGAAAACACAATTTCAAAATTAATTCAGCTCCCAAGAGTTCAAGAGAAGTTGTTTCGTGATTATAATTTTGGAGTTGTAAAAAGCTTAGGTGCTTGGGGAGGTGACTTTGTACTAGTTACTGTTGAGAACAAAATGAACCTTGACTATTTCAAAGCCAAAGGGTATAATACAATTTTTAGTTTTAAAGAGATGATACTTTAAAACTACAAGTGAGATAATTATTTTAGCTCAAAAAAGGCAAGCAATTATTTTTAATTGCTTGCCTTTTTTATTGATTTAGCTGTGATAAAAAAAAACTACTTCTTGTTTAGTTTTTCCTCTCTTTCTTTATAATGAGTATCAAAGCGTTTTCTGTATTTTCTGTTGAAGAAAAATTTAAAAACAGCAAGAGCTGCTGCTAGTAAAAACATATATGATTTACCACCTGGTATCCCCCAGTTAGTGATTGCTAAGTATATAAAAAATACTGCAAACCCAATATATAGGGCTTGAAAAATGTTTCCTAGTTTGTTCATATTAATCTCCTTTGTAAAAAGGGTGCTTTTTTAAAGTTTATATTATTTGTGTGTTTAGCCGGTGACCTAAAAGTAAGCTGAGTTAGTTTTGATCGTTAATGTATTGTTGTCCGTCGTTGTCTATTGAGCTGAAAATTGACATATCTTTATTGGCGTCAAAACCACCTTTACCAATATTGTATCCGCCGTCTTCACCTTCGTATTTGTATTCACTATTGGTAAATATCCATTCAGTTTCTTGATCGTAGTATAACTGTTCTGCAAATAACTTTACTCCTTCGGGAGTTGTAATCCTTACATTTCCTCTCAAGTCAATTAAGTCAGTATGGTCATAAGTAATAGCGTAATCAGCAGTAATGATGGTTTCTTTTTTATCATCATTAATTTTGTATAAATGCAATTCAATACCTTCAGGAAAAATGGTGTGAGAGAATTTCTTGTTGGAGTAATCTAACATTTTTTTGCTAATCAAGTGTAATTTTACTTTTCCGGAATCAGTATGCTTTAGGTTTATGTGTTCCGCTATTCCAGCTGGTTCAATGGATGCCTTTTGCATTCGTTTGATATCGTCGTAATTGTCTTGACAAGAAAAAAAGACTGTTGCGAAAAGTATCGCAACAGTCTTTAGGTATATGTTATATGTCAGTTTCACCATTATAAACTTGGTACAGTGATTGATTTGTTTATCCAGCATCCTATTGATATTTTCTGACCTGGTTTGTAATCAGAAACAAAAATATCTTGTTTGCTAGGAGCTTTTGCTCTGTAGTTAGCAGCTGTTCTTGCAGCTAATTTTTTTAATGAACCGTCAACCCTTCCTGCTTTATCAGCTATGTTTGCCGCCAACCAGTATACAGCTCTTTTTTGAAACTGTGTAGTTCCACAACTATTTGCAGAACTTGCATATAAGTTAGCTATTAATATGTACGCCTTTCCAAATGAAGGTTGAGCTGCTAAAGTTTTATTAGCATAATTTCTAGCTTTAGATTTAGCACCTTTCTTTTTGCTCATTAGCGCTAAGCGGTAATATAATTTTGCTTTCTCAAATCCTTCAGTATGTAAAGAAGCAGATTCGTTGTAATACTTTTCAGCACTAGCAGAAGCTTTTTTCTTTTCGCTTAAACGTCCTAAGTAATATGCTGAATTAGCAGAAGGATTTAACCTGTGAAATGTTTCAACTAATTTTACAAATAAAGGAGCGTCATCACAATCTTTACCAGCTAATCTACTTGCTGCTTTTTTCAACCAAGCAACATTAGTTTTGTTTTCTTCAAAATGCTTTTCGAATAAAGGTACTAATTTATCACAGTTAGCTCTGTCTCCTAAATCCTTGTCAATACCACCAGAAATTTGATCGTAAGCAGTCAAAAATGAAGTGTAACTTCTTAATCTTGCTTTGTCCTTAGTAGTGATTGATCCATTTTCTTCTTTTAAAAGTAATGCATCTTTTTTACCAGAATAATTTTTTTGTTCTTTTTCTACTTTGTCAGTAACAATAGTATATAAGTCAATTAACTCTTGGAAGTTTTTAGTTTTAGCATCAAATAATCCAACCATTAATTTAAAGTATGTATATAATGCCTTAGGGTTATTGAATGTTTTTGCGTCTTTTTTAAATGCTTTATCAAATGTATTGAACTGAGTTGCTGCAGTACCAATTTTTTTATCATACATTAATTGACCTATTTTCGCTTCTGTTTTACCACAAGGAAATTTATTAGGCATGTTTACCATACTTTCATGGTACAATGCAATTAAGTCATTCACAAAAGCAGTTTTTTCTCCTGCTGTAGCGTTCTCTATTTTATGTTTTAAAATGCGTTCTCCATAAACATAGATAGCGTTATTTAATTTCGGACATGCTTTTCTTACAGACATCCAAGGAGTATAAGCAGCGTCGTAATTTTTTATTTTAGCCGATTCAGTGAAGATAGAAAGCTTTTCAAGGCATTCTTCATTTTGTGCTTTTACAGTAAATAGCGATAAGAAAGCTATTATTAAAGTTAATTTAAGTTTCATAGTTTAGATTTTTAGATTTTAGGTTTTAGTCGATTTTCCTTTTTTGGAACCACTTATCGTTAAACGATAAACTTAAATTTAGATTGAAAAAATTCTCTTTTACTAAATTGTTGTTAGTTGTTCCTCTTGATCCGTATTCAAAACCAATGTTTACATTTGAAAACTTACGACCTACTGGTAATCCTACTCCAAAAGATATGCCAAACTCGTTAATGTCTTCATTTTGTATCTTGATACCCGTGTTTTCAAACCTTATACCGGTACGGTAAACTACTCTTGATGCATAGCTTGTTAATGAGTTGTATTTAGGAATGTAAAACCCTCCAACGGATACTTTATTGGCATTTTTATAGGTGACACCTGTACTGTTGAATGTTTGGTTTCCTGATTTACTTGTTCCAAGGGTAGTGTAGTCAATCCCTGCAAACCATTTTTTAGGTTCTCCAAAACCAGCTCCAATCGTTAGTTTAGAAGGAAGTTTAAAAGTAGTATTCTCTAAGCCTATGGCTTTTAAATCAATTTCTTTAGTGTCACGGGCAACCACAGAACCATTCGTGTTAAAAACGATTGTAGATAATTCTCTTGTGTTGTTAGATGATAAGCCAACTTCAGGACTATAAGTCAAACCTGTCATCAACTCTAGTTTTTCATTTAACATCTTTTTATAAGTAGCTCCGAAATTAATTGCTAAGCCAGAAAGCTTAGATTCATTAATTTCTTGAGTATCATATGTCAAATCGGTAATTAAGATGGCTTCATTGTGTGTTTTTCCAAAATTGTAGTTCAGGTCTATTCCTAAGGACAAGTTATCATTGATGCTATATCCTGCTGCTACAAATGCTTTGTTAAGTCCACCGGTTCCTTCATAGCGTCCTTCGCCAGCAGTTGCGGTAAGATAATCCGTAAAGCCAGTTTTATAACCTACAGAAGTGTAAGGGAGTAAGCCGAAACTCATTCCTAGTTTCCCCATAGGAAAACCCACAGCCATGTAGTCAAATGTAGTGTTTGAAGCGCTTCCCGATCCGTTGTCAGATTTTAAATTGGTGAATTTTTGATTTCCCCCAATAGTAAAAGTGGTTAATTTTAACTTTCCTAATGACGCTGGGTTTAAAAGATTTAAGTGAATACTATCAGAATAGACACTTAAGCCTCCCATACTTTTGTTTTCAACTGTTCCCCTAAACTTTAATTCACCAATTCCATAAAATGAATATGGAGATGCTGTTCCTTCCTGAGCAACCGCACTTATTGATATTAAAGCAACTAATAATAATAAAGTTTGTTTTAGCATTTAATCAGTATTGATTTTTAATAAATGATTCAAACCTTCTAACAAGAAATTTGAATTGGCAAATATGCTACTTTTTAATCTCTTTGCCAAGAAATTTGTGTCTCCTCCTGTTAAAATAATTGTTAAATCTTGATAAGTTGTTTGATAATGCTGTATGATGCCATCTATCTCACTTATAAGACCATTAATTACTCCGGAATGAATACTACTTGTAGTAGAATTTCCAATTAGTTCATTTGAATCTTCAGGTTTTAATAGCGGCAATTTAGCGGTTAAATTATGTAATGATTCATAACGTATTGTTAAACCTGGTGAAATGGCACCTCCGAGGTATTGGTTTTTTGAGTTAATAAAATCATAGGTAACACAAGTTCCAGCATCAATTACTAACACATTTTTTTCAGAGTATTGGGTTGCGGCAGCAGCAATAAGTGCGATTCGATCTAGTCCCAAGGTTTTAGGGGTTTGATATAAATTGTTAAATGGAAGACGCATTTTGGAATGAACCAGTGTGAGTTCTATAATTGATCGTAATTTGTTTTCTTCCTCTTTCGAAAAGAAATCTACCGAGGAAATGATTCCTTTTTTAAGTTTCGGATATTTTTTTAAAATTTTTTCAATGCTTTCGAAAAAGTCTTTTTTTAGAATAATATATTTGTTCACGAGGCTATATTCTTCATATACAGCAAGTTTTACGCGCGTGTTTCCAATATCGATTACTAAATTCATGTGGATTGTATCTTAAGAACAAATATAAGGAAGAAAAAAAACAAAAAAAATGTTTTGCGGATCTAAAAATACGTTCTATATTTGCACCCGCAATCACGCAACGGTGCCTTAGCTCAGTTGGTAGAGCAATGGACTGAAAATCCATGTGTCCCTGGTTCGATTCCTGGAGGCACCACCAAAAAAAACCTAAACTTTGTAGTTTAGGTTTTTTGTTTTTATAGTGTTTTTTATAAAAAATAAAGCTCTGTATTTGCACCTGAAATCATGGAAAGATGCCTTAGTTTAGTTTGTATCGCAATGAACATGAAAATTCATGTTCATTGCCTCGATTCCTTGATGCCCTGCCACAAAAAAATCACAAAGCCTGATTTTTTATTTTTTTATTTTTATAGCGCTTTGTACCAAAAAATAGTTCTATATTTGCACTCGCAATGACGCAATGGTGCCTTAGCTCAGTTGGTAGAGCAATGGACTGAAAATCCATGTGTCCCTGGTTCGATTCCTGGAGGCACCACCATTAAAAGCCTAAACTTAATAGTTTGGGCTTTTTTGTTTTTACTTAAGAAATAGTGTCACAAAAAATCCCTTGAAATACATTTCAAGGGATTTTTTTTGCAATCGTAGTAATGCTACTACTTTATTTCAATGTCATAAGGTAATAACATTTGAGTTCCCTGCATTTGTGTAATGTTTTTCATTTTCATTAAAATGCGGTAGTTGTGTATTCCTAACTCCTCTTTTAAGAAGTCTTCTTTAGTTTTTACTAAACCGAAGCTTTCAAACATTTTTTCAAAATCTTTTTCATAGATAGGCAATTCTTTTATTTTGTAGGTGTCAAGTTCAGCTGCTTCAGCTGCTCTAGTCAATGCTAAATCAAGTCCTCCTAATTCATCTACTAAACCATTATTCAATGCATCGGCACCTGTCCAAACTCTACCTTGAGCGATATCGTGTACTGCTGCTTGAGTCATTCCTCTTCCTTCAGCAACACGTTTTGTGAAAAGTTCGTAAATATCTACAACACCTTCTTTAATGATTGCTCTTTGGTCGTCTTTCATTGGTTCGAAGAAACTGTAATCAATTGAGTTTTTATTAGTAGTAACCTGTTCCGCATTGATACCAATGTTATTCATAAATTCATGCGCATTAGGTAAGGTTCCAAATACACCAATACTTCCTGTAATAGTGCTTGGTTCAGCAATGATTGTAGTCGCATTACATGCAATATAATACCCTCCAGAAGCAGCTAAATTACCCATTGAAACAATAACAGGTTTAACAGCTTTTGTTAATTCAATTTCTCTCCAAATTAATTCACTAGCTAAGGCGCTTCCTCCAGGAGAGTTTACGCGTAAAACGATTGCTTTAACCTTATCGTCTTCACGAGCCTCCTTTAAAGCCTTGTTAATTACTCCTTGTCCGATAGTTTTTTCGTCACCTTCGCCGTACATTATTTGTCCTTGTGCATAAATGACTGCTATTTTATCTTTTATTTTTAATTGTTTTACTTTATTTTTCTTGCTCGTGTGTTTGGCATAATCATAAATACCTACATTTTCATATTCTTCATCTTTATCAACACCTAACTTTTCTTTAATGATGTCTTTGAATTCATCAATGTATATTAATTTGTCAATTAATTTTGAATTCACTGCTTTTTTAGCATTTCTAGCTAATAAATTATCTGCTATAGAGTCAAGTTGTTTGGTAGAAATATTTCTGCTACTTCCTATTTCTTTTTTCATTTCAGTCCAGATTGAGTTTAGGAATACTGAAATTTGTTCCCGATTGGCATCACTCATTTCTTGAGCTAAGTAAGGTTCAACAGCACTTTTATATTTCCCATGTCTGATAACTTCCATTTTAATACCATACTTTTCTTGAAAATCTTTGTAGTATAATATTTCAGTTGCTAATCCTTTAAAGTCTAATCCACCTACAGGGTTTAGATAAACAGCGTCTGCAACAGAGTTTAAGTAGTAGTCCTTTTGTCCAATAACATCGCCATATGCTAAAATGAATTTTCCTGATTTTTTAAAGTCAACTAAGGCATCTCTTAGTGCTTTTGTTTGAGCCATTCCTGCGTGTAAATTGTTGTTTACAATGGAAATACCTTTTATTTTATCATCTGTTGCAGCGTATTTTATTGCATCAATAATATTGAATAAGCCGTTGTATTTTTTATTTCCTTTAAATAATTCATTCAATTCGCCATAATCAAACACCCCTGAGTAGTCAGGCATTTCTTTATCTAAGTTTAGTGTTAGCACAGAATTGTCTTCCACCGTAATGGTATTTTTATTGCCTCCGCCAATTACAGTTCCAATAATCATAAGTAAGATAAAGCAAGCTGCTAGAAAAACTCCAATTCCAACAACTGTTGATAAAACTCTTTTTAAAAAATTCATTTATATTTATTTTAGGTTATTGTCCCGAAAAGGACGTATTAAGATTAAAATTTCTGTAGTTTTGTGAACCACACTATTTGTTAATTAGTAAGTCTGTATTTTATTGAATTTGTTACAAAAAATATTTATTTCTTTAGGAACCAATGAAGGTAATCGATTGCAAAATTTGCAAAAGGCTATTGATGCGTTGTATGCAGAGGTAGGAAACACGCTATCAATATCTTCAGTATATGAAACAAGTTCATGGGGTTTCGAATCGGAAAACTTTTTAAATTGTTGTGTGTGTTTAACAACAGGTTTGTCTCCTCAGGATTTATTAATTGAGTTTAAAAGAATAGAGAGGTTTTTTGGCAGAAAAAATAAAACAGGAAACTCCTATCAAGCTAGGGTTATTGATATTGATATTCTTTTTTATGAAGATGAAATAATTGATCAGGAAAATTTACAAATACCACACATTTCATTAGCAGAAAGAAAATTTGTGTTACAACCCTTGGTAGATATTGCTCCAAATGTTAAGCATCCTAAGCTTGGTGTAGCTGTGCAAGAATTGTTAGCAGTTTGTACTGATAATTGTATTGTAAATAAAATTCCAGAAAAGTTAAATAATCCGTTTGATGTTCGTCTGTTTTCTAAACTTAATTTTATTGCAATTGAAGGTAATATAGGAAGCGGGAAAACGACATTAGCAAAAATGATAGCGCAAGATTTTAATGCAAAATTTATCTTGGAGCGTTTTGCAGACAATGCTTTTTTACCAAAGTTTTATGAGGATCAGTCGCGCTTTGCATTTCCGTTAGAGATGAGTTTTTTAGCAGATAGGTACAAGCAATTGTCGGATGATATTTCTCAATACGATTTGTTTAAAGAATTTGTGGTGTCAGATTATCATATTTCAAAATCGTTAACCTTTGCTAAAGTAACTTTGCCAGAAGATGAATTTGCATTGTATCGTAAGTTTTTCAATGTTATATATAAGGATATGCATCAGCCAGATATATATGTGTATTTATATCAAAACACAGATAGGTTACTTCAAAATATAGATAAACGCGGGAGGGATTATGAGAAAAATATTCAACCTGACTATTTAGAGAAAATCAATAAAGGTTATGTAGAGTTTATAAAATCTCAGCCAAACTTAAATGTGAAAATAATAGATGTATCTGAATTGGATTTTGTTGAAAACCGTAAAGATTATTTGGAAGTGTTAAATCAAGTTTTAAGTTAATAAGTAATCTTACCAAGTAAATCCCATAGTACAACTCCACAGGTTACCGATATGTTTAATGAATGTTTTGTCCCTAATTGTGGAATTTCAATACAAGCATCAGAAGCAGAAACAACTTCCTGTTGTACTCCTTTTACTTCATTCCCCATAATTATAGCTGTTTTTTTACCTTTAAGAGGAGTGAAGTTGTTTAGTAATATGGCATCTTCTGCTTGTTCAATACTGGTTACATAAACACCTTCGTCTTGTAATTTTTTCACAAGGGTTAATGTGTCTTTTACGTACTCCCAATTCACGGAATCAGTAGCGCCTAAGGCAGTACGTTGAATATCTTTATTGGGGGGAATAGCTGTAATGCCACACAAATATATTTTTTCAATTAAAAAAGCGTCGCTAGAGCGGAAAACAGATCCGACATTATTACTACTACGGATATTGTCTAAAATAACAATAATCGGTGTTTTGTTAGCTTCCTTAAATTCGGTAACCGATTTTCTGTTTAGTTCGCTGTTTTTTAATTTTCTCAAAATAGATAGTTTTTACGAGTACAAAAATCAATAAAATATATCACAAAAAAAAGCACTCATGTGAGTGCTTTTCATATTTTGTAATAAAACTTATTTATTGAGCAGCAACTGCTGGTTTAACAGGTTTCTTTAAGCTTACTTTTTTAGCACTAGGGTTAGCTAATACTTTTCCTTTAATTCGTACAATTTTAGTAGGGAAATTTACTGCATTTGAAGTAACAGTGATACTTTTAGAAAAAGGTTGGTTTGCTCTTTTTGTGTCATATTTTACTTTCATAACTCCAGTTTCACCAGGCAAAATTGGCTCAGATGGCTTTGTAGGTACTGTACAACCACATGATCCTTTAGTACGTGTAATTACTAATGGAGCATCTCCAATATTTTTAATTATAAATTCACGCTCTCCGTTTGAAGCATAGGCAACTTCTCCGTAATCAATTACATCTTGATTAAATTCTATATGTGCTCCTTTAAGCTCTTCTTTTTTTTCAGTTTCCTGAGCATTAACTGTAGCTCCTGTAGATAAGGCGATTGCAAATACGAATGTTATTAGTTTTTTCATGATATTTTGAATTAATTTATATTGATAAAGATATTTCAATAGTTGTGCCAAAAACAATCTTGGATTTCAAAAATACTAAATATCCGAAGAATATAAAAAGTTATCGTAATTTAATTAAATTCGCATTGTGGTAGTTAGTATCTTTAATTAAGACACTTAAAAAATAAATTAGTAAAACTATTTTCTGTAGTATATTATTTATGATATAATACCTATGCGTATAATTTAAAGGCAAATACATTGGGAAAAAAAGAAGTAAAAGAAAAAAAAGTAACACCATTAATGAAGCAATACAATACCATTAAGACTAAATATCCTGATGCAATTTTGTTATTTCGTGTAGGTGATTTTTACGAAACCTTTGGAGATGATGCTATAAAAAGCGCGCAAATTTTAGGAATCACATTAACCTATAGAAATAATGGAGGTGCTAAACTAGAATTAGCTGGTTTTCCGCACCACTCTATAAACACCTATTTACCAAAATTAGTAAAAGCAGGGTTTCGTGTCGCAATTTGTGATCAATTAGAGGATCCAAAACAAACAAAGACTATTGTTAAACGAGGGGTTACGGAATTAGTTACTCCTGGAGTAGCTTTAAATGACGAGGTATTACAGTCTAAAACTAATAATTTTTTATGTGCCTTACAGTTTGGTAAGAAAAATATAGGAATTGCTTTCTTAGATGTTTCTACTGGAGAGTTTTTAGTATCTCAAGGAAATCAGGAGTATATTGATAAGTTATTGCAAAATTTTAATCCGAGTGAGGTTTTAGTGCCTAAAAATAAAAAGCAAGTTTTTAAAGATGCTTTTGGAACGCATTATCATTCGTTTTATTTAGAGGATTGGATTTATAAATTTGATTATGCAAACGAGGTATTAACAACTCATTTTAAAACAAATTCTTTAAAAGGCTTTGGGATAGCGCAATTGGAAGAGGGTATCGTGGCTTCTGGGGCCATTTTGTATTACTTATCCGAGACACAGCATAATAAATTAGAACACATAACAGGGATTAATCGTATTGCGGAAGATGAATATGTGTGGATGGATCGTTTCACGGTTAGGAATTTAGAATTGTATGGAGCGCAATCAATAAACGCAGTAACCTTATTAAACGTTATAGATAAAACGGTATCACCAATGGGTGGGCGAATGTTAAAACGTTGGTTGGCCTTACCGTTAAAGAATAAAGAGAAAATACAGCAACGTCATCAAGTAGTTTCCTATTTATTAGAGGATCCTGCTACTTTTGATGCTATTCAAAATAATATAAAACAAATTGGAGATTTAGAACGCTTGATTTCTAAAGTAGCGACTCAAAAAATAAGTCCGCGAGAAGTTATTCAACTTAAAAACTCTTTAGAAGCGATTGTTCCTATAAAAGGAGTGACTGCAAAAAGTAAAAATGAAGCCTTAAAAGTAATTGGCGATAATTTGCACGGATGCGATTTGTTGCGTGGCAAAATAATAGAAACACTAAGTGAAGAGGCTCCTGTAAATATTTTAAAAGGGAATGCCATTGCAAAAGGTTTTTCTGAAGAGTTGGATGAATATAGAGGTCTTGCATTTTCGGGAAAAGATTATCTGGCTAAAATGTTAGCTAGAGAAACCGAAAAAACAGGAATATCTTCGTTAAAAATAGCCTCTAATAATGTATTTGGGTATTATATAGAAGTTAGAAACACGCATAAGGATAAAGTTCCTGCATCATGGATCAGAAAGCAAACTTTGGTAAATGCGGAACGTTACATTACCGAAGAGTTAAAAGAATATGAAGTAAAAATATTAGGAGCAGAGGAGAAAATTGGTGCTTTAGAGCAACAATTATTTGCCAGTTTGGTCCAGTGGATATCCAATTATATACAGTCTGTACAACAAAACGCAAGTTTAATAGCTCAGTTAGATTGTTTGTGCTCTTATGCTGATTTAGCAAAAACAAATAATTATGTATTGCCTGTTATTGATGAATCTTATGTGTTAGATATTAAAAACGGGCGCCATCCAGTGATAGAAAAACAATTACCTATTGGTGATGCTTATATTGCGAATGATGTCTATTTGGATAAAGATACACAGCAAATGATTATGATTACTGGGCCAAATATGTCTGGTAAATCTGCTATTTTACGTCAAACAGCTTTGATAGTTTTATTAGCGCAAATGGGAAGTTTTGTTCCAGCTGATAGTGCTCGTATGGGTTTAGTAGATAAAATATTTACACGTGTAGGAGCTAGTGATAATATTTCAATGGGAGAATCTACTTTTATGGTAGAAATGAATGAAACCGCAAGTATTCTGAATAACTTATCAGATAGAAGTTTGGTGTTATTAGATGAAATTGGACGTGGTACAAGTACTTATGATGGTGTTTCTATAGCTTGGGCAATATCTGAATACTTACATGAGCATCCTTCAAAAGCAAAAACATTGTTTGCAACGCATTATCATGAGCTGAATGAAATGACGGAAACCTTTAAGCGCATTAAAAACTTTAATGTGTCCGTTAAAGAAACTAAAAATGATGTGTTGTTTTTACGTAAATTAATAGCAGGAGGGAGTCATCATAGTTTTGGAATTCATGTCGCAAAAATGGCAGGTATGCCACAGCAGGTAATTCGGAAAGCGAATAAAATATTAAAAAAATTAGAAAAATCACATTCTTCAGAGGAGCTTACGGAGAATTTAAATGAAGTACAAGATGAAATGCAATTAAGCTTTTTTAATCTTGATGATCCGTTATTGGAAAGTTTAAAAGAAGAAATAATACATACTGATATTGATACGCTTACACCAATTGAAGCTTTAATGAAGTTGAGTGAAATTAAAAGAATGTTGGTAAAATAATTTTCAAAAGCTAATTTAGCGCCATATGTACTGGTTGTTAGTTGTTTATCTCTTGTTTTTTGTTGTGAAAAAGCTTTTTTTTGTTGTAAAGTCTTTTTTTTTGCATATATTTGAACACCCAAGAAAACATAACTAAGTAGTTAAAAGTAAAATAGTTATGTTATGAAGAAGAGTTTTTTGTTTTTTGTTGTCAGTTTTTTGTTTTTATCCTGTAATCAGGATGATGACTTTGTAGTAGCTTCGATTGCTAAAGCAGATGTTGTAGGGGAGTGGGCAGTTGCCCATCTTGAAAAAACATCTGGTGATTCTACAGAGGATTTAAGAGGGTATATATTTGAGTTTAAAGATAATGATGTATTGTTGGTTTCAAAGGAGTCGGAATCATTTGAAATAGAAGGTTCTTGGAGTATAATAGAATCCAAAAGTGTTTTGAGAATGTTGATTCCTACAAAAACCGAACCTTTACGTACGTTCCATAAAGAGTGGGATGTCAGCTCTTTATCAATGTTGAATATTTCTATGTCTGGTTTAAGTAATGAACTTGATGGAAATGTTGAATATGCAGATTTTGAAAAATTATAATTGAATAGTCCAATATTGAATATCCTTTAAGGATGGTTATAGGCTTAGAAACATTCGTTTTTGAGCCTTTTTTTATGAAAGGTTTATATGCTGTAAAATAATAGTTGTAGCGCCAGAGTTCGTTTTAATATACTGGCTATTTATTTTGCCCGTAGTAATTCTGTAAGATGATGAATTTATAAGTTTGCTTATGGTATTGTGATATGATTTTTTGTCTGAAATAGATAAAACACCTTTTTTCAATACTAAATCAATAGCTTCTTGAAATTTTTGATGCTCAGGACCAATTACAACAGGTATTCCAAAAACTGCTGGCTCTAAAGTATTGTGTAGCCCGGTTCTGAATGCACCACCTACATAAGCAATGTCAGCATAACTATAAATTTTTGTCAACAAGCCAATAGTGTCAATTATTAGAACATCGTAATCTGCTAAATTTTCTCCTTCAATTTCGGAATATAAAATTACCGACTTTGTAATAGCGCTTTTTAATTTAGAAATTTTATGTGACTTAATATCATGCGGAGCAATAATATGTTTTGTGTTTTCGGAGTTGTTTAAGCTGTTTAAATAAATAGATTCATCGTCATTCCAAGAGCTTCCATAAACTATAGTTGTCTTATCTTGTTTAAATTGCTCAATAAAATCCAATTGATTATTGCTGCTCAAAATCTCTGAAACTCTATCAAAACGAGTGTCACCAGATACAGTTACATTTGTTATGTTTATTGAGTTTAAGAGAGTTTTGGAATTGTTGTTTTGAACAAAAAAGTGATCAAAAGTATGTAACGATTTTCTTAATCCTTTTCCAATAGGTTTAAAAAATAATTGCTTCTCTCGGAAAATTCCAGAAACCAATATGGTTTTAACCTTTCGTTTTTTTAATTCATTTAAGTAGTTAGGCCAAAACTCATATTTCACGAAAATGGCTATATCAGGGTGCACAATATTCAAAAAACATTTCGCATTTGCTTTAGTATCTAAAGGTAAATAGCAAATTACGTCAGCTAGCGAGCTATTTTTTCTTACTTCATAACCTGATGGGGAAAAAAAACTAACTACTATTTTATGCGTTCTGTATTGTTTTTTGAGTTCTTTTATAATAGGTACGCCTTGTTCAAATTCTCCTAAAGAAGCACAATGAATCCAAATAGTTTTGTCAGTATTTGAAATTGAATTTTCTAGTATTTCAAATACAGTCTTTCTTCCATCAACAAAAAGCTTAATTTTTGGATTGAATAAAGCAATTCCTTTTAGCAAGAAACTAGTAATATAGGTTAGTATGTTATAAAAAAACAGCAAGCTATAAATGTGTTTAATCCCATTTTGGGGTTAGTTTATCGCGATTTTCTTCCAATGAAATATTGGTGTATATCCAAACTTCATATGTCCATATCGAGAACAATGATTATTCTAATTGCTAAAATACATTTCTTAACCCAAATTCAAGACATAAACAAATTGGATTTTGTATTTTTGGTCAAACACACGAAGAACGTATACAATGAAAAAGATTCAAATGGTAGACCTTAAAGGTCAATACGAAAAAATAAAAGAAGAAGTTAATGCATCAATCTTAAATGTATTAGATTCTACAGCATATATTAACGGGCCTGAAGTAAAAGGGTTTCAGTCGGAATTAGAAACGTATTTGGATGTAAAACATGTTATCCCATGCGCAAATGGGACTGATGCGTTACAAATAGCAATGATGGGCCTTGGTTTAGAGTCAGGTGATGAGGTGATTACTGCTGATTTTACTTTTGCAGCTACGGTTGAGGTTATTGCATTATTAGGTTTAACTCCGGTATTAGTCGATGTTAATGCTGATGATTTTAATATAGATATTGCTGCTATAGAAAAAGCAATTACGCCAAAAACTAAAGCAATTGTTCCGGTACATTTATTTGGGCAATGTGCAAATATGGATGCAATAATGGCATTGGCTGAAAAGCATAATTTATTTGTTATAGAGGATAATGCACAAGCAATTGGTGCTGATTATACTTCCGCTAATGGAACTAAAAAGAAAGCAGGTACAATAGGGCACGTTGCATCAACATCATTCTTTCCTTCTAAAAATTTAGGATGTTATGGTGATGGTGGGGCAATTTTTACCAATGATGATGAACTGGCGCATATTATTCGTGGTATTGTAAATCATGGAATGTACAAAAGATATCATCACGATGTTGTAGGAGTGAATTCTCGCTTGGATTCGGTTCAGGCAGCTGTATTAAGAATCAAATTAAAAAATTTAGGAGCATATAGTTCTGCTCGTCAATTAGCGGCTTCAAAATATGATAAAGCTTTTGAAAATATTGATAGTATAACAACACCGTTTCGAAACGGAGATCATGTATTTCATCAATATACCTTGAAAATAAAAGATGTTGATAGAGATGGGTTGGCTCAGTTTTTAAATGAGAATGATATCCCTTGTGGAGTGTATTATCCAATACCATTACATAGTCAAAAAGCATATGTTGATACGCGTTATAAAGAAGCAGACTTTACAGTAACAAATCAATTGATAAAGGAAGTAATATCCTTACCAATGCATACCGAATTAGATGATGAACAAATTGAATTTATTACTTCAAAAGTAATAGAATTTGTAAAGAGATAATTCAATAACTTAAAATTAAAAGATTAAAGAAATATATGCTCTTTAATCTTTTAATTTTCCAATTTTTTAATCGATACATGAAAATATTAGTTACTGGTGGCCTTGGTTTTATAGGCTCGCACACAGTTGTTGAATTACAACAAAAAGGCTATGAGGTTATTATCATAGATAACTTGTCAAACTCTACAATTAGTGTTCTTGACGGGATTGAAAATATTTCCGGTACTCGCCCATTTTTTGAGCAATTGGATTTACGTGATAAATCTGCTGTATTTTCTTTTTTTGAAGTACATAAAGATGTTGTAGGAGTTATACATTTTGCTGCTAGTAAAGCTGTAGGAGAAAGTGTTGAAAATCCGCTATTGTATTATGAAAATAACATAGCAACTTTAGTATATGTATTGCAAGCATTAGAGAAACATCAAATACAAAATTTTATATTCAGTAGTTCTTGTACGGTTTATGGTCAAGCCGATGAGTTGCCTATTACTGAAAATGCACCTGTTAAAAAAGCAGAGTCTCCCTATGGGAATACAAAGCAAATTGGAGAAGAGATTATTCAAGATACCTGTAAAATTTCGAAACAATTAAAGGCAATTTCGTTACGTTATTTTAATCCAATTGGAGCACACCCAACAGCTGAATTAGGAGAACTTCCTATTGGAGTTCCTCAAAATTTAGTTCCGTTTATAACGCAAACAGGAATAGGAATAAGAAAAGAATTGTCAGTATTTGGTAACGATTATCCAACAATAGATGGGACTTGTGTTAGAGACTATATTCATGTTGTAGATTTAGCTAAAGCGCATGTTATTGCAATTGAGCGCCTAATTAATGACAAGAATGTAACTGCTTATGAAACCTATAATATAGGTACAGGAAAAGGAAGTACTGTTTTAGAAGTGATTCAATCTTTTGAAAAAGTATCTAATAGTTCATTAAATTATCGTTTTTCTCCAAGAAGAGCTGGTGATATAATTTCAGCTTATGCAGATACTACAAAAGTAACCGATAGTCTAGGATGGAAAGCAGAATCTACTTTGGATGAAGCTATGCGTTCTGCTTGGGTTTGGGAGAATAAAATTAAAAAATAGAATTTATTCTGGTTTAAATTATCAAAGGTGCAGCTGTTTTATTTTTCTTGGAAAGATGAAGTGGTTGCATTTTTTATATATTTAGAGCAATTTAGTTTAACAGTGTCGAATTGTTATTTATTTTTCACACAAGAAAGGCTACTAATATTAGTAGCCTTTCTTGTGTGAATTAAGAGTATATATATTATGATTCAATATTGATACTTGCTCCGTCAGCAGCAACAGTTCGGTCAATTTTACGCATTAAACCTTGTAATACTTTTCCAGGGCCAACTTCAGTAAAAGAGGTTCCGCCGTCAGCAATCATTTGTTGTACTGATTGTGTCCATTTTACAGGAGCTGTTAATTGTAAAATTAAGTTCTTTTTAATTTCCTCAGGATCAGTTATCGCACTTGCTGTTACGTTTTGGTAAATTGGGCAAGAAGGAGTATTGAAAGTAGTGTTCTCAATTGCTTCGGCAAGTTTTTCACGTGCTGGCTCCATTAAAGGAGAGTGAAATGCTCCACCAACAGGTAATACTAAGGCTCTACGAGCACCTGCTTCTTTTAGTGTTTCACAAGCAGTATTTATTGCTTCAATTTCTCCAGAAATTACTAGTTGTCCAGGGCAATTGTAGTTTGCAGCAACAACAATACCTGCTGTTGATGCGCATATTTTTTCAACAACATCATTTTCTAATCCTAAAACTGCAGCCATAGTACTCGGTTGTGCTTCACATGCTTTTTGCATTGCCATAGCACGTTGAGAAACTAGTTTTAAGCCATCTTCAAATGTCAAAGCACCACTTGCTACTAATGCAGAAAACTCTCCTAAGGAGTGACCAGAAACCATTTCTGGTTTGAAAGACTCTCCTAAAGTTTTTGCTAAAATTACAGAGTGTAAAAATATTGCTGGTTGTGTAACTTTGGTTTCTTTTAATTGTTCAGCAGTTCCTTCAAACATAATATCAGTAATATTGAATCCTAATATATCGTTTGCTTTTTCAAATAATTCTTGTGCCTTAGGTGAATTTTCGTATAAATCTAATCCCATCCCTGAGAATTGTGCTCCTTGACCAGGAAAAATGTATGCTTTCATAATATATTTTTTAAAAGTCTCCTTTTTTAAAGGAGCTGTTAGTTTAGGTTTTGTAAGGCAAAAATAAGGAATTAAATAGAAAGACCTCAAAGGTTTGTTTTCAAAGAGGTATTATACCAATTATAACTTAAAAAAAGCTTTGCAATTTGTTTCAATCGCATTCATAATTTCATTAGAAAATAAAGCCGTAGCGGTGCTATGCTGTTATTTTCTATTTCATTTCACAAGCATCCGAAAGTTTCAAGAAAAACTTAATTTATTGTCCGATTGAGCTTGTCGAAATTCATACCCCATTGGTTTTTATAAGACTTCGATACTTTGGCTATGCTCTTTCGTAAGTGATAAAACTATAGTCGTAATCATGTTTTTCATCTTTAAAGCAATCTTCTCTATTGGTCTCTATCCATGATTTGTTCAGTTCAGGGAAATAGGTGTCAGCTTCAAAAGCGTGATGAACTCTAGTTAACTCTATTCTATTAGCGATGCTTAATGCTTGCGTATAAATTTCGCCACCACCAATTACAAAAGGTTGTTCATCCTCTTTAGTGATTTCTAAAGCTTCCTCTAGGGAGTGAACTACAACAGCATTTTCTGCTGTGTAATTACGATCTCTTGTAATGACAACATTAGTTCTGTTGGGTAAAGCTTTAGGGAAGCTTTCAAAAGTTTTGCGCCCCATAATTATAGCATGCCCGGAGGTTAATTTCTTAAAACGTTTTAAGTCATTGCTTAAATGCCAAATCAGTTTATTGTCTTTTCCTATTTCGTTATTTTCTGCTGTTGCTGCTATTAGCGTAATCATTTGCTTATTTTTTTGATAACTAGTTACTTTTTCTTCAATATTAATTTCTTTCAAAACTTTACCTTCCAGCTTTGCTATTTTTTTATCGTGTTTAGCAAGAATTTTGTCTGTTTGAATACGTTCCCATTCCTTACCAAAAAAACGATTGGTAACAAAAACATTTACTGTATGAAGTAAGAATAAAAATGCCCAAATAACAATAGCAATTAAATACCAATTAGTAATAATATCCTCCCCAATTCCTAATGCTTTGTTTAGGATGGCTAATGTAATAGCACCTAATACAAATAAGATGAAATGAAAATACAAGCGTTTTTTTTGCTTGGTTCGCTTGCGGGCGTTTTCGTACTGTTCGTGTTGGTTTTGCATAAGGTTATTTAATAATATTGGTTATTAAAATTCTTGAAAATGAACTGTCATTATAATATTAAAAGGGGTGTCAATAGCAATTCCGTTTGAGTATCCAGGTTTTTTAAATTTCGGTAAACGTTTTAATACTCTAATCGCTTCTGCTGCAATTTCCCTATGATTTGCTTTGGCAGAAACTTGCTCTACTTTTCCTTTTTTATTCACAACAAACTCTACTTTAAACTTTGTTGATTGTTTTTGAGGAAGAAGTTTACTAGCTAATTCTGTATCAAAACTTACTTTTATAAAGTTAATAATTTTTTCAGTAGTACATTTTTTTAAATAATCATCTCCTAGATTTTCTTTACAATTTCTGAAAACTGGAAAATTTTCTGTTGGAACTATATTATTTCTTATATTTTTTTTCTCTGGATTTTGTGCAATTATAAAACTCGAAAAACAACAGATGGCTAATAGGATAAAATTCTTCATATCTATACAGCGACTATTCCTTTAATTCCAGGGTGCGGATTATAATTTACCAATTCAAAATCCTCAAAAGTAAAAGCGGTAATGTCTTTAATTGCTGGATTCATTTTCATTGTTGGTAATTCTCTTGTTTCTCTAGATAATTGCAATTCAAATTGCTCTTTGTGGTTGTTGTAAATATGAGCATCGCCAAAAGTGTGTATAAATTCCCCAACTTCTAAATCACAAACTTGCGCTATCATCATGGTAAATAAAGCGTATGAAGCAATATTAAAAGGTACTCCTAAAAAGATGTCAGCACTACGTTGGTATAATTGACACGATAATTTGCCATTAGCTACATAAAATTGAAAGAACGCATGACAAGGAGGTAAAGCGGCTTTGTTATTGGCTACATTTTCGCTAAAAGAAACTGAAGTGTCAGGTAATACTGAAGGGTTCCATGCGGCAACTAACATTCGTCTACTGTCTGGATTGTTTTTGATTGTTGAAATTACGTCTTGTAATTGATCAATATCATCACTATTCCAGTTACGCCATTGATGGCCATAAACAGGTCCAAGGTCGCCGTTTTCGTCCGCCCAATCATTCCATATTTTAACTCCATTATCCTGAAGATATTTAATGTTAGTATCTCCTTTTATAAACCACAACAATTCATGAATAATAGATTTTAAGTGCAGTTTTTTAGTGGTAACCATTGGGAAGCCTTCACTTAAATCAAACCGCATTTGATAGCCAAAAACACTTTTAGTACCTGTTCCTGTTCTATCTCCTTTTTCATTTCCGTTTGTTAAAACGTGCTCTACTAAATCGATATATTGTTTCATCCTGTACTTGTTATAATGAGATTGCTAAAATAAAAAAAAGCTTCAAGCTGAAGTGCCTGAAGCTAATGTTTTATTAAAAGGTTATTAACCAGTTGTAATTGAGTTTGGCTATTTGCTGCTAACCGATAATCATTCCGGCAATAGTAGCAGAAATTAGTGAAGCGATAGTTCCTCCAATTAATGCTTTCATTCCGAATTCAGAAAGTGTTTTACGTTGTCCTGGTGCCAAGGATCCTATTCCTCCAATTTGGATACCTATAGATGCAAAGTTAGCAAAACCACACAGCATATAGGTAGCCATAATAATAGACTTATTGTATGTTAAGTGCGTTTCATTAGCAGCGTTTTTTAGGTCGGCTAACTGTATGTATCCTACAAATTCACTTGCTGCTAATTTAATACCTAGCAGTTGTCCCATCATCATGACATCTTCTTTAGCAATACCAATTAACCACATTAAAGGGGCGAATATGGTTCCTAAAATAGCTTCAAGTGATAGTTTGTTGTATGGTGATACGGAAGCGATCCAGTTATTTAGATTAGTAACGTCACCTAAAAGTTCTAACACACCGTTTATCATTGCAATAAGTGCAACAAATACCAATAGCATTGCCCCAACATTTACGGCTAATTTTAATCCTTCAGTTGTTCCGTTTGCAATAGCGTCCAATATATTGTTTCCTATTTTTTCTGAAGATACATTTACATCAGTGTTTACAGCTTCGGTTTGTGGATATAATATTTTTGAAATAACGATAGCTCCTGGCGCAGCCATTACAGATGCAGCTAATAAATGTTTTGCGAATTTTAATTTTAAAGCAGGATCATCACCACCCAAAAAGCCAATATAAGCAGCAAGTACAGCTCCAGCAACTGTTGCCATACCACCAATCATTACTAGTAGAATTTCGGACTTGTTCATTTTTTCTAAGTAAGCTTTTATCAGTAAAGGAGCTTCAGTTTGTCCTAAGAAAATATTACCGGCAACGCTTAAGCTTTCGGCTCCAGAAATTTTCAAGACTTTAGATAAAGCCCAGGCCAATCCTTTGACAACTTTTTGGATGATTCCTAGGTAGAATAATACAGAGGTTAAGGCAGAGAAAAATAAAATGGTTGGTAATACTTGAAAGGCAAAAATAAAACCGAATGATTTTATATCCATCATTCCTCCAAATAGAAATTGACTACCTGAACCAGTAAATTCTAAAACCTTTATAAAAAATTTCCCTACAATATCAAATATTGCTTGTATAAATGGAACTTTAAGAACGCCTAAAGCAATTATTAGTTGAAGACTAATACCTATAGAAACGGTTTTCCAGTTGATGTTTTTTCGGTCACTACTAAAAAGGAATGCGATAAAAATTAAGGAAACCATCCCTATTATCCCTCTCCATAAGCCGTTAAATGTAAATCCTTGACTTGGAATGATAGTATCAGTTGTTGATTCTGTTGCTAAAACCTCTTCAGTTTTAAGGATGTCTTTTTTGAAAGAATATTTAGTTGTATTTTCAGTAAGGACTAAAGTTGAATCACTGTGTTCTGTAATTCTAAAACGTCTTATAGTATCGTTAGGTTTAGTGTAATAGAAAACTAACAAGTCGTTTTGTATAATGTAATCCCCTTTTGAGTTTAAATTATTTTCAGCAGTTAATTGGTACTCAAATTGATTATTATCAAGTGTTAAAAAATCATTTTCACCAGCAATTTTAAGTGTACTCGTGTTGTTTTTTTCAATAGTATTTAGTTGCCATTTTTGGTCAATGTTCTGTCCAAATGAAATGGAGCAGATAAGAATGATTAGGCAAGTTAAAAAGTGTTTCATATTAAGTGTATTAAGTATAATTTGGTATTGCAATAAACTAACAACCACAATTAGGTTACTGCTCTCGTTTAGAAATTTCATCTCTAATTTTTGCTGCAGCTTCATAATCTTCATTATTAACGGCATCACCTAGCGATTCATTTAGTTCTTGTAAGGTTAGATGAGAGAAATTAGATGTTGTTGGGTTTTGTTCTTCAAAAACAATATCTTCATTTAATACGTCTTCAGGATCATCTTCTTTGGTAGGTAAATTTAAATATATTCCAGCCTTATCTAAGATGTTTTTGTAAGTGAATATAGGTGCATTAAAACGCAAAGCCAAAGCAATAGCATCTGAGGTTCTAGCGTCAATAATTTCTTCTATTTTGTCTCTTTCACAAATAATACTTGAGTAAAAAACACCATCAACTAATTTATGAATAATTACTTGTTTTATGACTATTTGAAACCTGTCCGAAAAACTTTTAAACAAATCATGTGTTAGTGGTCGTGGAGGTTTTATCTCTTCTTCTAAGGCAATAGCGATAGATTGAGCTTCAAATGCGCCAATAACAATTGGTAATTTCCGCTCTCCATCTACTTCATTTAAGATAAGAGCATATGCGCCATTTTGTGTTTGGCTATAGGATATTCCTTTAATATTTAGTCGTACTAAACTCATCAGCATAATTTAAAAGACGTCAAATAAAATAGTTAACATCAATTATATATAAAATAAAAAAAGCTATCTAAACCTAGGACGCTATTGGTCACAAATTTAGATAGCCCGTATAGAGGCACAATTTATAAAAAATTATGCGTTTTGTGCTTTAAAAGCTTTTAATTTTTCGATTAAGGTTGGTACAACTTCAAAAGCATCACCTACAATACCGTAATCAGCGGCTTTAAAGAAAGGTGCTTCAGGGTCAGTGTTGATAACAACTTTTACTTTAGAGGAGTTGATTCCAGCTAAATGTTGAATAGCTCCAGAAATACCAATAGCAATATACAAATTAGCGGCTACTGGCTTACCAGTTTGTCCAACATGCTCATTGTGTGATCTCCATCCTAAATCTGAAACTGGTTTTGAACATGCTGTAGCTGCACCAAGTACACCTGCAAGTTCTTCAATCATACCCCAGTTTTCAGGACCTTTTAATCCTCTTCCTGCAGAAACTACTATATCAGCATCTGCGATAGTAACTTTACCTGTAGTTTTATCAACAGCAGTAACTGTTGTAGCTAAATGAGCATCGTTTATAGTTGCGTCAAAGTTTTCTTGAGTTGTGCTAGTTGCATTTTCTTTTAATCCAAATGCATTTTTAGCTAAAGCAATTACTTTATTGTCGCTTGAAATTTCAGTAACACTAAATGCTTTGTTTGAAAAAGCAGTTCTTTTCACTTTAAAAGGAGCTGTGCTCTCAGGAAGTGCAATTACGTTTGATGCGTACCCTGCATTTAAATTACTAGCAACTAGTGGAGATAAATATTTACCGTTAGTAGTTGAAGACATCACAACAAGAGTTGCGTTTTCTTTTTCAGCAGCTTGCTTAACGATGTCAGCATATGCTCTTGCGTTAAAGCTTTCTAAACTAGAATTTGTTACGGTTAATAATTTATCAACTCCATATTGAGCTAATTCATTAGTTTCTGAAGCATTAATTGCCACAGCAGTAACTGTCGTTCCTAAAGTGTTTGCAATTTCTTTTGCGTAGGAAGCAACTTCTAAAGTTGCTTTATTGAATTTTCCGTTATTTGATTCAGCGAATATTAAAACAGACATAATATTTTAGGTTTTAGGTTTTAGGTTTTAGGTTTTAGAGTTGTTCTAAAAGGAAAGCCTATTAACTTATGTTTTTATAATGTCATTACGAGAAGTTTTCTCGATAATTACCGATATTATTCGTAATGGTGTTTTAGTTGATGCCTCTGTGAGACTTAAATTACTTTAGCTTCGTTATGCAATAAACTGATTAATTCATCAATGTTATCAGGATTAACTAGCTTTACTGCTGATTTTTCCTCAGGCTTTTCAAAACTTATAACGTTTGTTTTATTGTCTGACCCGGTAGCTTCTACAACTTGTAAAGGTTTTTTACGCGCCATCATAATCCCTCTCATGTTAGGGATACGTAATTCACTTTCCTGAACTAATCCTTTCTGACCGCCAACTATTAAAGGCAAACTAGTACTTATAGTTTCACTACCTCCATCAATTTCTCTTACTGCTATTGCATTGTTTCCGTCAAGTTCTAATGAAGTACATGCGTTAACAAAATTATAATCTGTAAATCCAGCCAACATACCAGGTACCATTCCACCATTATAGTCTAATGATTCTTTTCCAGCAATTACTAAATCGAAGTTTCCGTTTTTTACTACTTCTGCTAATTGTTTAGCTACAAAAAAACCATCTTTAGCATCAGCGTTAACTCGTATTGCATTGTCTGCTCCAATGGCTAAAGCTTTACGTAATGTAGGTTCAGCATCTGCTCCTCCAATATTTACTACAGTAACAGTTGCTCCGTTTTTTTCTTTTAAAAACATTGCTTTTGTTAGTCCAAACTCGTCATTAGGGTTGATTACAAATTGTACTCCGTTAGTGTCAAACTCTGTGTCACCATTAGTGAAGTTAATTTTTGATGTAGTGTCTGGGATATGACTAATACACACTAATATATTCATGATATTTAGATTAAAAAGTTAAAATAATTTTCAAGGTATCAAATATACAGTTAATTTTTAAGAATCACTACTATGCGCGCACAGTAAATTTATTTGTATTTTTTTGAGAATAAATTTCATGAATTGTCTACTTTTGTTTGTTATACAAATTAAATACTACTATTAATGAGAACAATTCAGTTTAGAGAAGCAATATGTGAGGCAATGAGTGAGGAAATGCGCAGAGATGAATCGGTGTATTTAATGGGTGAAGAAGTTGCAGAATATAATGGAGCATATAAAGCATCTAAAGGTATGTTGGATGAATTTGGAGCTAAAAGAGTTATTGATACACCAATTGCTGAGCTTGGGTTTGGAGGGATTGCTGTTGGATCTACAATGACTGGTAATAGGCCAATTGTTGAATACATGACGTTTAACTTTTCATTAGTTGGGATTGATCAGATAATAAATAATGCAGCAAAAATCAGACAAATGTCTGGAGGGCAATTTCCTTGTCCGATTGTTTTTAGAGGTCCAACAGGTTCAGCAGGACAATTAGGAGCTACACATTCACAAGCATTTGAAAACTGGTTCGCAAATACCCCAGGTTTAAAAGTTGTTGTGCCATCAAATCCATATGATGCAAAAGGGTTGCTAAAAGCAGCTATTCGTGATAATGATCCTGTAATATTTATGGAGTCGGAGCAAATGTATGGGGATAAAGGAGAAGTGCCGGATGGTGAATATGTATTGCCAATTGGAGTTGCCGATGTAAAGCGTAAAGGAACAGATGTAACTATTGTTTCGTTTGGAAAAATCATTAAGGAAGCTTATAAGGCAGCAGATGAATTAGAAAAGGATGGTATTTCATGTGAAGTTATCGATATAAGAACGGTAAGGCCTTTAGATACTGCTACAATTATAGAATCTGTTAAGAAAACAAATAGATTAGTGATTTTAGAAGAAGCATGGCCATTTGGTAATGTTGCTACAGAAATTACATATCAAGTACAAAATCATGCATTTGATTATTTGGATGCTCCTATTGAAAAAATAAATACGGCTGATACACCAGCGCCATACTCTCCAGTATTACTTGAGGAGTGGTTACCGAATATGAACGACGTAATCAAGTCGGTTAAAAAAGTAATGTATAGATAGGGTTAACTATAAGTAAGTAGTTAAAAGGGATTGACTTAGAGCGCTTGAGTTCTAAGTTTTTTTAAACTGAAATCCGTCAAAACCCATTCTAGTGGGGTAAAAAAAACTTATATTTGAGCTTCATTAGTACTTAATACTAATGAAGCTTTTTTAATTGATATGAAAAATATACTAACGATACTTTTAATTTTTAGTTCAACCATACTATTTGCTCAAACTAAAGTTAGCGGACTAGTAATAGATGAAGATAATTATCCAGTACCTTTTGCAAATGTGATTTTCAAGAATTCTACCACAGGAACCATTACAGATGAGAATGGAAGGTTTTATTTGGAATCTTCAGAAAGATATAACACACTTCAAGTGTCATTTGTGGGGTATGAAACAGAAAATGTTGATTTGCCAAAAGCAGTTACTTATAAAATGAATATCCTTTTAAAAGAAGGGAATCAATTAAGTGCAGTAACTATTTATTCGGGTAAACAATCTAAAAAAAATAATCCTGCGATTGATATTTTAAAGAAAATTTGGGCAAATAAGCGTTCAAATGGAACAAAGAAATTTAAGCAATATAAATACGATAAATATGAAAAAATAGAATTCGATTTTAATAACGTGGATAGCTCAATGGCTAAAAGCAGATTATTTAAAGGGATGGAGTTTATTTTTGAAAAGTTAGATACTTCGAATATTACTGGAAAAACATATTTGCCAATCTTTTTAAATGAATCCGTTTCTAAAGTATATGGAAACAACGAAACTAATAAAGTTAAGGAAGACTTAGTTGGAAATAAAAATTCAGGATTCAGTAATAACCAAACAATCATTTCTTTTGTAAAAGACCTGTATTCTGATTACAATGTATATGATAACTATTTGAAAGTTTTTGACAAGAGTTTTGTAAGTCCGCTTTCAAAAACTGGAGTTAATGTGTACAATTATGTGCTGTCAGACAGTGCGTATATTGGTGATAAATGGTGTTATAATATTATATACTACCCACGTAGAAAAAACGAATTAACCTTTAAAGGAGATTTTTGGGTGAATGATAGTACTTGGGCAATTAAGGATATTAATTTGCAGGTTTCTAAAAGTGCTAATATTAACTGGATTAAGGATATTTATATTGAGCAGGAATTTGATGTGTTAAATGATTCTGTTTTCTTGATGAAGAGAGATTACTTTATGTCGGATTTTAGTTTTTCCAAAAAAGAGAAATCAAGAGGGGTATATGGTAAACGTACAACGTTGTTTGATGAGTATCAATTTGATGAAGATAAAGGAGCTGAGTTTTATAAGGCTGAGTCAGATCCGTATGCATTTGAAATTTATAATCAAGATTCTACGTTTTGGTCGGACAATAGATTGGAGAAGTTAAATAAAGATGAAAAGGGTGTTTATAAAATGTTGGACACGTTAAAAACGGTTGCTAAATTTAAACGAATCTACAATACTGCAAGTATTTTAGCTTCTGGTTATATTGAAATCCCTAAACTAAAAATGGATTATGGGCCTATATTTTCAACCTTTGGATATAACGAAGTTGAAGGGTTAAGGGTAAGAGCAGGAGGAAGAACTTATTTCGGTCCTAATGATAAATGGAGAGTACAAGGCTATGGAGCATATGGGTTTAAGGATAATCAGTTTAAATACGGTTTGTCTGGAAAATGGTTGTTAAGCAGAAAGGACAGGTGGATATTATCCGGAGGAAACAGACGTGATATTGAACAAATTGGAGCGAGTTTAACTACTACAAATGATATATTGGGTCGTAGTTTTGCTTCATCATCATTACTATCCTCAGGATCTAATGATAGGCTTACATCCATCAATTTAAGTACAGTAGCTATTGAAACAGAAGTGGCTAAAAACTTTGTAGTGAAATTGTCGGGGAGTTACCGTACGTTAAAATCAGCATCACCAACTTTTGGATTGGATTTTTATACTGATCAAACATTGTCAGTAATAAAATCAGAGTTAAAACAATCAGAAGTTAATCTATCATTTACATACATGCCCAACAGGAAAACTACCGGATATGGTGTTGAACGAACAACTGTAAATGGAAACCATCCAACAATTTTTGTAAGTTTAAGTCAAGGGGTTAAAGGTGCTGTTGCAAGTGATTTTGATTATTCAAAAGTGCAATTATTTTATAGGCAACCATGGCAAATAGGTGGTTTTGGTAGGTTGTTTTCAAATATAGAAATAGGAAAAACATTTGGTGAAGTGCCTTTAGGATTATTAAGTGTTATCCCAGGGAATCAAGCGCGTTTTTCCATATTTAATACATTCTCATTACTGGATTATTACGATTTTGTTACTGATACTTACGCATCAGTACATTTAGAGCATAATTTTAACGGACGTATATTTTCAAGGATTCCATTTTTAAAGAAAATGAATCTTAGGGAAATAGTAGGAGTAAGAGGTGCTTGGGGTGATTTATCACAAGAAAACATAAACCTAGATGCTAATACTCCTAATTTTATAGTAAATGAAACATATGGAGCTCCGCATGATAAAGTGTATTGGGAGTATAGTTTAGGAGTAGGGAACATCTTTAAAGTATTTAGAATTGATTTTAATTTTAGAGGGAATTATTTTGAGGTTCCTAATGCTCGTAAATTTGGAGTAACCGGTAGTTTTGGATTTAATTTTTAGGATAGAAGTGTAAGTACTCTTAAAAGTTTCGACTTAGTGTAAGTTAAATTATACTAATTATGAGAAACCTAATATTTAAGAAAGTAGTTTTATTGATGTTGTTAGGGAGTTTTATTACAGCTACCTCACAAAACGTTTCTGAATTTTTTGAAAAAACAACCGTTTTTTTAAAAGAAAATGTATCGGAAGGTAAGGTTGATTATAAAAAAATAAAATCATCACCAGCACAATTAAATGAATTAATGGAACTGGCTTCAAGAATGGAAGTTAAAAAAGAAAACGCTAATCAATACAAAGCGTTTTGGATTAACGTTTATAATCTTACCGTTATACAATCCGTAGTAACAAAGTATCCTGTCAAATCACCTTTGGCTATTTCAGGTTTTTTTGATAAAAAAGAGCATCTATTAGCAGGAAAAAAAATAACGCTTAACGATATCGAAAATAAGTTGCTTAGAGGGCAGTTTAATAATGATCCAAGATTTCATTTTGTATTGGTTTGCGCAGGTTTAGGCTGTCCGCCAATTATTAATGTGGTCTACCTTCCAAAGACCTTAGAGGTTCAGTTGAATAAACAAACTGCTTTAGCGATAAACAATCCGTCATTTATTAAAGTAAACACCAAGAAAAAGAAGGTTCAGTTTTCTCAAATATTCGAATGGTATACAGCTGATTTTACTACAGGTAATAAATCATTAATCGACTTTGTAAATATATACAGAACAACGCCAATCCTTGGTAAGTATAAGTCGTCATATTATTCGTACGACTGGACTTTAAATGAAACTAAATAATACACAATAAAATACATACTAGCACATTATATTATGAAATTGAAGAACATATTTTTACTTGCATTTTTGTCAATTAGTTTTTTTGGGGTATCACAAGAAGAAGCTACAAAAAGTAATATTCAGGAGTACACTCCTTCTAAATTATTGAAAAAAGGGCAATGGGATATAAAATTATTTAATAGTTTGTATACACAAACTGAAAGTACTGATGCAAAATCGAAATCAGTAAAAATAGATAGACAGACTTTTTTTACTTCAAAACTGGAAGTATTTACAGGAATCACGGAATCTAGTAGGCTTAATGTTGGGGTTATTATTCAAACAAAATCTAATACCTATGGAGGTGCAGGAGCTTTGGATGTTTTTAATTTTAAGGATGACAGACAAACAACTAGAAATGGATTGGCTTCAATTGCTCCATCGGTGAAAATTCAGCCGTTTAAAAACATAAGCAACTTCTCGTTACAAACATCATTTTTCATTCCTGTTTTTGAAGATGTTCCAGGAGCGCCATACTTAGATAAGCGTAGTTATGTTTGGGAAACTAAGTTTTATTATGACAGGTCATTTGCAGGAGAAAAGTTTCAGTTTTTCGGAGAAGTAGATTTTGGATATAATTTTGGCGAAAAAAGCTCTGATGCCGATCCTGTTACAGAAAATATTGAGGAACGATTTGCTAATAATAGTTTAACATTGCCATTGAGTGCTTTTTTAAGTTATTTTCCCTCTTCAAAAACAACAGTTTTTGTGAGTGGGCAACAATCTTTTCTACTAGATTTAGGAAATGATTTTGAGCAAAATTATACGCAATTAGGTATTGGAGGTAAATATCAATTAACTGAAGCCTTAAATTTAGAAGCTTCATTTGGCAAAATAGTACGAGGAAATGGTTTTCAAGGGCTTGGTCAAACATTTAGCTTGGGCTTAAGAGCTTTGCTGTAGGCTAAACATGAATCGAAAAATAGTGTACATATAATTAAAAATCAGTGACTTTTAATTATTTAGAGGTATACAAGTTTTTTGGTTATCTTGGATAAAATAACTTTGTAAATTATTAATTAATAGGAATACATTGAAAAAAATAATAGCATTCATTTTAATTGTTTGTTTCGGGACATGTTTTTCACAAGAGCAACATGTAATTTCGGTAGAAATAAGAGGGCATCAAAAAACAAAAGTTTCTTTTTTACGCAAAATAATTGAAGTAAGAGAAAACGAAGTATTGGATTCAGTTCAACTGAATAAGGATATGATTCGCTTAAAGCGGTTGCCGGGTATTTCTCACGCCTATTATCAAGTTTTCTCAACTAACCTTGAGGATGGATATAATGTGTTTTATACTATAGAAGAAAATTTTACATTAATTCCGACAGTGAATATTTGGACTGCATCCAATGATCAGTTTTCCTATAAGTTAGGGCTATATGATTTTAATTTTTTAGGAAGAGGTATTGCTTTTGGTGGTTTTTATCAAAACAATGGCGAAGATACTTATAGTGTGAACTTTAGAGCGCCTTATCTTTTTGGAAAAAAACTAGGCTTATCCATAAACTATCAGGATTGGAAAAGTGAAGAGCCGTTATATTTTAAAAATGAAAGTGCAAATTATTTGTATAATAACAAATCCATAGAGGTTTTAGGCTTGTATGAATTGAATACATCAAATAAGTTTCAAGGAGGTGCTAGTGTATTTAACGAAAAATATCAATACATATCAGGTGATATTCCTTCTGAGGTGCCAAGAAGCCTTGATTTAGATAAGATGTTGTTAAAGCTAGTATATGATTACGATACGCTTAATTATTCGTATCAATATGTTTATGGATTTAGAAGTATATTAACGTTACAATCTGTGACGTCCAGTAATAATATGCAAGATGATTTTTTTATTGGATGGAATGATTTGTTTTATTTTAAAAGAATATCTGATAAAGGAAATTGGGCTAGTAGATTGCGATTAGGACTAGCAACGAATAGTGAAAGTCCTTTCGCTCCTTTTGCATTGGATAATAACCTAAACATTAGAGGAGTGGGTAATTTGATTGACCGAGGAACTGCTGTAATATTGTTGAATACAGAGTATCGGCATACTCTTTATGAAAAAAAATGGTTTTCTTTGCAGGGAAATGCATTTGTAGATAGCGGTACTTGGAGAAAACCAGGAGGTGATTTTGGTGATTTTACCGATTCAGAGAATGTTAAAATTTACCCAGGAGTCGGTTTTCGTTTGATTCATAAAAAAATATTCAACGCTATTTTTAGAGTGGATTATGGTTTTGGTTTAGGTAAGAATTCAAGTAAAGGAATTGTTTTTGGAATTGGACAATATTTTTAAAAAATGCAATTAATAAAAAATAAAATAATATTTTTAATAGCTATGTTTTCGTTTGTATCTAATCTTTTTGGACAACAGCATGTAGGTTTTAAAAAAGCCGAACGTGTATTGGAAAAACTAGTCCGCAAGAAAAAAGTACCAGGTATCGCTATTACAGTTTCCAAAAACGGAATCACACAATTTTCTAAAGGATATGGATATGCTAATTTGGAGGAAGAGTTACCTGTTACTCCTACAACAACAGTGTTTAGAGTAGGTAGTGTTTCCAAGCCTATTGCAGCAACTTGTTTGGCGAAAATGGTGGAAAATAAACAGCTAAAACTAAGCAATTCTATTTTTGATTGTATTCCGTATTTCCCTGAAAAAAAGTTTGAGTTTACGTTAAAGCAGTTAGGAGGTCACCTTGCTGGAATACGAAGTTATAAAGGAAACGAATTTATGAATAACAAACCTTTAACCATAAAAGAAGGGGTTGGCTTATTTGAGAATGATTCGTTATTGTTTCAGCCTGGAAAAGGGTATTCATATACAAGTTACAGTTGGAATTTACTTTCTTTAGCAATGCAAGAAGTAGCTCAAAAGCCTTTTGAGAATATTGTTAACGATGAGGTTTTAATTCCGTTAGGATTACATAGTACTTTTCCAGATAGACAACAAGAAATAGGTGGTAAAGCAGTGTTTTATCGTAAAATAAGAAGGAGAAAATTTGTAGAAGCATCACCAGTTCATAATTTCTTTAAACTAGCAGGAGGAGGTTATTTGTCTACATCGGAGGATATTGCTAAACTAGGGAATGCATATTTAACAGATTATTTTTTGTCTAAAGCTGTAAAAGAAGAGTTTATTACGTCACAAGAAATAGCAGAAAAGCGTACTTATTATGGTGTTGGGTGGCAAGCAAGCTATGATCATAAAAATCGACCGTATTTTGGTCATATAGGAAATGGTTTAGGAGGCTATGGTATTTTTTATGTATATCCGGAAGAAAACATTGTGGTGTCAATTTTAATGAATTGTTCAAATCCAAATCAGGATAAGAAATTTCATAAAATAATAGATGCTATTTTTGATGAGTTAAAGGATGAGTTCTCTATGCAGTCAGCTCTCTAAAGATATTTTCTAAAGTAGCGTTTTTGGTATCAAGCTTTAGTATTTTAAGCTCGTTTTCCTTTGCGAAATCAAAAATAAGACTGCGCATATCTTCTTTGGTATCAAAGGTGATTTCCCAAGTCATTCCAAAAGTATTTTTAGCATCAATTACATTAGGCAATCTTTTTAATAGCTGGTCTTCAATTCTAAAATCAAACTCAACTTCAATTAATTGTTCTTGATTATTCTTTAATTCAGAAATTGGCGTATCAATAACCAGTTCACCTTTATTAATAATAATAACTCGATCACAAATTGCCTCAACTTCCTGCATAATATGTGTAGATAAGAATATTGTTTTATCCTTACCGAAACCTTTAATTAATTCACGAATTTCAACCAATTGATTAGGGTCCAGTCCAGTAGTAGGTTCGTCAAGGATAAGTACATCAGGGTTGTGTAGCAATGCATTTGCAAGGCCAACACGTTGCCGGTATCCTTTTGATAGTTGATTTATTTTTTTATGCGATTCAGTAGTAAGCCCTGTTAGCGAAATAACCTCTTCTATTCGTTCTTTCTTAACCTTGTAAATGTCAGCATTAAAAGCTAAATATTCTTTTACATACATGTCTAGATATAGCGGATTATGTTCTGGCAAGTATCCAACGCTTTGTTGCACTTTCTGCTGTTGTTTTGTAACATCAAGTTCATTAACGAAAGCATTTCCTTCAGAGCTATTAATATAGGTAGTAAGAATTTTCATCATAGTCGATTTCCCAGCTCCATTAGGTCCTAGAAACCCAACGATCTCTCCTTTTTTAATGGTAAAAGAGATGTTGTTTAAAGCTTTTTGATTGCCATAAAATTTAGAAATATTCTGTACTGATATTGACATGTAGAAGTTTTTTAGTAGAATTTTTCTCGATGTGAGATTACTTAAAATTTCTAAAACAGGTTGATAACCTGATTTAGAGTGCTAAAATTAAGATAAAAAAAGTTGCACACAAACAATTTTGTGATACATTTGTACAAACAAAACAATTATAATGTTGATGCAAAGCACTTGGCAAAGTTTTTATTTTAGCTTTTACTTTTTTAGTAAGAGTCGGGACTTTGTACGTGTTGTTTAAATAAGAAGTTAAATAAATACAGTATATAAAGTCTCGAGAAATCGGGGCTTTTTTTATGCGAAAAAGTGAGCCGATTTCATAGGCGCATAAAAAAGTATAAATATGAAGAGAAAAATTGCCATCCAAGGAATTGAAAGCTCATTTCATCACTTAGCAGTAAATAAACTGTTCGGGGAAGAAAATATAACTTTACTAAAGTGTGATTCTTTTGAAAAAGTAGCTGCCTCATTAGTTAATTTTAAAGCTGATTTTGGGATGCTAGCTATAGAGAATACAATTGCAGGGTCAATACTGCCTAATTATAATTTAATTGATGATAATGATTTGATTATCATAGATGAGGTATATTTAAATATTCAAATGCATTTGATGGCTTTGGAAAGTGAATCAATACATGATATTAAAGAAGTACATTCTCATCCTGTAGCATTGTTACAGTGTAAGGAGTATTTAAGAAAATTTCCGCCGCAATTTAAAGTGGTAGAAGGAAAAGACACTGCTTCTGAAGCAAAACGAATTAAAGAACAGCAACTGACAGGAGTGGCTGCAATTGCAGGAGAGCAAGTGGCAAAGCAGTTTGGTTTGAAAATTTTGGATAGTAATATTCAAAGTATGAAGAATAATAAAACAAGATTTGTGTTATTAGGAAGAAAGCAGGAATCGATTAATGATACAAGTAATAAAGCATCACTTAGGTTTGAGTTGAATCATGATGTGGGAAGCTTGTCTAATGTATTGCAATTATTTAGTACATTTAAAATTAACTTAACAAAAATACAATCATTGCCAGTTATTGGAACGCCATGGCAATATGCTTTTTTTGTAGATGTTTTGTTTGAGGATTACCAACTTTTTTCTGAAGTAATAATTATGTTAGAGAAAGCAATGAAGAAGTTAAAAGTACTTGGAGTGTATCGAAATAATAAAGAGAATAATAAAAGTGAAATAATTAATCTAGTAGCGAATACGAACTAAAGTAGTAGCTGTCCTTTGTTAAAAGGAAAGGTGCAAATTGAATAAAAATGTTTTTTAAAAAGATCATTTTTATGAAATAAAAACACGGATTAAGAAATAAACAGTAGAAGCATATCTTAGAATTAAGAAAATGGAAAATAAAAAAGAATTAAGAACATGGTTGGATGAAATGCAATTAACACATCCGTTAGTAATTGCAGGACCATGTAGCGCAGAAACAGAAGCTCAGGTGTTAAAAATAGCACATGAATTGAAAAATACAGATGCTACTGTGTTGCGAGCAGGTATTTGGAAACCACGTACACGACCTGGTAATTTTGAAGGAGTTGGGAAAATAGGGTTAAAATGGTTGCAAAAAGCCAAAGCAGAAACAGGTATGATGACGGCTACGGAAGTAGCAAACCCAAATCATGTTGAGTTAGCGTTAAAGCATGATATTGATGTGTTGTGGTTGGGTGCCAGAACAACAGTGAGTCCGTTTATAGTTCAGGAAATAGCAGATGCTTTAAAAGGAACCGATAAAATAGTATTGGTAAAGAATCCGGTTAATCCAGATTTACCATTATGGTTAGGTGCAGTTGAACGTTTGTATACGTCGGATATTAAAAAACTGGGTGTTATTCATAGAGGGTTTTCTACCTATGAGAAATCTAAATATAGAAACAATCCAGAATGGCAAATACCTATTGATTTGCAAAATCGCTTTCCCGATTTACCTTTAATTTGTGATCCATCACATATTGGAGGCAGAAGAAAGTTAATTTTTGATATTTGTCAAACAGCATTAGATTTAAATTTTAATGGGTTTATGATAGAAACACATTATGATCCTGACAATGCATGGTCAGATGCGAAACAGCAAATTACTCCAGAAACTTTAGTGCAAATGATGCTAGATTTAAAAGTGAGGAAAAAGCAACTCGCTTCAGAAGATTATTTGTTTGAATTAAATAAACTAAGAGCAAATATTGATGTGTTAGATGATAAGTTACTTGGGATGCTAGGGAAACGTATGCAAGTAGCTGATGGAATTGGTTTATTGAAAAAAGAAAATAACGTATCTATTTTGCAAACAAACAGATGGAATGAAATTTTAGGAAAAATGATTCTTCAAGGAGAGGAAAAAGGATTAAGTGAAGAGTTTGTACTTAAAATTTATAAAGCAATTCACCAAGAATCAATTAATCATCAAAAAAAAGTAATTAGCAAGTAGTATTATAGTCGTTATATTTTTACTATTCTTGTAGTTGCTAACGATTAATTAAAAATTATATATTTATGAAAAGGTATAAAATAATTATCTCACTATTACTGATGTCAAGTCTTGTTTTTTCGCAAGAAAATAATACAAAGGCTTTTGATAGTATATTTACACATCAAAAAACAATTGTTTGTAAGGTAATAGAGGTAGGGAGTGAAGATATAAAGTTTTCTTACCCAAACGAGACACTTTCAAATTCAATTAATAAGAATAGAATAGTAAAAATAAAATTTTCGTCAGGAAGAGAAGAAGTTTTTGTTGAAAGAGCTTCGTTTAATGAAGTAAATGGATGGGAAGACTGGGGTAAAGTATCTGTAACTCATATTAATAATGAAGTTGAAGGTCTTTATAGAATAAACGATGTGTCATCAAAAGTGAAAGGAGGCTCTACCTTATCTAATATGAATAAGTTGAAAAATAAGGCTCTTAGGAAAATAAAAATTAGAGCAGCTATGAATGGTGCAAATATGATATATTTAATAGATAATCATACTGAATCTGCAAAACACAATGTTTGGACAGGAGGTTCTAGCACAGCAGAGGTGCTTCTTACTGGCGTAGCGTATTCGAATAAAATACCAACAGAAAATGATCTTAAGAGTGTTTTGGAAAACGAATACCAATTAATTCAAATTATTAAAATGCCATTTAATAAGAAGACTCCCACTATTGTTAAAGGTTCACATGAGGTTGTAGAATTGAAAAATTATACTAAAGAAGGAATTTTTATGTTTATTCGTTTTAATGACGAGCAATACAGGATAGCTAATATCCTAGAGGATAGTATAGTTCTTTTGAAAGAAGGGAAAAGAAGAACTTTTAATTATCTTTTTAAAAAAATGTAGTTCAGAGAGATTGTAACGTTTGAGACAGGTATTTAAAGATATTTTATTACGGAAAAAGTCCTACGGAATATTTAATTTATTCGTCACGTTTGTCTAAAGGTAAATTAGGAAGATTAACACTGTAGATATTAATTACATTATTACCAAAAGGGGCTACATTTTATGTAGTCCTTTTTTAGTTTGCTATAAAAAATATGCAGACCTTTGCATTCATGACAGGAATAGTTTTTAAATCTACTGGGAGTTGGTACACGGTGAAAACCGATGATGGAACAATTTATAAATGTAGAATAAAAGGAAAATTTAGGCTCAAAGGTATTAAAAGTACCAACCCAATAGCTGTTGGTGATGTAGTAGATTTTACTACTGAAGATAAAAACAACAAAGAAAAAGGGGTTATTCATAACATACATGATCGGATGAATTACATCATTCGGAAATCAGTAAATTTATCAAAAAGGATACATATAATAGCGTCAAATATTGATCAGGTATTTATATTAATTACGCTAAATAATCCGCCAACATTTACAAGTTTCATTGATCGTTTTTTAGCAACTGCCGAAGCATATAATATTAAGGCAGTGTTACTATTCAATAAAATAGATACTTATAATGAGGAAGAGTTGTTAGATGTTAAATATATGGCAGCCTTATATCGTGAAATAGGGTATGAATGCGTTGGTGTATCGGCTTTAGATGGAAGAAATATTGATAAAGTAAAGAATATGATGCTAGGTAAAACAAGCATGTTTGTAGGGCATTCTGGAGTTGGGAAATCTACATTGGTAAATACAATTGAACCCGGATTAGATATTAAAACGAAAGAAATATCTACTCAACATAGTCAGGGGCAACACACCACTACATTTGCAGAAATGTTTGACTTGTCATTTGATGCCCGAATTATAGATACTCCAGGAATCAAAGGTTTTGGGATTGTTGATATGGAAAAAGAGGAAATTACAGACTATTTCCCTGAGTTCTTTGCTTTAAAACAAGACTGTAAATTTAATAATTGCCTACATATTGAAGAGCCTCATTGCGCTGTGAAGAAAGCCTTAGAAAATGCAGATGTTGCATATTCTAGATATAAAAGTTATGTTCAAATGGTAGAAGGAGATGATGAACACTATCGTGTTGATGACTATAAAAATGAATAATCACTATAAAATGGAGTCGAACTTCAAGTGTTTTCAATGGTAGCACTTCGAGAGGCTCAGTGTGACATTTAATACGTTAAGAATGTTAGAGTTGTCAGACTGAGCCTGTCGAAGTCCGATGTAATTTACTAATTCGTCAATGGTAGTGATTTATTTATAAATTCTGTTTTGAATTTTTAAATAAATTGTATCGAGAATAGCTGATTTAATGATTTATGTCAATGGAGCACTTCGACAGGCTCAGTGTGACATTTGGTTCGGTTATTTATTAAGTTTTTAAACCATTAAATTAAAGCAATGCGAGTAGTTATTCAACGTGTTTCAGAAGCTTCCGTAGTAATTGATACTAAAATTGTTGCAACTATAAATCAAGGATTACTTGTTTTGTTGGGAATAGAAAATGACGATACTCATGATGATGTTTTATGGCTTTCAAATAAAATTTCAAAAATGCGTATTTTCCCTGATGAAAATGGATTAATGAACAAGTCCATTCAGGATATCAATGGGGATATAATTTTGGTAAGCCAGTTTACATTATTTGCAAGTACAAAAAAAGGAAACAGGCCAGGATTTACTCGTTCAGCAAAACCGGTAATAGCAATTCCGTTATATGAGCATTTTATCAAAGAAGTTGAATCTGATTTAGGAAGGAAAATTCAAACAGGAGAATTTGGAGCAGATATGAAAATAACATTGGTTAATGAGGGTCCTGTGACAATAACAATAGATTCAAAAAACAAAGAATAATGGCATCAGTATTTGGGCACGCACTTGTTGGTTTAACTCTGTCAAAAGTATTAGATAAAAACCAAACGAAATTATTGTTGATTTTAGCAATGATTTCTGCAATATTACCCGACGTAGATGTGTTGGCATTTAAGTTAGGTTATGCATATGAACATTGGTTAGGACATAGAGGATTTACACATTCCATATTTTTTGCAGTTGTCTGGTCAGGACTTTTAAGCTTGTTATTTGGGAAGTCAAAAAAGATTATATTCTTTATAGTATTGTTCTTAGCAACAATATCACACGCAATATTGGATGCAATGACAACTGGCGGATTGGGAGTTGGGTTTTATATCCCTTTCGAAAACACACGTTATTTTTTCGACTACCGACCTATACAAGTATCTCCAATAGGGATTTCTAAATTCTTTTCAGAATGGGGAATACGCGTAATATTAAGTGAATTGCTTTGTATTGGGGTGCCATGTATGATTATATTAGGAATAAATACGTTTAGAAAAAAGAAACAACCGAAACTAACATAACTTATGGACATAAAAAACGCACAACTAGAAGTAGATAATTGGATTAAAACCCATGGAGTTCGTTATTTTAACGAGCTTACCAATATGGCACAGCTTACTGAGGAAGTAGGCGAGGTAGCCAGAATTATAGCACGCCGTTATGGCGAGCAAAGTGAAAAAGAAAGTGACAAAAATAAAGACTTAGGGGAAGAATTGGCAGATGTTATGTTTGTGGTGTTGTGTTTAGCAAATCAAACCGGTATTGATTTACAGGAAGCCTTTGATAAAAAGTTAGACATAAAAACAAAGCGTGACCATGACAGACATCATAATAACGAAAAATTAAAGTAATGAATAACAAATTAGCAAACGCATCCTTATTGAAATTAGGGTCTCGATTTTCTGCAGTATTCTTTATTGTAGCAGTGATTATAAAAGTGTTTTTAAGTGTGGTAACTAAAGATTTTTCTGAATATGTTAAAACAACAGGGTTTAGAAATTATATTATTGTTTTAGCTATTTTTTCAGTAGTCTATGGTTTTTTAATGGCGCATTTTCAAATTAAAAAGCACAAAAAACAAACATGATTTTAGCGTTAAAAAACTCGAAACTTAAAACTAGGCAGTACATAGAAGTCACGGGCTCTAAATCGGAATCGAATAGGTTGTTAATTCTTCAAGGGTTGTTTGAAAGCTTAGAAATTGAAAATCTATCAAATTCTGATGACACTCAAGTTTTGCAAAAAGCATTGCAATCCTCATCGGATAGTATTGACATCCATCATGCAGGAACAGCAATGCGGTTTTTAACAGCGTATTTATCTATTCAAGAAAAAGGAGAAACCTTACTTACAGGGTCTTCAAGAATGAAAGAACGCCCAATTGGTGTTTTAGTAGATGCTTTAAGAATGTTAGGAGCGGATATTAGCTATCAGGAAAAAGAAGGCTTTCCTCCATTATTAATTAAGGGAAAGAGTATAGTAAAGAATAAAGTAAGTTTAAAAGCGAATGTATCTAGTCAGTATATATCTGCGTTATTACTAATTGGTACTGTTTTAGACAATGGGGTAATACTTTTTTTAGAAGGGGGAGTAACTTCTACGCCGTATATTTATATGACTTTAAATTTATTAAATGAAATAGGCGTAAAAACATCTTTTAAAGAAAATGTAATTAGCGTTAGTCCTAAAGGAGCATCTTTATTTAAGGATTCTAAAAAGTCAATTGTAGTAGAGTCCGATTGGAGTTCAGCTTCTTATTTTTATAGTTTAGTAGCATTGTCAGCAATAGGAACAGTTGTAACACTTTCTTCGTATAAAAAAGAATCTTTACAAGGCGATTCTGCTTTAGTTGACATATACACTCAATTTGGAGTAGAAACTACCTTTGTTGGAAATTCAATTCAGCTTAAAAAAATCGATGCTAACAGGGATTCAAAAACTTTTTATTTAGAAAACACTCCTGATATAGCGCAAACAATAGCTGTTACCTCATTTGGTTTAGGGGTAGCCTGCGATTTGTATGGATTACATACCTTAAAAATAAAAGAAACCGATCGGTTAGAAGCATTGAAAGTAGAATTAGAAAAATTAGGAGCTACGGTAAAAATCACAGAAAACTCACTTCATTTAAAACAAGCAACTTCTATTCATGATAATATAGCTATTGATACCTATCAGGACCATAGAATGGCTATGGCTTTTGCGCCTTTAGTTTTAAAAACAAGCTTAAAAATAAACGATGCTGAGGTCGTATCTAAATCTTTTCCATCCTTTTGGACAGATTTAAAAATGCTTGGAATCCAAATTAATAAAATATAATTGCTTATTTACTTGACAACCCCTATGTTGAGATTGTATATTAGCACTCTAATAAAAAAATCACATGAACATTAGTTAATAAAATAGGAGCAATTTTGTTTTCTTACGTTATTTATAATGTACCATGTAACCGATTAAAATCTAATAATAAACACACATGAAATTATCACAATTCGAGTTTGAACTTCCTGAAGAATTATTATCAGAGCATCCTGCAGAACATAGAGATGAGTCTCGTTTAATGGTTTTGAACAGAAAAGAACAAACAATAGAGCATAAACAGTTTAAGGACTTGATTGATTATTTTGATGAGGATGATGTAATGGTGTTGAATAACACAAAAGTATTTCCTGCTCGTTTATTCGGGAACAAAGAAAAAACCGGAGCAAGAATTGAAGTGTTTTTATTAAGAGAATTAAGTAAAGAACAACGCTTATGGGACGTGTTGGTTGATCCAGCAAGAAAAATAAGAATAGGTAATAAATTGTATTTTGGTGAGGACGAAAGTTTAGTTGCTGAAGTTATTGATAATACAACTTCAAGAGGAAGAACGTTACGTTTTTTATATGACGGAGGTTATGATGAGTTTAGAGAAAAATTAAACGCATTAGGAGTTACTCCATTACCTAAATATATTAAAAGAGAAGTTGAACCTGAAGATAAAGAAAGGTACCAAACTATTTATGCAAAGCATGAAGGAGCGGTAGCTGCACCAACAGCAGGGTTGCACTTTTCTAAGCACTTATTAAAGCGTTTAGAAATCAAAGGGATAAATTTTGCTGAGGTTACATTACATATTGGATTAGGAACATTTAATCCGGTAGAAGTTGAAGATTTATCAAAGCATAAAATGGATTCTGAGGAACTGTCTATTGAAGATGAGGCTGTTGAAATAATCAATGATGCAAAAACTAGAAAAAGAAGGGTTTGTGCTGTTGGAACAACAGTAATGAGAGCTTTGGAAAGTGCTGTGTCGTCAAACAGAACGTTAAATACATTTGATGGTTGGACCAATAAATACATTCACCCACCACACGAATTTAGTATTGCTAATTGTATGATTACAAATTTTCATACGCCAAAATCAACATTGTTGATGATGGTTGCTGCATTTGCCGATTATGATTTTGTAATGAAGGCTTATGATGAAGCTATTAAAGAAAAATATAATTTCTACTCATATGGTGATGCAATGTTAATCATATAAAGAAAAATTTATAACTAAAAAAAGGATTCATTACTACTATGAATCCTTTTTTTGTTTATTCTCATTACTTTTGCACTAATTATGAGTACTACGAAAAAAGATATCAGAAAATTATCCAAAGAAGAATTACGCACATTTTTTGTTGAAAATGGTGATAAAGCTTTTAGAGGGAACCAAGTATATGAATGGTTATGGGGGAAAGGAGCTCATGTTTTTGATGACATGACAAACCTATCAATCGCTACCAGGGAAATGCTGGAAGCTAACTTTGTGATCAATCACATTTCAGTAGACCAAATGCAACGTAGTGATGATGGAACTATAAAAAATGCGGTAAAGTTACATGACGGTTTAATAGTGGAGTCGGTTTTAATACCAACAGCAACGCGAACCACTGCTTGTGTATCTAGTCAAGTAGGATGTAGTTTGGATTGTCAGTTTTGTGCTACAGCACGTTTAAAACGTATGCGTAACTTGAACCCTGACGAAATTTATGATCAAGTATTAGCAATTGATAAAGAAAGTAGATTATATTTCAATCGCCCTTTATCTAATATCGTTTTTATGGGAATGGGTGAACCATTAATGAACTATAATAATGTGATTAAGGCAATTGACATGATAACCTCTAAGGATGGTTTAGGAATGTCACCAAGGCGTATTATTGTATCTACCTCTGGTGTTCCTAAAATGATTAAAAAGATGGCTGATGATGAGGTTAAGTTTAAGTTAGCAGTTTCATTACATTCAGCAATTGATGAAGTAAGAACTAAAATAATGCCATTTAATGCAACATTTCCACTAGAAGATTTACGTGAATCTTTAGCCTATTGGTATGCGAAAACAAAAAGTAGAATTTCCTACGAGTATATCGTTTGGAAAGGAATTAATGATAATCAAGAAGCCATTACTGCATTGTTAAAATTTTGCAGCTATGTGCCTTGTAAAGTAAACATTATAGAATACAATCCTATTGATGATGGAATTTTTCAGCAAGCAGACAGAAGTATGGTTGATGAATATTTATATCAATTAGAAAAAAGTGGAATTCCAGCAACAGTTCGTCGTTCACGAGGAAAAGATATTGACGCTGCTTGTGGGCAATTGGCAAATAAAATGTGATTTTTTAGATATGACGCAATTTAATGAAGAGGTAAATACTGAAGTAAGTAATGAAGACATTGAAAAATGTATTACTATTTTAGAAAAATTATCACAAAACACCAATCAAGTATTTGACCTTCCTGAAGAAAAACGAATCGCCTTAATGAAAGCTGCAGGAATGCTTTCTCGACCAAATAGAGATAAGTTTCAGCAAAGAAGAAAAGACGCGAAAAAGGCTACAAAACGTAAGATGATTGAACGTGATAAACACGTTCGAAAAAAAACAGGAATACGTAGTGCGCGTGAAGCTACTGTTTTTATTGCGCCAACACTTTTGGAAATCCCAAAGGATTCGGAAATAGGAGAGTTAGAGTCACCAAGAAACTGCTATGTGTGTAAAACTGTGTATACTAAAATGCATCATTTTTACGATACCATGTGTCCTGAATGTGCTAATTTTAATTATGCTAAACGTTTTCAAACTGCCGATTTAACAGGTCAAGTAGCAGTAGTTACAGGATCTCGATTAAAAATAGGTTATCATATTGTTTTAATATTATTGCGTTCAGGAGCAACAGTTGTCGCAACAACACGTTTCCCCGTAGATTCTGCTTTGCGTTATTCCAAAGAGCCAGATTTTTTAGAATGGGGACATCGATTAAAAATCCATGGTTTGGATTTACGTCATATTCCAAGTGTAGAAATCTTCTGCAATTTTATTGAACAACAATATGACAGGTTAGATGTCCTAATAAACAACGCAGCGCAAACCGTTCGTCGTCCAGCAGGATTCTACCAACATTTAATGAGTAAAGAGGAAAAACCTTTGGAGTCATTGCCACAGTTCGCACAAGACTTATTGGCCGACCATAATTCATGTTTACAGGAATTAGAGGATTTAACAACAGGTGTTGCCGCTACAGCAAAAAATAATACATTACCTGTTTCATGGCATGGTCCTGAACCAGGAATAGGGATACGGTCATCGGCTAAACTATCGCAAATACCCTATAGTTTTGACAGCTCATTGCAGACGAGTGAAGTTTTTCCAGAAGGAGAATTAGATGCCGATTTACAACAAGTTGATTTACGTAAAACAAACAGTTGGCGTTTGAAACTTGGGGAAATTGAAACTACGGAGATGATTGAGGTGCAACTTGTAAATGCAGTTGCTCCTTTCGTGCTTTGTAACCGACTTGCTAAACTAATGCGTAGTGAGAATACCGGAAAAAAGCACATTATAAATGTATCAGCTATGGAAGGGAAATTTCATAGATTTTATAAGGAAGATAGACATCCACATACCAATATGGCTAAAGCAGCCTTGAATATGATGACGCATACTTCAGCACTCGATTTTGCAAAAGATGGTGTATTTATGAATGCTGTTGATACTGGGTGGGTAACCGATGAGGATCCAGTAGAATTATCGAAAAGTAAAGTAGAGGTTCATGACTTTCAGCCGCCTTTAGATATTGTTGATGGAGCTGCAAGAGTGTTAGATCCGTTAATAGATGGAATTAATACGGGAAAACATTGGTGTGGTAAGTTTTTAAAAGACTACCACCCTATAGATTGGTAACAAAAACAACAGCCCATAAAAAAGCCCTTTGAAGTTAAATCAAAGGGCTTTTTTATGGGCTAATATATAGATTTACAGACTATAAATAATTCGAGCAGTTAAAAAACGTGGTTGAATGTAATAGTCTGTTACACTAGTAGAAATATTGCTGGTGTTTGAGTTCGTCTGTGATCTTGTATCTAAAAGATTAGTAGCTTTTAACTCAAATTCCCATTTACTGTCTTGGTCTTTTCGATAAGCTAATGAGGCATCCCAGAAACGATAACTGTTTAGTGTTGTATACTCATCACTAAAGTTGTTATAGGTGAAATCTGTTTTAAAAGTTAATACTTTCCAAATAAGCGCATCAAAATTAATTGATGGGGCCTTGGTATAGAATTTTGATCGGGTTGAACCTTGATCGTTATCTTGTATTGTATGTTTGTAGCTTAGTTCAACATTTGGAGCGGTTTTAAAATTGGTTCTTAATTGTGCTCTGTATGTTTGTGTGTAGTTTTCATATTGTGTAGGTGTTACTCCAAAGAAATTAGTATTCTTTGAATAACTGAAATTACCACTTGCAGTAGCTCTGTACTTCCCGAATGTTCGTTGAAACCTACCGCTTGCACTTAAGCTTTCATCAGAAAAGTCAGAATTAAAAGGAGTACTTGTTCTAATAACACTTCCTGGGGTAGATATTGTTCTAATACCATTAATGTTTTTGTTGTAATTAATGTTTGCAAATACATTGGTATAGTTAAACATATTAAAACTAAAATAGCTCAAGTTAACATTGTGTGATAAAGCACTTTCTAAGGTTGGTTCACCAGAAAAGAATGAATTGTAATTATTCATTACAATACCTCTTGCTAATTGTGAAACATCAGTAAAATTAGTTTTCATACTATAATTAATATTGATGTTCTCCGATTTTTTCAACTGTATTCTGGTATTGAAATCAGGTAATACTCTAAAGAAATTATCAGTATAAGTAGTTCCAAACTGTGAGTTTTTAGCGCTATAAGCGTGTCCTGAAACTCCCGGGGTAAATGTGAATTTACCAGTTATAAAACGATAATGTACTCCTACATAAGCATCGTTAAAGGTGTATTTTGTTTTATTGTTAGTTAAATCGCCATTTGTTGGAGCTGGAGTAACTGTTGTTCCATTGTCAAGGAATTGAAAAAGATCGGTATCAAATTTTTGAGAGCTGTATAAATTCCCTACAGTAATGTTAATATTACTTTTGTCATTAATTACATTCCAATAATCAACTTTTACATCTGCTTGATTTGATTTTACTTTTTTTTCTTGATTTATAGTATAGTTGCTAAGCGTTTGATCTAAACCTAGGTTTGAAGCAGTAGCGTCATATGGATCTCTGTTTTCAATATCGGCGTCATTGTTATTACTAGGGTCATTTTCTAATATAGCATTGTAAAAAGGATCTTCATCTTGTAATAAGTGCTGTGCTTCTAAAGAGAAAATATTCTTATCGTTTAGCGTGTAATAATAACTTAAATTCTGATTGATACTATACGGATTGCTTTCCTCTGTTTGATCAATGCTGCCTAACACGGATGATAAAGTGTTTTGATATTGAGTTTCCTTTGAGGTTCTTCCAAGAATGTCATAATCCAATTGATTGTTACTGTTAGGCTTGTATTTAGCACTAAGTTTAAGCATTGCTAAATCACTTTTTTGAGAAGTGCTATTTTGGGTAGTTTCTGTAGGGATTACTGTAGTAACCGAATTGTTGTCATCAGTATATTGTACGGTACTGTTTTCTTGTAATTCGTTTCTACTACTTGAAAAAATTCCAAAACCACTTAAATCCAATGCCTTGTTAGGAGCAAAGCTGAAATTTGCAGCACCAAATTTTGTATTGATATCTTTTGCTTTGTTGTTTTGAAGGGTTAAAAATCCTAGGTCGTTATTTCCAAGGCTAATATTTGTTCCACTTTGTCTGCTTGGGTTTTTAAAACCTCCTGTAAAGTTATAATAATCACGACGTGTAAAAGCTACTTCTCCAATATTGTTTATATCTCCAATAAAATTCACACTGTATTCAGGGCTGTAATAAAAAAGTTTTGGTTGTGCTAGGTACAATCCGTTGTCATCGGAAACTCCTCCTCCAGCAGTTACTGTACCAAACCAAAAGCTCTTTTTGCCGTCTTTCAGTTTAATGTTTAAGGCGATATTATCTTGGTTGTTTTGTACACCGCTCAGTTGTCCGACTTCGGAATGGTTTCTTAGTACTTCAATTTTGTCAACCGCGTTTGCAGGAATATTTTTTGTAGCTAATTTTGAATCGCCGTCAAAGAATTCTTTTCCTTCAACCATTACTTTTCCTACTACTTTTCCTTCAACTTCTATTTGGCCATCATCGTTAATTTCTACCCCTGGAAGTTTTTTTAATACATCTTCAAGCTTACGTTCAGTTCCGTTTTTAAAAGAGTCCGCATTGTATATAAGTGTGTCTCCTTTTATTGTAACGGGCATTTCATAGGTAAGTTCAACGGTGTCAAGTGTATTGTCTTCAATTAAGTTGAAGCTTTTGGTAATAGTACTCTCTTTTGTAGTGATAATTTCTTCAAAACTTTTCATACCTATATAACTCACTTGAAGTTTGTAGGTGGTGTTTTTTTTCAAATCAAGCTTATATCTTCCTTTGTCGTTTGTAATTCCGTAAGAATCTAAGGCTTTAGTTTCTTGATTTATTGCAATAACATTGGCTAAATCTAAAGGGGTTCCAATACTGTCTTTTACTACTCCTTCTACTTTAACTTGGGCAAAAGAATAGCTAGCCACTAAAATTAGTAGCACTGTTAATAGGTGTTTCATTTTTTTGGTTTAATTAGTTTTTTACTGGTATTGAAATAAAAAGACAGATGGCTTTATAAAACTCATCTATTAAATTTATTATAGGTTAGTGTCCCCTACCGTGTCCTCTACCTCTTCGCCCACCATACATTTCTCTCATCTCTTCCATTTTCTTCTTTACGATGTCGTTGTATTCTTTTCTGGACACTTCTTTTCCTTTTGAAGGCGCTTTAATTTCTTTCTTTTCTGAAGGATTTAAAACTATTTTAGTGCACAAAATGGTAGTTTTATCAGCATTAATTTCTAAAATTAAGCCAGGAAGACCGTTGTATTCTCCAGGACCTTGACTTACTGGGATTTGCATTGTGTACCAAGCGGTAACAATAGTTTCTTTAGGGATTTCTATTTCCTTCACTGGATCATCACTAAGTTTAGTAGAATCTTTCTTTTTATCATCATCCCCTTTTTTCTTGTCTTTTCTACGCATACTTCTCCAATCCATCTCATCAATTTTCTTTACTGCAGTAGCTTTGAAACACATGTATTGCCCAATTTTTTTTGTTTCACTTTCCATTTTCCAAGCTAATTTTGGAAGAGAATCTTTTATCAAAAACTGTTTTCCAAAAAACTCTTGATCTTGTAAAACTAATTGGTCTTTGATATTTTTGTACTGTTTTCCAGGAGTGAAACTACTCATCATTCCTCCCCATCTATTTCCACCTTGACCAGGTGCAGATAGCTTTTCTTCTTCTTTATAAATAGATTCTGTTTTATTAAACGTTAGTTCATATGTTTTTTCAAACATACTCTTCATACGTTCGGCCATCATTTTTTTACGTTCAGGTGACATATTTCCACCTCCCCATTTATCCATGTCAACAGATGTTTTTGATTGATACGTTGCTTGTCCTTGAAAATCTTGAGCAAATACGATTGCTGTAAATAAGGTTAAAAATGTGGTTACAATTAGTTTCATTTTTGTTTGATTAGTTTTAATAATATTCTAATAAGACGACTGATGTCTTTTTTTGTTACACTGTTAGAATGTTTTTTTGAGTAAAGGTTTAATTTGGAAATGTTAAAAGCGTGTTAAATTAAGTCTGGGAGATGACCCAGTTTTCAATACTCGAAGTATGGACGTGTTTATTACCAAGCTTCGTAAGAAGTTAAATAAAGACGATAACATACAAATTTTGAATATACGTGGGTTTGGATACAAGTTAATATGTGATTGAGTAAATTGTTACTTGAACTTTTATTATTTTTACGTTAATAGAAGTTTATTAAGTCAATGAAAAATCTAGTATACATTTTATTCATCAGCTCGTTTTTCCTTTTACAAGGGCAAGAAGAGCTAGAGGTGAAGTTGCTAAAAAGTGTTCCATTAAATGCAGATACCTTTGTGGGAGTAAATATGTTTGATGAACTGTATTATATAAAAAATAGCGTGTTGATTAAGCAAGAAAAATCAGAACTTCATTCATATCAAAATAATTTATACGGCTCACTTAATTCGGTAGATATATTAAATTCATTTGCGGCTATATTGTTTTATAAAAATTTTAACACTGTAATACAACTGGATAGAAGACTAGGTGAAGTTAGTAAGATCGATTTCAATCAATCTAATAGTTTTAATTCCGTCTCACAAGTTGCTACAGCAAGTAATAAACGTCTTTGGGTTTTTAATTCTGATACACAACAATTACAAGTATATAACCCAAAACAAGATTTTGTTGAAGCTTCTAGTCAATCAATACAAGAGTCTATTGTAGCTATTTATAGTAACTATAACTTTTGTTGGATATTGACAAAAACAAGGTTGTTGCAGTACAATGTTTATGGAAACGAGTTAAATAGGTATGCTTTAGAAGGGTATGAAGCGTTTGTTTGTTATAAGGATTATTTTATATTAAAGAAAAATAATCAGTTGTATTCATTAGCAGTCGAGGATGAAAGCCCTAAATTAATAGCGCATCCGGAAATTCTTATTAAAGATTTTTCTGTAACAAATGAAACCTTGTATCTTTACAGCGGGAACAAATTATTTTCTTTTAAAATTAACTTGAATAAAGAATAAACATATGCACGTAGCAATTGCAGGAAATATTGGAGCTGGTAAAACAACATTAACAAGGCTATTAGCCAAACATTATAATTGGGAACCTCAATTTGAAGATGTAGTTGACAATCCGTACTTGGATGATTTCTATAACAAAATGGAGCGATGGTCGTTTAATCTGCAGGTTTATTTTTTAAATTCAAGATTCAGACAAGTATTACAAATTAGAGAAAGCGGTCAGGATACTATTCAAGATAGAACCATTTATGAGGATGCGCATATTTTTGCGCCTAACTTGCATTCAATGGGCTTAATGACTAACCGAGATTTTGAGAACTATAAATCGTTATTTGATTTAATGGAATCCTTAGTTCAAGGGCCGGACTTATTAATTTATTTAAGAAGTTCTATTCCTAATTTGGTAGGTCAAATTCATAAGCGAGGTAGAGATTATGAAAATACGATAAGTATAGAGTATTTAAGTAGATTGAATGAACGTTATGAGGCTTGGGTACATGATTATAAAGGGAAGTTGTTAGTAATTGATGTTGACGATTTAAACTTTGTAGATAATCCAGAGGATTTAGGAAGTATCATTAATAAAATTGATGCCGAAATTAACGGATTGTTTTAGAGAGAAAATGTAAAAGTAAAAAAAAAACAGCTTAGTAAGTTGGTTTTTTTGTATGAATTGGTTTGTTTTTAATTTACGAAAGTCTCTTTCTAATAGTTCTTGAATCCCTAATAATAGATTTTTCTTGTAAACTTTAATTGATAATTAGAGCGGTTTTTTTTAAAGGCTAATTTTCATAAAAGTGTTAAAAATAAATAAGGCGTAAAAAAGGCGATACTCATAATGAATATCGCCTTTTTAAAATTATATAGGAAAATACTAGATAGTAAAGTTTCCGTTTGTTTTGTGCTCGCTATTTTCATAACGCTCAATACACTTGTCTAAAATTTCATATGCCTCTTTAGCATCTCCCCATCCACCGATATCAACTTTTTTCTTTTCAAGATCTTTGTATACTTGAAAGAAGTGTGTGATTTCTTTAACTAAATGAGGGTTTAAGTCTGATAAATCATTTAAGTTATTCCAGATAGGGTCAGAAACAGGAACACAAATAACTTTTTCATCTGGTCCTTTTTCATCAGCCATATGGAAAACACCAATTGGCTTAACTTCCATAACGCACATCGGGAATGTTGGTTCGTTACCTAATACTAAAACATCTAAAGGATCTCCATCTAATGCTAATGTTTCCGGAATAAAACCGTAATCTGCTGGGTACATCATAGAAGAGAATAACATTCTGTCAAAACGTATTTTTCCTAAATCAAAATCGTACTCGTATTTATTTCTACTTCCTTTTGGAATTTCTATTAAAACATCAAATGTTCTTTTATCTGCTGTACTCATGTCTATTTTGTTTTTTATTTCCTCATATGAGGATGAAACTCGGATTATGAAATCCAATTAATACTATTTTAATGCTATAAAGAAGAATGATCTTAAAAAAAAGATAACCACTCTATTTCGTGCGCGAAAGTACGTAAAATATTGATAAAAAAGCTACTAAATTTTGATTTTGAAAAACGGGTGTTTTATATGTGTTTGTTAGTGAGTTGTTTAGCGACTGAACATGCTAGGTGTAAAAAGGTTTAATTAGTTATATTTGTATCGATATAAAATTTACGACCTTAATTACATATAGTAGATGTTAAGGGATAGAAATGTGTTCTGTTTACAGTATATTGTGGAAACTAAATCAGATGTTGGAATGAAAATAAACATAGTTGCGCTTTTATTATTGTGTTTTAACCTGTTTTCTTTTTCGCAAGAAAAAACAGCTATAGATAAATCAACCGTTGATGTAGATTATTTGTATGGTGTAATTGCAAATCATAATTCAAATATTTTACACTTAATCACAGGTCACCCGGAAGGAGTGTTGTTAAGTTGGAATAAAAAAACTTTTGGAAAGCAAGCTTGGGAGCAACGATTTAATTATCCCGATGTTGGAGCATCGTTTTTATACCAAAATTTTAAAAATGAATATTTAGGAGAAAACTATTCGTTATACGCGCATTATAATTTTTATTTTTTTAAAAGAAACATGACGTTTAGGATGGGTCAAGGTGTAGCTTATGCAACAAACCCCTATGACAGATACTCAAATAACAGAAATGTAGCTTTTGGATCTAGATTATTGAGTAGTACGTATATGATGCTGAATTATAAAAAGGAGCGGTTGTTTAAATCACGTTTCGGAATTCAAGCTGGGTTAACACTAACACATTATTCCAATGCTAATATAAAAGCGCCAAATACGAGTATAAACACAATTTCTGCAAATGTAGGGCTGAGCTATAATTTAGCAACAGAAAACGAAAATGAATTTATAAAGAGGGACAAAGATTCGTTGCGTGTACGAGAAGCTATTCGTTATAATATTGCTTTTAGAGGAGGAATTAACCAAGGAGATGTTATTGGGACAAAACAATATCCATTTTATATAGCCTCATTTTATGCCGATAAACGAGTAGGAAATGTTAGTGCAATCCAAATTGGTGCTGATGTGTTTTTCTCCAATTTTTTAAAAGAAGAAATAAAGTATAATTCAATAGCGTATCCAGAAAATAAAGTTGACCCTAATACAGATTATAAAAGAGCAGGTGTTTTTGTAGGGCATGAATTGTTTATAAATAAAATGTCGTTAATTACTCAATTCGGGTATTATGTGTATTATCCATATGAATTTGAAACCAGAATTTATGAGCGAATAGGTTTAAAACGTTATTTCGGAGATAAAATATTCGCATCAGCCACACTTAAGGCACATGCGGCAGCGGCTGAAGCATTAGAGTTTGGAATAGGAGTTAGATTATAGATAGATGCCATGAAAAAGATACTATTAATTTTTATAGGGGTTTTATTGCTGTCATGTGATAAAGAAAATGCAAATGATTGTTTTCAGAAAACGGGTTCTATAATTAGTCAAGAAATTGAAGTGGCAAACTTTACTAAAATTAAAGTTAACAGAGACGTTGAGTTGGTTTTAAGAGAAGGAGCAGTTCAAAAAGTAGTTATTCAAACGGGAAGTAATTTATTAAATGATGTATCTGCAATTGTTCAAGGCGAACAACTAGTTTTATCGAACGATAATACATGTAATTATGTACGTGATTATAATGTTACAAAAGTATATGTAACATCGCCTAATATAACAGAAATCATTAGCTCAACCCAATTTCTAATAAGTTCCAATGGAGTATTGAATTATGAATCAATAGCTGTTTTATCGGAAGATTTTCATGACTCGTCAATCATAGCTGTAGGCACTATTAATTTAACATTGAATTCTCAAGAAGTAAAAGTTGTTGGAAATAATTTAACCTCTTTTAATTTAAGCGGAACTACCGGAAAATTAAACGTAAACTTTGCTGCTGGTGATGGCGTATTTCATGGCGCTGATTTAATAGCTAATGAAGTTACTATATTTCATAGAGGAACAAATACTATTACTGTAAATCCGAAAAATAGTTTAAAAGGGCGATTAGTTAGTACGGGTGATTTAATTGCTGTGAACCAGCCTCCAATAGTTGAAGTTGATGTTTTGTATACAGGGGAGTTGCTGTTTCAGTAGGAAAGATGTTTTGTAGACATAAAAAAGACCGCCAATCAGCGGTCTTTTTTATGTCTATAAAATGAATTAAAAGAAGGAGGTGTCTTACATCTTGGTTCTTTTCTCTTTAATCAACTTACCCTTTAATAATTCCTCTTGAGATTACAATTTTCTGAATTTCAGAAGTTCCTTCATAAATCTGAGTTATTTTTGCATCACGCATTAAACGCTCTACATGATAATCTTTTACAAAACCATTTCCACCATGTATTTGTACGGCTTCAACAGTATGAGTCATGGCAACTTGTGAGGCGTATAATTTCGCCATTGCACTACTCATATCGTAGTTGTTTCCTTGGTCTTTATCCCATGCAGCTTTCATAACTAGCATACGAGCAGCTTCAATTTCGGTATGCATATCGGCTAATTTAAAAGCAATTGCTTGATGGTTGCAAATTTCAGTTCCAAAAGCTTTACGCTCTTTAGAGTATTTTAAAGCCAATTCATAAGCTCCAGCGGCAATACCTAAAGCTTGTGCGGCAATACCGATACGCCCACCAGCTAAAGTTTTCATAGCGAATTTGAATCCGAACCCATCTTCACCAATTCTATTCTCTTTAGGGACTTTTACATCATTAAATTGTAGTGTATGTGTATCAGAACCTCTAATTCCTAGTTTGTCTTCTTTTGGTCCAATATGGAATCCTTCTGTTCCTTTTTCAACAATAAAAGCATTAATACCTCTATGTCCTTTTTCACGATCAGTTTGTGCAATAACCAAATACACGTCAGCACGACCACCACTCGTAATCCAGTTTTTTGTTCCGTTTATAAGGTAATGATCTCCTTTATCAATAGCAGTTGTACTTTGTGAAGTAGCGTCAGATCCTGCCTCAGGTTCTGATAAACAGAAAGCACCTAAGTATTCGCCTGTAGCTAATTTAGTTAAGTATTTTTCTTTTTGAACTTCCGTAGCATAAGCTTCCAGTCCATAACATACTAATGAATTGTTTACAGAAACCATTACAGAGGCAGAAGCATCAATTTTTGATAATTCTTCCATAATTAATACATAAGAAATGGCGTCCATTCCGCTTCCTCCGTACTTAGGATCTACCATAATCCCCAAGAAACCTAAATCTCCCATTTTCTTAACTATCTCTTGCGGGAATTCTTGTTTGTTATCTCTTTCGATAACTCCAGGTAATAATTCAGTTTGAGCAAAGTCTCTTGCGGCATCACGAATCATTATATGTTCTTCTGTAAGATTAAAGTCCATTATATATGTTTTTGTTGTGAATATTTTAAAAAGAAAGTCCAAATATACAGCTTAATTGCGAATTATTAAATTCTAATTTTAATGAATTCATTCAATGTGCTTCAATTCATATTCTTGTATCTTCGTAAGATTATTGAAAATATGGTTTAGGGGCTATGAAAAAACAAGAATACTTTGTTGTAGGGGTAATGTCCGGAACATCTTTAGATGGGGTTGATTTGGCGTATATTCATTTTAAAAAAGAGGAGCAATGGTCCTATACTATTATTTATGCCGAAACTGTTGCGTATGATGATGCTTGGGAAACCAAACTTAGGGAAGGAGTAACGTATTCTAAAATTGAATTAGAAGTTTTAAACAAGTCATACACTCAGTTGTTAGCATCGCTTATCATTGCTTTTAAGGAAAATGATCAAGTAAAAAATATTGATGTGGTTTGTTCACACGGTCATACAATTTTACATCAGCCAGAAAATAAAATTACATTACAAATAGGTAACCTTCAACAGTTGTCGCGATTAATTAAGGAGACAGTTGTTTGTGATTTTCGAGTTCAAGATGTGCAATTGGGAGGTCAAGGAGCGCCTTTAGTGCCAATTGGTGATCAGTTGTTGTTTTCGGAATTCACCTATTGTGTAAACTTGGGAGGTTTTTCTAATATTTCTATGGAGTTGGGTAATAACCGAGTTGCTTATGATATTTGTCCGGTAAATATAGTCCTAAATCATTACATTCAAAAAATAGGGTTCTCGTATGACGACAAAGGGAAACTTGCAGGTTCAGGAGTAATAAATCATTCGCTTTTAGGCAATTTAAATAAGTTAAAATATTACAGTCAAGCACCGCCAAAGTCATTAGGGTTGGAGTGGGTTACTTCAGTAATAATTCCATTAATAGATTCATATGAATTATCCGTAAAAGACATCTTACGAACTTTTGTAGAACATACAGCTATTCAAATAGGGAGTGTGCTAATAAAAGAGAAATCATCTGTATTGTTTACAGGTGGAGGAGTTTATAATTTATTTTTAATGGAAAGAATTAGAGTGTATTCTAAAACTGAAATTAGTATTCCAAGTCCAGAATTAATTGAGTATAAAGAAGCGCTAATTTTTGGGTTTTTAGGAGTGCTAAAATTGAGAGGAGAAATTAACGTTTTAGCTTCAGTAACTGGTGCAATAAAGGATCATTCTTCAGGAGAAATATTTACTATTTAAAGTCATATTAGTTTCTTATATTTGGCGTCTATTTTAAAAACGCGTAAATGGATCAGCTTTAACTCCCTTGGGGGTAGATATAAAATTACATTTCAAATTAGTTAACTATAAAAGTTTGACGTCTCAAATTTACAATTTAAGAGTTAAAGAAATTATACATGAAACGAGTGAGATGGAAGTAACTTAAGCAAAAAAATGTTTTTGTAATAACTCCATATAGCCGTTGAAAAAATATATAAAGCATGAAAGATTTATTAAAAAAATACGAAGAGAAGCAACCAGAAATAGTTTTTCACTGGAAAGATCAGGTTACTGATGCTGAAGGGTGGACAGTGATTAATTCATTACGTGGTGGTGCCGCTGGTGGAGGGACTCGTATGCGTAAAGGTTTAAATAAAAACGAAGTATTGTCGTTAGCAAAAACGATGGAAGTGAAGTTTACAGTTTCAGGACCTGCAATTGGAGGAGCAAAATCAGGGATTAACTTTGACCCCAATGACCCAAGAAAAAGAGGGGTTTTGGAGCGTTGGTATAAAGCAGTTACACCGTTGTTAAAACATTATTATGGTACCGGTGGAGACTTAAATGTTGATGCAGATAAAGATGTGATTCCAATTACAGAAAATTGTGGTGTATGGCATCCGCAAGAAGGAATATTTAACGGACACTTTAAGCCTACTGAAGCAGATAAAATTAATAGAATTGGTCAGTTACGTCAAGGAGTAATTAAAGTTATTGAAGACGAAACGTATTCACCAGATTTAAGTAGAAAATACACAGTAGCAGATATGTTAACTGGTTATGGTGTAGCTGAAGCTGTAAAACATTATTACGATATTTACGGTGGATCAATTGTAGGTAAGAGAGCAATTGTACAAGGTTTTGGTAATGTAGGTTCGGCAGCAGCGTATTACTTAACACAATTAGGTGCCAAAGTAGTTGGTATTATTGATAGAGATGGTGGATTGATTAATGAAGAAGGATTTTCTATGAAGGAAATGAGAACTTTGTTTTTAGATAAGGATGGGAATAAACTAGCAGCAGCTAATATGATTCCGTTTTCAGAGATAAATGAAAAAATATGGAGTTTACCAGCTGAAATTTTTGTTCCAGCAGCAGCATCTAGATTGGTCTCTCAGGATCAAGTTCAGCAAATGATTGATACTGGATTGGAAGTAATTTCTCCAGGAGCAAATGTCCCTTTCGCAGATAAAGAAATTTTCTTCGGACCAATTATGGAGTATACAGATCAGCATTTAAGTTTGTTGCCTGATTTTATTTCGAACTGTGGTATTGCAAGAGTATTTGCGTATTTAATGGAGTCAAGAGTAGAACAACCAATGCTGGATAAATCTATATTTGATGATACATCAAACATTATTAAAAATGCGTTAACAAAAACGCATGGAAATAATAGCAGTAAAACAGAAATATGTAAAACTGCATTTGAAATAGCATTAAAGCAATTAGTATAATAGATTAAAATTAGTGTAGTAAGAATGTAAATCGGGATGAGATGTATTAGTTTCGTCCCGGAAGTATTATAGGTTAAAACCCACTAGTGGGTAAAATAAAAAAACAAATTATGTTAAAGTATTTTTTAGGAAATAGCCCAAAGTGGTTTAAAAGAACAATGATTACATTCTTAGTGATGAATGTGGTATTGTATTTCGGGTTACCTATGGTTATGGATGCACATGCATCACATAGTATTGTGTCGTGGTTGTTTATTGGAGAGTTTATTTTTACGTTAGCAATGGCGTTAAAATGCTACCCATTACAATCGGGAGGATTACTCGCAATTCAAATTGTAGTATTGGGGTTAACAAGTCCTAAAAACGCCTATAATGAAGTTGCTCAAAACCTTGAAGTAGTATTGCTTTTGGTGTTTATGGTTGCGGGTATTTATTTTATGAAACCGTTATTGATGTTTATCTTTAGTAAAATATTTACTAAGGTAAAATCAAAAGTAGTGTTGTCGCTGTTATTCGTGTTCTTGTCAGCGGTATTGTCAGCTTTCTTGGATGCATTAACGGTTACTGCGGTGTTAATTAGTGTAGCGGTAGGTTTTTATGGGGTGTATCATAAAATTCATTCGAGTTCTATAGATCATGATCATGATGGGGTATTGGATAGAACAGAATTAAGTGGTGAAACCTTAGAGGAATTCAGGAGCTTTTTACGAAGTTTGATTATGCATGGTGTTGTTGGTACAGCTTTAGGAGGAGTTTGTACGCTTGTTGGTGAACCTCAAAATTTATTGATAGGAGAGCGTTTAGGTTGGGATTTTGTAGAATTCTTTTTACAAATGGCACCAATAACAATTCCAGTATTGATTTGCGGAATGTTAACTACTGTAGTATTGGAGTTGACAGGAACATTTGGTTTCGGAGCAAAATTACCTAAAATTGCTGAAGAGATAATTAGTAGTTATACTGATGAGGAAGATAAAAAACGTTCACCTAAAGAAAAATATGGTTTATGGGTGCAAGGAGTGTCTGCTATTTTATTGATAGCAGGTTTGGCGTTACATTTAGCACCAGTAGGAATGATTGGTTTGGCATTAATTATTGTACAAACAGCATTTATGGGAATTATTGAGGAGCATGCTTTAGGGCATTCTTTTGAGGAAGCATTACCTTTTACGGGATTGCTTGTTGTCTTTTTTGTTGTGGTTGCAATGATTCATGACCAACATTTATTTAGCCCTATTATTGCTTGGGCATTAAGTCAGGACCCAGCTTCACAGCCAGGGTTGTTTTATGTAGCAAACGGGGTTTTATCTGCTATTAGTGATAATGTTTTTGTGGCAACTGTTTATATAGGTGAAGTGCAACAAGCGTTTCTAAATGGAGACATTTCTAGAGAACAATTTGAAAAATTAGCAATAGCAATTAATACAGGTACAAATTTACCTAGTGTTGCTACTCCCAACGGACAAGCTGCTTTCTTGTTTTTATTAACATCCTCTTTAGCGCCGTTAATTAATTTGTCATACGGTAAAATGGTTAAAATGGCATTGCCTTATACAATCGTATTAGGTGGTGTAGGTTATATTATGGTAAAAATGATTTTGTCATAAATCACATCTATAAATAGATATCTATATAAAGAACTACTCGTAAGAGTGGTTCTTTTTTTTGCGCTGTTTTAAGGGTTGTTGTTAATGATGTGTTTATCGCTATTCTTTGATGGAGGGCTAATTAATTGGTATTACTATTTAAAATTAGGTTGTCTAACTGAGACGGGAGTTTTTTTCAAAAAAACAAGCGGAAATAATGTCGTATCTAGCGTCAATGGTAGTACTTCGAGAGGTTCAGTGTGACATTAAATACGTTAAGAATGTTATAATTTTCAGACTAAGCTTGTCGAAGTCCGATGGTAATTTACTGATTCATCAATTCGAGTGATTTCATGATGAATTCTGTTTTGAATTTATAAGAAAATTGTATCGAGAATAGCTGTTTTAATGAATTACGTCAATGGTAGCTTGTCGAAGTGTTTGTTTTGTTGAAAGGATTCAATTAAAGTTTACATACCGCTAACTAATTTAGCGTGTTATTTCAATAAATGACAAATCGCATACTGCAAAGGGATATTGTTTCACGCTTCTCACTCAGATGAGATTTCTCCAAAAAAGTCGAAATGACAGGTGATTGATAAATTATTATCTAGTGCCTTTTCGCTCTCCCCTAAAAAGTAACAATCGGTCACATTGAGCTTGTTAAAGTGTTGTACGAACTACCGTTTGATGAATCTTGACTAGTTCAAGCTGATGATCAACTTAGTTTTGTCTACAACTTTCGGATACTAATAATTTTAAACTCATTTTTTTAAAAGAAAAGTAATGCGGAAACAATTTAGGAGTTGTATTTTCGTTTGCATATTATTAATCATAAAAACTCAAATAAATATGTCATTAACAATTCAAGATGTTGCTGAAAACCTAGAAGGTGAAGTAATAGAGAAAAAAACACTATCTATTATTAATTTAATAAATGAAGGAGGTCTTGGTGGGCAAATTATTATTGGGATGTTATTCGTCTTGTTAGTGGTAGCACTTTATATTTATTTTGAACGTTTGTTAGCAATAAAACAAGGGGCTAAAGTGGATGATAATTTCATGAATCAAATAAAGGACCATATTTCTAACGGTAAACTTGAAGCAGCTAGTTTATTGTGTGCGCAAGATAAATCACCCGTATCAGCATTAATTCAAAAAGGAATTTCACGTATAGGTAAGCCTTTGGAAGATATTCATACGGCTATTGAAAATGCTGGTAGATTGGAAATATACAAGCTAGAAAAAAATGTAAGTGTGTTAGCAACTATTTCTGGTGTAGCGCCAATGATTGGGTTTCTTGGTACAGTTATTGGAATGATTATTTCAATATTTGAAATAGCAAACTCTGGAGGGAATATTGATATTAAAACTCTTGCTGGTGGATTGTATACGGCAATGACAACAACAGTTGCCGGTTTGGTTGTAGGTATTGTAGCGTATATGGCGTATAACCATTTAGTAGTAAAAACAGATAAGATTATTTATAAAATGGAAGCGAATTCATTGGAATTCTTTGACTTGTTAAATGAACCAGCATAATTAATTTAAAGATTGAAGGATTCTAAAATTCAAAGAATCATTTAATCATTCAATTGTTTAATCTTTAAATTTAAAAGAATGAATATTAGAGGTAGAAATAAAGTTACTCCAGAATTTAACATGTCCTCCATGACAGATATCGTATTTCTGTTATTGGTGTTTTTTATGATAGCATCTACATTAGTGTCTGCAAATGCAATAGATTTACTGTTGCCAAAATCTGGAGGTAAAACTACACAATCAAAAAGTCTGTCGGTAAGTATTACCAAAGATTTGGATTATTATGTAGACAGCAAAAAAGTGGCTAAAAATAAATTAGAAGCATATATTTTAGATAAAATTGGTGATTTAGAAAAACCAAGTATTGTATTGCGAGCTGAGGAAACTGTGGAATTGAAAGACTTTGTTTATGTTATGGATATTGCAAATAGAAATAAGATCAAATCTACTTTGGCGGTTCGATCAAAGTAAAAAAAGTATATTATGAAAAAACTATTTAAAGATGAAAATGAAAAACGGGCGGCGATACTTACGTTTCTGACTGTTTTTATCCTGTTTTTGTGGATGTTTTTTCATTCGGCATTCGAATATCAGGATCCTCCTGAAGAATATGGAATGGAAGTAAATTTCGGAACAACCGATTTCGGAAAAGGAGACGATCAACCCGTAGAGGAAATTAAAACGCAGCCCGTTGAAGAAGTGATTCCAGAGGAGCCAGTAGAAGATCCTATGGTTGAGCCGGTAGAGGATATTGTAGAAACTCCTGTTGAAGAAGTTGTTGAGGATGTAATAACGGAAGAAACTGTAGAAGACGTTCCTGTAATTACTCCAGTAGAAAATGTTCCTAAAGAAGAGCCAAAAGAAATTCCTAAGGAAATCCCTAAAGAAACTCCAAAAGAAGAGCCTGCTCCGCCAAAGCCTGACCAGTCAACTCAAGACGCATTGTCAAGTGTATTAAATGGTCCGCCAGCTGATGGAGCTGCTTCAGGAAGTGAAGGAGACGATGAGGAGGCAGGAGATAAAGGAAATGAAAATGGTGACCCTAATGCTCCAGGTTATTATACAAACCCAGGAAATGGTTCAGGTGGTAATTATGACTTAATTGGAAGATTGCCATTAAGAAGGCCAATTCCTCATTACCTCTGTCAAAAAGAAGGTAAGGTGGTTGTGTCTATAAAAGTAGACAGGTCTGGTAAAGTTGTACAAGCAACACCAGGTGCTCGAGGAAGTACCACAACAGAAAAGTGTTTGCTTGATGAAGCAAAAAAATCAGCTTTATTAACTAAATGGCAGCCAGCAGAAAATGCTCCTGAAAAACAAATAGGTAAAATCATATATAACTTTAGCTTACGTTAAGTTTATTTTAATGGTATTATATAGAATAGCGCTACGATTAAATAGGTGATTGAAAAAGTCGTTTGTTTAATCGTGGTTTTTTTTATGACATAATTTGATAGTATTGAAACGATGAATTATAAAGAAACTCTGGAGTGGTTGTTTAATCAATTCCCAGCATATCAAAAAAAAGGGAAAATAGCTTATAAAGCTGACTTGTCTAATATTACTAAGTTGGTAGCACATCTTGATAATCCACAGTTGAAATTTAAAAGTATTCATGTAGGAGGAACCAATGGCAAAGGATCGTCTAGCCATATGTTAGCTTCTGTGTTACAGGAAGCAGGGTATAAAGTAGGTTTGTATACTTCTCCGCATTTAAAAGACTTTAGAGAACGTATTAAAATTAATGGGGATATGATTCCGGCAAATCATGTAGTTGATTTTGTTGCGAATAATAAAACGTTTTTTATCGATAATTCATTGTCCTTTTTTGAATTGACAGTTGGGATGGCATTTGATTATTTTGCAAACGAAAAAGTAGATATCGCCATTATTGAAGTAGGTTTAGGCGGAAGGTTGGATGCTACTAATATTATCACTCCGGAAGTATCGCTAATTACCAATATCGGAATTGATCATACTTCTTTTCTAGGGAATGACTTGCGTAGTATTGCAATTGAAAAAGCGGGAATTATTAAAAAAAATGTTCCAGTTGTAATTAGTGAAACTCAAGTTGAGGTTCAAGAAGTTTTTAAGGAGAAGTCAACTTTGCTTAATTCAGAATTGATATTCGCCGATCAATTAATAACTCAGAATTACCAAACGGATTTATTAGGAGCGTATCAGCAAAAAAATATGAAAGGTGTGGTTGCGGTCATTCGTCAGTTAAAAGGTTTTGCTGTGAGTAACGATGGTGTTTTACAAGGACTTTTAAATACGGTAAAAAATACCGAATTATTAGGAAGGTGGCAAGTACTGCAAAATAAACCAAAAGTAATTTGTGACACTGCTCATAATAAAGAAGGGCTGGAGTTGACAATGAATCAATTATTAAAAGAGCCTTTTGAAGAATTGAGAATAGTTTTTGGTGTCGTATCGGATAAGGATTTGTCTACCATCTTTCCTTTGTTGCCACAAAAAGCACATTATTATTTCTGTTCTCCAAATATTTCTCGAGCAATGCCAGTTGATGATTTGCACTCAGCTGCTATTGAATTTGGTTTGCAAGGTGCGAAGTACAATTCTGTAAATGAAGCTTTTACTGCATCCAAAGACCATTCTTTTCCTAATGATGTAATATACGTAGGGGGAAGTACTTTCGTTGTTGCAGAAATTATTTAAAAAGATCATTTAGAAACTTTTATTTAAAATAGTTGTAGTGTTAAAAATAGGTGTTATATTTGCACCCGTAATCAATTATTAGGGCAATTAGCTCAGTTGGTTCAGAGCACCTCGTTTACACCGAGGGGGTCGGGGGTTCGAATCCCTCATTGCCCACTTAGTTCTTGATTACATCCTAATTTATTAGGGCAATTAGCTCAGTTGGTTCAGAGCACCTCGTTTACACCGAGGGGGTCGGGGGTTCGAATCCCTCATTGCCCACTTAACTTTTAAATAAGTTAGTATTAAAATAGGGTCATTAGCTCAGTTGGTTCAGAGCACCTCGTTTACACCGAGGGGGTCGGGGGTTCGAATCCCTCATGACCCACAAAAAAAGCGTTACATAATTGTAACGCTTTTTTTATGCATTCTTTTTTGGTTTTATAAGAGTTCCAAAATACGCTCTAAAGCCATTCCTCTTGATCCTTTTATCAGGATGGTGTAATTACTTAGTTCGTTGGTGAAGCTGTTTGATAATGCATTAAAATCACTAAACGATTTTGTGTTGTCGTTGTGTTCTGTTCTTTTAAAATGTTCCCCGATTATATAACGGTGTTTTATGTTTAGGCTTTCAAGATATTCTACAATGTCTTGATGTTCTTTTTCACTGGTTTCTCCAAGTTCAAACATATCTCCGATAAATACAGCTTTATGTTCAGTTTCAAGTTGACTAAAACTTTCAAGTGCTGCCTTCATACTTGTTGGGTTTGCGTTGTATGCGTCAAGGATTATTTTATTGGTGTTTTTATGGATGATTTGTGATCTATTGTTGTTTGAGGTGTATGCTTCTAAAGCTTCGATAATATCTGCTGTATCAACATTAAAATAGGAGCCAATACTTATTGCAGCTGCAATGTTTGTGAAATTGTAACTCCCTATAAGGTTGCTTTTGATTTTTTTATCTTGGAATTTAGCGGTAACCGTTGGGTTGGCGTTTATAAAAGTTATGTTGTAGTTTGAATTACTTTTTTCTGAAAAAGATATTGTGTTAATATTGCTTGTTTGCTTTACCTGTGTTTCGTTGTTTATATTAACAAAAGCACTTTTCTTATGAGTTCTTAGGTGGTCATAAAGTTCGCTCTTGGCTTTAATAACACCGTTTAGGTCTCCAAAACCTTCAAGATGTGCTTTTCCGAAGTTAGTGATGTATCCAAAATCAGGACAAGCAATGTTTGCTAGTAGTTTTATTTCGTCAAAATTATTTGCGCCCATCTCAATGATTCCAATTTCTGTAGATGAATTCATGGATAGTAAAGTTAACGGAACGCCAATATGGTTGTTTAAATTCCCTTTTGTGGCTGTTGTGTTATATTTTTTAGAAAGGACGCAGTTTATTAATTCTTTAGTGGTTGTTTTTCCATTGCTTCCTGTAAGCGCAATAATTGTATTGTTTAATTGTTTTCTGTGGTGCTTTGCCAGTTCTTGAAGTGTTTCTAGTGTGTTGTTTACTAAAATTGTGTTTTCTTGAATGTAATTAGCATCGTCAATAATGGCGTAGTTGGCTCCGTTATCTAGTGCTTTTTTTGCAAATTTATTACCGTTGAAGTTTTCTCCACTTAAGGAGAAGAATAGGTTGTTTTTAGTAATGGTTCTTGTGTCGGTGCTTATGCCACTAGATTGTTTAAAGATGTTGTATATTTCTGTAATATCCATGTGTTTAAAATTTCCATAAAAAAAGCTCTAATGAAAATTAGAGCTTTTTTTTATATTGTTATGTAGTAAGTTGTCAGACTATCTAGGAGATTTTCTGCTTCCTTTTCCTTTTGATTTTGCTCCTACTCTTGACATTGCACATCTAAAACCGATATAGTCAGTTGCCATAGCTTCTGGGTAAAATCTTCTTTGTGCTGGGTCTAACCAGTATTCTCTGTCTTTCCATGAGCCACCTTTGTAAACTCTTACTTCGTCGTTTACAAGAGATGTTCTTTTTGAAGACCCGTCATATTCCTTGGTCATTACGCCAGCAGAATCAACAGTTACAGAATGTTTAGGAGAGTTATACATTTTTCTTGACTCGTCACCTCTAGTTCCTTCTTCACCTTCATCATCTCCTCCTAAAGAAAAGTATCTGCTTGAAGCTCTGTCACCATCTCTATAGTTGATGTTGTCAGATTTGTTAAAGTTTGTTCTTAGGTAAGTTTCGTTGTCGTCAACTGGTACTTGAGCAATTTGCCCAGGAAGTGTAGTAGCGATAACTTTTCCGTTAGCTAAAGTGTCGTATCCAATTGAATCAGGAGTGATAATTGCTACTTTACCATCTTCTCCAATTTTATTTTTTGTAAAAACGTTTCCTCTGTAGTAGTTAAAGTCACTCATTTCATCATCAACAATAGGTCTGTAAACATCAGCAACCCATTCAGCAACGTTTCCAGCCATGTCGTATAAGCCAAAGTCATTTGGGTCGTAAGACATTACTTCAGCAGTAATATCTGCACCATCGTCAGACCAACCGGCTATTCCACCATAATCACCATCTCCTTGTTTGAAGTTTGCGTTATGATCTCCTCTTGTTGCTCTTTTTCCTGATCGTGTGTATTGACCGCTCCAAGGGTATTTTTTTCTACCTCTATGTACGTTGTAGCTTCTTAATTCAGACATTCCTAATGCAGCGAATTCCCACTCAGCTTCAGTTGGTAATCTGTATCCAGGTTGTAAAATACCAGTAGATCTTGTTGCGTAGATGTTAATTTCTTCACCGTCGGCATTTGTCTGTGGATTTTTATTTTTCTTTTTACCTCCATTTAGTATATCTTCATTTCCTCCGTAGGTAGAGGTTGGTGATATAATATATGTGTTTGTGCTAAAGTTTGAATCTGCAGTTACGTCAGTGATTTTAGCGTCTTCCTTAAGGAATCCGTTTCTTTCTAAAGCATCCTCATTAATACGGTCTGTTCTCCAAACACAAAACTGATTTGCTTGAATCCAGCTAACTCCAACAACTGGGTAGTTTTGGTAAGCAGGGTGACGTAAATAGTTATTTGTCATAACCTCGTTGTACCCAAGTCTGTTTCTCCAAACTAAAGTATCAGGAACGACTCCGTTATATATTTGTGTGAAATTTTCGTTTTCTGGCGGATATACTTTTTTAGTCCAGTCCAAGTATTCCATGTACATTATGTTTGTAACCTCTGTTTCATCCATGTAAAATGACTGAACATGTTGTTGGTTTGGTGAGTTGTTCCAATCGTGCATTGGATCATCGTTCACCTGACCTTTGGTGAATGTACCACCTTCAATGAATACTACTCCAGGTGCAGTTTCCTGCTCTTGATATTTTGTGTTGTATTGAAAGCCACCTTCTTTGGAGTTAATTTTCCAACCAGTAGCTCTTGATCCTCCTTTTTTACCTTTTCCACAACTAGTTGTTGCGAGTATAGTAAGGATAACTAAAAATTTTAGGGCAAAATGTTTTCTCATATACATAACTTAAATTCAGAGATAGTTCAAGTCCGCAATATAATAAATATACATTATAATGCAATACTTTTGTAAAAAAATAGTTTTTACTATTGTTTATAAAGTCTCGTCCATTTTTTAACGTCAAAAAAGATAAATATATTGTTTACTTTTGAAAAAAAAGAATAGTACACTAAAATTTAAATCGATACGTTTTAGCATTATGAATATTAAACAAACACTAATTTACGGTCTGATACTTTGTTTTTCAATAGGTTCTTTTTCTCAGGAAAGTGAATTTGTTTTGAAATGGGAGAAGAATAAAAAAGTTTACTCTTCAATTGCTGTTTATGGTTTTCAGTCACAGAATTTCATTTATGAGGTTGATCAGCAAACACTGTTGTTTGCCGCAAATTTAAAATCTTCAGTTTCGGTATCGAATACCAGAGTAGCTTCTGTTGTATATGAAAGTATGACTTCAGATCAGCTTAAAGGTTATAATCTAAAGTTAATTAAAAGTGAAATAGATTTTTCATTAACTAATACAAATTCTAGAGGAATATTAGGAGCTTATCTTGAATTTAACCCGATTGTTAAAATAAATGGACAGTATAAAAAAGTAATGTCAATTAAGTTTGATTTCGGTCAAAGTAATAAGGCGTCAGCTGCTTTTTCTGTTCCAGCTCCACCTATTGTTAATTCATCCATGTCTACTGGTGAGTGGTATCGTTTTTATATTGAAAAAACAGGAGTGCATAAATTAGATAGGGACTTTTTATCAAGTATAGGAGTTAATGTAAATACAGCAAATCCTAAAAACATCCGGCTTTTTGGAAATGGTGGTAAAGCAATACCATTGTTGAATTCGGAAGTTTCTGAATTTGATGTTACAGAAAATGCAATTAAATTTATTGGGGAAAATGACGGGGTTTTCAATGCTGACGATTACCTGTTGTTTTATGGGGTAAGTTCTCTTGGTTTAGATACTGAAAACGACACTCATATTAATCCGTATATTGATAAAACATACTATTATATTAATGTTAGCTCAGAAATGGGTAAAAGAATTAGCGGGTTGGTAGAACCTTCGTCTGTAGTAAATACTACTTTTACTACATTTGATGAATATCAATTTTATGAAGTAGACAAAAATAATCTTGTTCAGTTAGGGAGGCAGTGGTATGGTGATGGTTTTGATGTTAATTCAAGCCAGGATTTTTCATTTAGTTTTCCTAGGATTGATGTTTCTCAGCAAATTCGCTTAAATGTAAGGGCAGCCGCTACTTCAACATCGGCTACTCAAATGACCATTTCGTTAAATGGGGTTTCAGATGCTGCTGATGTATTGAATTTTGGAGTGATTTCGGAAACTGTTTTAGGTTCGAGGCGTACCTTTTCAAAATCAAAAAACCCTAGTCAAAACTTAGTAGTTAGTTTAGATTATAACAGCAATTCTAATCCAAGTTCTAATGCATATTTAGATTATATATCTATTGAAGCAACTTCTTTTTTAAGGTCTATTGGTAGGCAGTTTTCATTCAGGAACAAACAAGCAGCAACTACAATTGGGATAGGAGAATATGTTATTAGTGATGCGACTTCAGTTTCAGAAGTTTGGGATGTAACCGATATTTACAATGTCAGGTCAAAAAACAATTCAAATGCGGCTACTTTTTCTTTTAAAGCGTCTTTAGGGAGTACAAGAGAATATGTTGCTGTAGTGAATTCAGATTTTTATACGCCATTAAAAGAAGCGTCAAGTAGTGTGAATAACGTAAACCTTAAAGGGACCATTTTTCAGGGAGCTACAGGTGGTCATCAAGATGTTGATTATATTGTAATTACACCTTTGGTTTTAAAAACTCAAGCTACACGATTGGCTAATATTAATGCTTTGAATTTAGGTTTGCGTACTAGAGTAATAACATTGGAAGAAATTTATTCAGAATTTAATACCGGAAATCAAGATATTGGTGCTATTCGTAACTTTGTAAGGTATGTGTATCAAAATGGTGTCACAGATAAATTAAAATACTTGTGTTTGTTTGGTGATACATCTTTTGATATGAAAGATAGGATTGCTAATAATACTAATTTGGTGCCTACGTTTCACGCTCGTGAGAGTTTTAGTTTGGTTTCAGGCTATATGTCCGATGATTATTTTGGAATGATGGATGACACGGAAGGCTCTATGGTGAATTCGGATAGGTTAGATATTGCCGTGGGACGAATAGTTGCATACAGTGTACAGCAAGCCACGGAAATGGTTACTAAAGTTGAGCAATATTATCAAGAAGATTCATATGGAAGTTGGAGAAATAGAATGACTATTTTGTCTGATGATGTTGATAAAGTCTGGGAGTTTGATCTTGAAACAGTCTTAGATGGCTTGGCGGATGAAGTTGTTCTGAATAAACCATTCATTAATATGATAAAGTTACATTCTGATGCTTTCATACAAGAATCATCTGCTGGTGGAGAATTATATCCACAAGTAACGGAGTCGCTTTTAAATAATATTCAATTAGGTAGTTTGGTGGTGAATTATTTTGGGCATGGAGGAGAAGACGGGCTAGCGCATGAACGCTTGTTTCAGAAAAATGATGCACAAGGTTTAAGTAATATTTGCAGGTATAATTTGTTTATAACAATAACATGTGAATTTACTAGGTTTGATAACCCTTTAAGGCAAACTGGTGGGGAATATGTGTATTGGAATCCAACCGGAGGAGCTGTTTCTTTAGTTGCTACAACAAGAGAAATAACTAAGTTGTTGGGGGAAAGAATGAATTCAAAATTAGCAAAGTATCTTTTTGATTATGATAATACAGGCTATGTTTCTATTGCGGAAGCGTTGCGTTTAGCGAAGAATGATGAGGGGGATTACCTAAAAAGAGTAGTTTTTAGTATTGGCGACCCTGCATTAAAATTAGCTATTCCAGAACCTAATATACGTTTAACGCACATAAATGATATTCCTACTAGTGATTCATCTGTGCCTACTTTGGAAGCATTAGGAAGAGTTATATTGTCAGGAGAGGTTGTTAATCAGGGTGGGCAATTAATTTCTGATTATAACGGAGTTCTTTCAACAACTATTTATGATAAAAAACAAGATAGATCAACATTAGGTAATGATGGAACTTCCGGAGGTTCGGGGCTTTTAATATTAGATTACGAAACTTTGGGGGAAATTGTTTTTAGAGGGCAAGCTTCAGTAGCTAATGGTAAGTTTAGGTTTGAATTTGTTGTGCCGCAAGATATTTCCATCCCTGTTGGTGAAGGGAAAATTAGTTTTTATGCTAAAAAAAATGGGGTTTTAGAAGATCAAACAGGGGTTGATACAGATGTGAAAATAGGAGGTCTTAATGAAAACGCACCGGAGGATAATTTACCGCCAACGATAGCTGCTTTTATGGATGACGAAAGTTTTGTTTCAGGAGGAGTTACAAATCAATCTCCTTTCTTATTATTGAACCTAAGTGATGAAAATGGAATTAATACAGCTAGTGGAATAGGGCATGATATTACTGCAATTATTGATGGTGATGAGGCTAATCCATTAATATTAAACGATTATTACGAAACGGAAATTGATGATTTTACTAAAGGAAAAGTAAAATATCAGTATAAAGATTTGGAAACAGGGTTACATACCTTAACGCTTAAAGCGTGGGATGTGTATAATAATTCTATATCAACTGAAATTCAATTTTTAGTAGTCAGTGAATTTGATGAGCTTGTAATTAGTAGAGTATTAAATTACCCCAATCCATTTGTGAGTTATACTGAGTTTTGGTTTAAACATAATAGTAGTTCAGAGCTCGAAGTTATGGTTCAAGTGTATACTGTTTCTGGTAAATTAGTAAAAACTTTACGCGGAAATTCCTCTTCAGGCAATAAAGCAGGGAATACATCGTTATTCAGAGGGTTGCCTTGGGATGGAAAGGATGATTTTGGCGATAAAATAGGTAAAGGAGTTTATGTATATAAGCTTACTGTAAAATCATTAAGTACGAATAAAAAGGTGGTTAAGTATGAAAAACTTGTCATACTATAAATAAAAATTATATTTGCTAAAATTATGGGTAAAATCAATTTAATGAAAAAATATATTACTTTATTAGGGGTGTTTGTATCATGTGTTGCTATAAATGCTCAAAACACAGTAGTTACGCCAAATTTAAACGACACTAGAGTTATAACTACTGGGACTGCCTTTATGGCTATTGCGGCAGATGCACGAGCGGCAGGAATGGCTGATCAGGGAGTAGCAACTTCTCCAGATGCATTTTCACAGCAATGGAATGTATCAAAATATGCATTCGGTGAGGCAGAGCAAGGTTTTTCATTAACCTATACCCCGTATTTAAGGGAGTTGGTAAACGATATCTTTTTAGGAGGGTTAACATATTATAAGAAACTGGATGATAGAAGTGCTGTGTCAGCAAGTTTTCGTTATTTCAGTTTGGGAGAAATTGAGTTTAGAGAAAACGCTACGGACATAGGGGTGATCCAAAAGCCTAATGAGTTAACACTTGATGTTGCGTATTCATTAAAGTTAAGTGACCAGTTTTCAATGGGAGTTGGGTTAAAGTATATCAGATCGGATTTAAAACTTCAAGGTTCAGATTTTTCCGCTGCTTCTGCAAAACCGGCTAGCTCGTTTGCAGTTGATTTGGGAGGGTATTATGAATCTGAAGAAAAAGCATATGGTAGTTTTAATGGGAAATGGCGTGGAGGTTTCTCCTTACAAAATATTGGTCCGAAAATCAAGTATGAAGAAGATGGAAATGAAAGTTTTTTGCCTACAACAATGCGTTTAGGAGGTGGGTTTGATTTTTTACTTGATGGAGCAAATAAAATTGGTGTTACAGTTGAGGTGGCAAAACTATTAGTACCAACACCGCCAGTTTATGGAACAGAATTTATAGATAATAATTCAGATGGCGTGTTGGATGCTGGCGATACGGTAGTTGATACAAATGTGATTATAGAAGGACAAGATCCTAATGTAAACTTTACTTCAGGGATGTTTCAGTCTTTTGGTGATGCGCCAGGAGGATTTAGTGAGGAGTTGAATGAGTTTACATACTCTATAGGTGCTGAATATACATATCAAGATGCATTTGCATTTAGACTAGGGTATTTTAATGAACATGAAACTAAAGGAGCTAGAAAATTCTTTGCGCTTGGAGCAGGGTTTAAATATACTGTTGTAAATATTGATGTGTCATATTTGTTGTCCGCATCAAAAATACCTAGCCCGTTAGAGAATACATTACGTTTTTCTTTATCGTTTAATTTAGGTGATAATAATAACTAATTAAATAAAGGTTAATGAAAGAGCTTACTATAAGCACGACATTTAAAATATACGAACAGCTGTCGGAACTTCCTTCAGCTGTTTTTAGTCTAATGGAATCTGCGGTTTCAGCAAGGAACAATGCGTATTCACCATATTCTAAATTTAATGTTGGCGCTGCTTTATTACTAGATAATGGAAAAGTTGTAATTGGGTCCAATCAAGAAAATGCCGCATACCCATCTGGGTTATGTGCGGAGCGCGTAGCTATTTTTCAGGCAGGAGCATTATATCCTAAAGCTAAAATTAAAATAATGGCAATTACAGCCACCTCACAAAACCATAAAGTTATCGACCCAATTCCACCCTGTGGTGCCTGTAGGCAATCAATTGCTGAATATGAAACTAGGCAAGGTGATGGAATTGAATTGTATTTTATGGGGGAAGAAGGCGCTATTATGAAATCCGAATCATTATCTGATTTGTTGCCATTAATGTTTGAGAAATCACATTTGTAGGTCCATTTTGTGATTAAAATATAAGAATCAAAAAAAATCAACTATTTGAAGTAGTCAAATAGTTGATTTTTTTTGATAAAGAGTTTTTTGATTCATTTTGAAAGACTATTTTTGTTAATAGATTAAAAATTAACCCTACTTCAAATATTTAGAAGAGATGAAAAAAATTACTAAAGCAACTTATTTAAAATGGTATGAAGACATGCTTTTTTGGAGAAAGTTTGAAGATAAATTAGCTGCAGTATATATTCAGCAAAAAGTAAGAGGTTTCTTACACTTGTATAATGGTCAAGAAGCAGTTTTAGCAGGTTCTTTACATGCTATGGATTTATCTAAGGATAAGATGATTACAGCATATCGTAATCATGTTCAGCCAATTGGAATGGGGGTTGATCCTAAGGCTGTTATGGCTGAGTTGTATGGAAAAGTTACAGGTACTTCTAAAGGTATGGGTGGTTCAATGCATATTTTTTCTAAGGAGAAAGGTTTTCACGGAGGACATGGTATTGTTGGAGGGCAAATACCTCTAGGTGCTGGAATGGCTTTTGGTGATAAATATCACAATACTGGAGCGGTTTCACTATGTTATTTTGGTGATGGTGCTGCACGTCAGGGATCATTACATGAAACATTTAATATGGCTATGTTATGGAAACTTCCTGTAGTGTTTATTGTTGAAAACAATGGGTATGCAATGGGAACTTCTGTTGAGCGTTCTGCAAATCATACCGATATATATAAATTAGGATTAGGGTATGAAATGCCTTGTCGTCCAGTTGATGGAATGGATCCTATTGCTGTAGCAAAGGAAGTAGATATTGCTATGGAACATGCAAGAGCAGGAAATGGACCTACCTTTTTAGAAATGAAAACGTATCGTTATAGAGGGCATTCAATGTCTGATGCACAGCATTATAGAACAAAAGATGAAGTGGCTGAATATCAAAAAATAGACCCTATAACAACAGTTAAAGCTACTATTTTAGAGAATAAATATGCTACTGAAGATCAGATAGAAGAAATCAATAAACGTGTTAAAGCCTTAGTTAAGGAGTGTGAGCAATTCGCTGAAGAATCTGCTTATCCAGAAGTACAACAAATGTACGATATGGTTTACGATCAAGAAAATTATCCGTTTATATCACATAAATTATAAGTAATGGCAATAGTAGTTAATATGCCCCGTTTGAGTGATACCATGACAGAAGGAGTGGTAGCAACTTGGTTAAAAAATGTTGGTGATGTAATTGAAGAAGGAGATATTCTTGCTGAAATTGAAACTGACAAAGCTACAATGGAGTTCGAATCATTTAATGAGGGTACTTTATTACATATAGGAATTAAAGAAGGTGAAGCGGCTCCGGTTGATTCATTATTGGCAATTATAGGTGAAGCAGGTGAAGATATTTCCGCATTATTAGCTGCAGGTTCTTCTGAGGTAAAAGAAGAAGAAACTGTAAGCGCTACAGCTTCAAAGGAAGTGACTTCAAATTCAATTGAAATTCCTGAAGGAGTTATAGTAGTTACTATGCCTCGTTTAAGTGATACGATGACGGAAGGAACTGTGGCAACATGGCTAAAAAATGTTGGTGATGCAATAGAAGAAGGAGATATCCTTGCTGAAATTGAAACTGATAAAGCTACCATGGAGTTTGAATCTTTCAATGAAGGAACATTATTATATATTGGTCTTCAAGAAGGAGAGGCTGCTCCGGTAGATAGTATTCTAGCAATTATAGGTCCAAAAGATACTGATGTAGCTAATCTAGTAGCAAATTTTGCTACCGTTGATGAAGCTCCTAAAAAGGAAACAACTAAAGTTACTGCGCCAAAACCAGTAGCTGTTGTAAAGCAAGAGAAAAAGAAGAAAACGTCTGTTAGTTCAGAAAGAATATTCGCTTCGCCTTTAGCTAAAAAAATGGCTGAAGATAAGGGAATAGCTTTGAATAAAGTTTCTGGGTCTGGAGAAAATGGAAGAATAATAAAGAAGGATATTGAAAATTATCAACCCGATTCAGGTGCTGTTAATTTAGGCGTTTTTGTTCCTTCAGGGGAAGAAAAAACAGAAGATGTTTCTAATTCTCAAATGCGTAAAGTAATAGCACGTAGGTTAGGAGAATCGAAATTTACAGCGCCTCATTATTACTTGAATGTTGAGTTTGATATGGAAAATGCAATTGCCTTTAGAAAGCAATTCAATTCAATTCCAGAAGTTAAAATATCTTACAATGATATTATTGTTAAAGCATCAGCTTTAGCATTAAAACAACATCCACAAGTTAACTCACAATGGTTTGATGATCGAATTCAATTAAATCATCATGTACATGTTGGAGTTGCTATTGCTGTTGAAGACGGATTGGTAGTTCCTGTTGTTGAGTTTACAAATGAAAAATCATTACCTCAAATTGGAGCAGAAGTAAAGGATTATGCGGTTAGAGCACGTCAAAAAAAATTGACTCCTCAAGAAATGGATGGCAGTACATTTACGATCTCTAATTTAGGAATGTTCGGAATTGAGAGTTTTACGTCAATTATAAACCAACCTAATTCAGCAATTTTATCTGTAGGAGCAATAGTTGAGAAGCCGGTTGTAAAAGATGGTAAATTAGTTGTTGGGAATACGATGAAGTTAACTTTAGCCTGTGATCATAGAACTGTTGATGGCGCTACTGGAGCTCAGTTTTTACAAACATTAAAAGGATATATTGAAAACCCTGTAACCATGTTAGTGCAATAATTGTCACACTGAGCTTGTCGAAGTGTAATATATAAATCAACGCTTGTTTAAGTGTAAATTAGACGTTAAATCCCGTTTCTCTCGATAATTATCGGGATTGAAGTGGGATTTTTTTATCTTTATAAAAAAATAATAATCAATGTTTAAAAAAATATTAGCAACAGTATTAGTAGTAAGTTTTATCTCTTGTAGTTCAACAAAAACTGCAACTGAAGGAGAGAAGAAACCTATAGGAAGCACAGTTGTATCTGAAGATAACCATGAAAATGTTCAGGCAGGAGAAACTACTGTAGTAGCCAATCATGAAGGAGATAGTAATAAAAACAGTGAAGTTTCCCCAGAATCCATGAGAACGATAGTATCTTATTTAGCATCTGATGCTTTAGCAGGAAGAGACACCGGAAGTGAAGGGATTGATAAAGCCGCAAGTTATATTTCGGAATATTTAAAAAATACGGGTGTAGGTCCGTATTACTGTAGCTATAGAGATGTGTTTGATGTTAATGGAAAAGAGGCGTTTAATGTAATAGGAATGCTTGAAGGGGCTGATCCGGTTTTAAGAGACGAATATGTGGTTATAGGAGCACATTATGATCATATCGGAAAAGGAAAAAAAGTAGGTGACGATATAATTGCAAACGGAGCTAATGATAACGCTGCAGGTACTGCCGCAGTAATGCAAATGGCAAAGTATTTTGCGAAAGTTAAAACCAATAAACGAACTATTGTGTTTGTGTTATTTGCTGCAGAAGAAAAGGGTTTGTTAGGATCTAAACATTTAGCAAAACAAATGAAAGAAGCAGGTAGAAATGTGTATGCCATGCTTAATTTTGAAATGATCGGCGTGCCTTTGGATAAAGAGTATACAGCATATGTTACAGGGTATCATAAATCAAACCTTGCAGATAAAATGAATGCGTATGCAAGTGCTAGTATAGTAGGATATTTACCACAAGCTAAAGAATATCAATTGTTTTCAAGATCAGATAACTATCCATTCTATCAAGAGTTTAATGTACCTGCACAGACTTTTTGTACGTTCGATTTTTCAAATTATGATTATTATCATCATGTTGACGATGAAATTGATAAGTTGGATTTTAACCATATGGCAAGTTTTGTAAATGCCTATTTACCAGCAATAGAAAAAGTAGTAAATTCAGCTCCAAATGAAATTATATTAAATGACTAAAAACATAATAATAACAGGGACAAGTAGAGGTATTGGATTTGAATTAGTTAAACTTTTTGCAAATAAGGAGTGTCAAATACTAAGCTTATCTAGGAACAATACTCCAATTAAGAACTTGAATTTAAATAATGTTACGGCTTTGTCGTTCGATTTATCTATTGATTCAGATTATAAAAAGGTATCAGAATTTGTTTCAAACAATTGGAATAACAAAGTTGATATTCTTATTAATAATGCAGGGTTATTGGTAAATAAGCCTTTTCAAGAAATAACAAAACAGGACTGGTTAAACGTATATGAAGTAAATGTTTTTGGAGTTGCTGAATTAACAAAAACAGTGTTGCCTTTTATGAACTCAGGAAGTCATGTAGTAACCGTAAGTTCAATGGGTGGGATTCAAGGTTCAATGAAATTCCCAGGTTTAGCAGCTTATAGTTCTAGTAAAGGAGCAGTGATAACCTTGTCGGAAGTGTTAGCAGAGGAGTATAAGGAACAACAAATAGCCTTTAATGTATTAGCTTTAGGAGCAGTGCAAACAGAAATGTTGGCAGAGGCTTTTCCTGGATATCAGGCGCCTTTGAAAGCTGTTGAAATGGCAAATTATATATATGATTTTTCTATAAATGGAAACAAATACTATAATGGAAAAGTGCTAGAGGTATCGAGTACTACTCCATAGCCATAAAAGAAATTTCCTGATTCGTATAAGTGTTTCCATCAATAAATCTTTTTGATGAAATTATCATAACAGAAATACGATGTTCATGTGAACCTAGATTAAAAGATAGGTTGATGGTTTTTGTAGAATCATTTAGCTGTAATGGCGCGGAAAGATATTTAATAGCAGTGATCTTCTCATGTAAATAAGCACTGTCAAAAAATATTTTTCCTTTAGTTAATTTCTGAAGTTGCTGTTCAATTTCTGTGTTAAACTCAGTGTTTTGTGTATGTAACAATTGTAGTTCTACAATTTCATTCAGTTTTTGTTCAATCAAAGAATGGTTAATAGCGATGTTCGTGTTTGTTTTATCAACTAACACATCATCATAACTTTCTAAAAAATCAATAGGAGTCTCTTCAATTAAAATATCAGAAGTAGAAACCTTGGTTGAATTTTCAGCTTTTCTAGCGCAAGAGTAACAAATAAATAAAGTGACTAATGCAATGTGTTTTAAATATTTCATTTAGTCATGAATTTAAGGGTTACTATTTTGTTGTTTAGATATTCTTTTTTAAGAATTTTAATGTTTTTAAGTCCGCTGGTAGGGATAAGTAGCTTATTTATAAAATCTTCCTTGGTATACAATTCAATTCCAATATTGGAGTTAAAAACTTGATATATTCGGGCTTTATGGTCAATGAGGTTTTCCAGCTCTTTTTTTCGCTTCTGCCAGTCTTTTATGTTTCCATTGGTGTAATAATGTAGCATTAATGCATAATCATCGGTTTCTAATTTAACAATGTTGTTATTGTTTTTTTTAAGATTTCTTATAATAGTGTCTTTTATGAAAAAAGGAGAAGAGGCTATAAAAGTAACACTCTTCAGGCGAGTTGTATATTTAAAGCAACCTAAACTATCACTAGTAGTGTAAATAGATGATTCATTAGGTTGTAAAATTTCAATATTAATTTTGGTGTTAACAATTGGAGAGCTAGTATCTTTGTTGTAAAAGCAAAAACGGTATTCATTGTTTTCAAAATAAAAAGAAATCAATAGTGATAACAAAAGAATGCTACCAGCAATAATTAAAATTCTTTTTAAAGGGAAGCTGTTTTTAACAGGTAGTTTATTTTTAATTTTAAAATCATCCCAATTTTTATATGCTGTATAATTACTTAAAAGATTTAAAATATCTATTCGCGGTAATTTTTCAGGAGTGTTTTTGCAGTAAGTATAAAACCATTTTTCACTAACACGTCCTTTTGTTTTTTCAAATAAATCCTCTTGAAATGAAACAATAGTAGCTCCTTTCCATTCTTCAATCGGTTGAATGGACGAGGTGTTCTTGTTAAAGAAAGCTGTGATCTCTTTTTTTAACAATTCAAAATATAATTGCTCTTCTTTTGTCAAGTTGCTGGTTTGTAGTTGTTTGTTGTTTTGTAAAATGATTTACAAAGAAATTACAAGGCTGTTACAACATAACATGACCAATAAAAGAGATGTTTGTTGAGTAATAACAGTTAAAAATATGAAATTATGAAAGCAAACAGGACATTAATGGTGTTTTTTTTAATAACACTAAGTTTATCGATTTACTCGTGTAAAAAGAATAATCAGTTTAGTAATCGTGAGGATCAAGCCTCTAAAGTTGTTTTAGAGCCATATGACGACATTTCAATGGAAGAAATAGAAACAAATAATGTGCCTATAAAAAATGAAAGAACTATTACTAAAAATTCATTAACAACAGGTGTAAGTTCATATGATTTAAAAATAATAAAATCGGCAAATACTAAATATCAAGTGGAAGATATAAATCAAGCTTCTGAAAAAATTAAAGCTATGGTATTAGCAAATAACGGATATGTTTCTGAAATGCGTTTTGAGAACAATCAATATAGAAAACAAAATGTAATTGTTTTAAAAGTTCCTAATTATCAATTTGATGGTTTATTAAAGAAAATGGGAAGTGTTTCTATAAAAGTAGATTTCGTAAATATCACAACTCAAGATGTTACAGAAGCATATTTGGATGCGGAATCGAGGTTAAAAACAAAAAGACTAGTAAAACGAAGATACGAAGAGATTTTACGAACTAAAGCGCACAGGGTTCAGGATTTATTAGATGTAGAAGATAAAATAAATGATATTCAAGAAGAAATTGAAGCCGTACAAGGAAAACTTAATTATATGAAGACTAAAGTGGCTCTAAGTTCTATACAAATAGAATTGTATGAAAATATAAATCAAGATATGATTGTTGAAAAAGAAACAGGTGAATTTTCTAAAAAAATGAATGAGGCGTTGTCTTTTGGGGTGGACATGATAAAATTAGTACTCTTGCTTATGGTGTACATATGGCCAATTTTGTTAGTTGCATTCATAGCATTTATTATTTATAAAAGAAGGCGAAAATAATTACAGCCCAACTCTTTGTTATAGAGTTGGGTTTTTTATCTTTACTTCATGGAAGAGATTCTATTAAAATATTTGCCTCAACGTTCCGTTTCAATAGTTTTTGAGTTAATCAAGAGCAATAACGTCAGCTTGAAAATTGTAAGCGAACGTGTTACTAAACATGGAGATTACAGGCGTACAGCAGATGGAAAACATCAAATAACGGTAAACTCAAATTTGAATATTTATCGGTTTTTAATGACTTTGGTTCATGAAATAGCACATTTAATAGCTATTGAAAAGTACGGAAGAGGTATTAAGCCACATGGGGTAGAATGGAAATATACCTATCAACAATTAATGTTGCCATTTATAAATCCGTCAGTTTTTCCAAGTCAATTATTACCCGATATCGCAAATCATTTTAAAAATCCGAAAGCAAGTAGTGATACTGATGCTAAATTATCGGTATTGTTAAAACAATTTGATGAGAAAACAGATAAAAACTATATTTTTGAAATTCCTTTAGGAAGTACCTTTCGTATTCATAACGGAAAAGTATTTAAAAAAGGAAACAGACGAGTTAAACGTTACGAATGTGTGGAGGTGAGTTCAGGTAGAGTATACTTGTTTCAGCCTAATGCAGAAATAGAATTGTTAAAAGTAAATTAAAGAATAAAACAGAAAACGTTTCTTTTCCTTGAGTATGAGAAAGAAATGTTAAGTTTTCCGATTTCTCGGGAGTTAAAATAAATTTTTACATGAATAAAAATTATTACGCAATATTAATGGCAGGTGGTGTAGGATCACGTTTTTGGCCAGTAAGTACTTCAGGTTTTCCAAAGCAATTTCATGATATGTTAGGAACTGGTGATACACTTATTCAAAAAACGTTTTCTAGATTAAGTAACTTAATACCTAAAGAAAATATTTTTATTTTAACCAATGAAAAATATAATGATTTAGTGTTAGAGCAATTGCCAGAAGTTACACAACGTCAAGTGGTTTTGGAGCCCGCTATGCGTAATACAGCACCATGTATTTTGTATGCATCGCTTAAAATTCAAAAAGAAAACCCTGATGCAGTCATGATTGTTGCCCCTAGCGATCATTGGATTGAGGATGAACAAGCATTTACTACTGATGTGCAACAAGCTTTTGAATATTGCTCAAAAAATGATGCACTAATGACTTTAGGTATTCCACCAACATTTCCAAATACTGGTTTTGGATATATTGAGTTTGATAAAAATACTACGGATGATATAAAAACAGTTAATCAGTTTAGAGAAAAGCCTGATTATAAAACCGCTAAGGAGTTTATAGCTCAAGGTAATTTTTTATGGAATGCAGGTATTTTTATGTGGAGTGCAAAAAGTGTGGTGAACGCTTTTAAGAGTTTTCAACCCAATTTATATGGGCTATTTGAAAAAGGAATTTCGGTTTACAATACAGAGCTCGAAGATGATTTTATTAAGGATAATTACGGAAAGGCTGAAAATATTTCGGTTGATTACGCCATCATGGAATCGGCTAAAAATGTATTTGTATCTCAAGCTACTTTTGATTGGAATGACCTAGGTACCTGGGGAAGTTTGTATGACAAACTAGATAGAGATGAAGCTAATAACGCTGTTGTAAATGCACAAGTATTAGCAGAAGATGCCACAGGGAATATGATTCTTACCGCTAAAGAAAAATTAGTGGTGATAGATGGGTTAAACGATTATATTATTGTTGATAAGGAGGATGTATTAATGATTTATCCGAAATCAAAAGAACAGGATATCAAGCAAATTGTAACTAAAGTAAAAGAAGAATTTAATGCCGATTTAACTTAGGTGTTTAATCAGTACTTAAATGCTTTAATCGAATTTTTAAAGAGATAAAAAGAACAATAATAAGACTATTGAATTAATTGTATATTGTTGTTTAAGAAATTAAATATATGGCTGAAGAAACTAGACTAACCCCAGAAGAGGAAAAAGCATTAGCAACTGATGTTAAAAAAGATGCCAAAGGCCTTTTTAAAAGTGTCACTACATTTTTATCGGAGTTGTTAGATATTCGTGGGGAAACTGATAAGGATCAAACCATAGATGATATTAAAAAAGATATTGCGTTTAAAGGGCACACCGCCTGGATTTTAATTTTCGCAGTATTTATAGCCTCTATTGGGTTAAACGTAAGTTCTACAGCGGTTGTTATTGGAGCCATGTTAATATCGCCATTAATGGGACCTATTTTAGGAATAGGATTATCACTTGCAATTTATGACATCGATACCTTAAAACGTTCTTTAGTAAACTTAGGGGTAATGGTTGGGCTAAGTGTATTTACGGCTTGGTTGTATTTTTCGGTTTCACCATTAACAGAGTTGACCCCTGAATTGGAAGCAAGAACAGCGCCGACAATTTTGGATGTTTTGATTGCGATTTTTGGTGGATTAGCCTTGATAGTTGCGCGATCGAAAAAAGGAACCATGGCATCTGTTATTTTTGGAGTAGCAATAGCAACGGCTTTAATGCCGCCATTGTGTACTGTTGGGTATGGGTTAGCTGTAGGAGATCCGAAATTTTATATAGGAGCTTTGTATTTATTTTGTATCAATACTATATTTATTGCCTTAGCGACATTTGTTGTAGCTAAAATATTAGCTTTTCCTTTAGTAAAATACGCAAATGAAGCCAAGCGAAATAGAATTAAGTGGACAGTTACTATTGTAGCACTTTTGGCAATTGTGCCAGCATCCTTTACGTTTTATAATGTTTGGAAAGAAACAAGTTTTAATGTTGCTGCTAAAAAGTACATTAAAGACGAAATAGAAGCTAACCCAGCTCTTCAATTACTCGGAAATGATGATTATGATTTTAAAACGAAAACAATACATTTAAGTTTTTATAATGAAATAACAGCTGCTACTAAAGCTGACTTATTAAATGAATTAAAAGGGTATCCAGATTTAATAGGAGTAGATTTAAAAATTAAAAGTAGTAATACGGGTAATTTTGAATTGGTAAAAGATTTACTAGAAGAAAAAAGAGTTGAAGTAAAAAGGCAACGTGAAGAAATTGTTGAGTTAGAAGGAAAAATTCTAGTTTTAGAAGAGCAAGTAGCAACTCAAACAGGACAAAAAGCATTAGATTTTTTAACGATATCTAAAGATGCTAAAATTAATTTTTCAAGCTTAAAAACGATTAGCTTTTCTAAGGAGCTAAAATCTAATTTTAGAAAAATTGATACACTACCAATTGCAAGAGCGCAATGGAAATCAAGTTTAGCAGATAGTTTAGTTCATGGGAAAAATATAGAGCTATCTATTTGGTTACAAAAAGAAATGAAACTTGATACTGTTTACGTTAAATAGTGCATTAAAAAACAAAGGTGTATTAAGTAAAAGGCTTCTGTAATTAGAAGTTTTTTACTTTTTTATATGTTATAAGTGTATAGAATAAAAGAGGTGATATCTTGAAAAAGTGATTAGTTATCTTCTAAGTAAACATTACGTACTTTCTTCATTAAGTTTGAGGAGTATACAAAATCAGTAACGGCTTTATTGTCTGTTCTAAAAATATCCTTATTACTACCTTCCCATTCTTTAAATCCGTTTTTTAAGAAAACAATTTTTTCCCCAATTTCCATTACAGAGTTCATATCATGCGAGTTGACAACTGTAGTAATGTTATACTCTTGAGTAATCTCTTGTATTAAATTGTCAATTAAAATAGAGGTTTGCGGATCTAATCCAGAGTTAGGTTCATCACAAAACAAGTATTTAGGATTCATAACTATGGCTCTTGCAATAGCTACCCTTTTTTGCATTCCTCCAGAGATTTCGGAAGGAAATTTATGGTTCGAGTTTACTAAAGCAACTCGTTTAATAACGTCATTAGCTCTATCGCGTTTTTCACTGTCGGACATTTCAGAAAACATTTCCATAGGGAACATTACGTTTTCTTCCACAGTCATGGAGTCAAATAAGGCGCTACCTTGAAAAAGCATTCCTATTTGTACTCTTAAATTTCTTTTTTCACTTTTTGATAAAGTACCATAAATTTTATTATGAAAAGAAATAGTACCTTCTTCTGGCGTGTGTAATCCTAATAGAGATTTTAAAAAAACTGTTTTTCCAGAACCACTCTGTCCTATAATTAAATTAGTTTTCCCCTGTTCAAATGTTGTAGAAATTCCTTTTAAAACTTCAACGCCATTAAATCCTTTATGTAAATTTTTTACTGTAATCATTAGGTAAGCATTAATTGAGTGATGATGTAGTTTACAATGATAATAACAACACTTGTCCAAACAAATGAAGATGTGGATGCTTTACCAACTTCTAAAGCACCACCTTTCATGTAATAGCCATGAAATGAAGGAATAGTAGCGAGTATAAAAGCAAAGAAAAGTGTTTTAATATATGCGTAGATAATGTGAAATTCATTGAAATCATATTGCAAGCCCATTGTAAAATCTTCACTACTCGTAAAGCCTCCATATACACAGGCAACCCAACCTCCTAAAACTCCTAGGAACATGGATAATGTAATAACAAATGGGTATAGCATTAATGCTACAATTTTAGGGAAAACCAAATAATTTAAGGAATTGATTCCCATAACCTCTAAAGCATCTATTTGTTCGGTAACACGCATGCTACCTATACTGGATGTTATAAAAGACCCTACTTTTCCAGCCATAATAATTGACATGAATGTTGGAGCAAATTCCAATACAATGCTTTGTTTGGTAGCAAAACCAATGAGGTATTTCGGAATTAATGGACTGTCAATATTTAAAGCAGTTTGAATGGCAATTACCCCGCCTACGAAAAAAGAAATGAAGGAAACAATTCCTAATGAGCCGATAATTAAATCGTCAATTTCTTTAAAAATTAATTTCTTCAAGGCGCTCCACTTTGTAAATTTGCTAAAAATGTCTTTTAGCATAATAAAATAGAGCCCAAAATCGTGTAGGTATTTCATAAGTAGCTAAAATAATAAATCTATTGTTACTAAGGATTACGATGTGTTATAAAAAGGGTATTTTTGAAAAAAAATAGACACAAATGAAACAGTTTTCTAAAATAGTTATTTTTCTTTTGATAATTTCTTGTAAGGCTCAAGAGGAAAAAGTCAATTTAAATGGGAATTCACCTAAACTAGTTATTGGAATAGTAGTTGATCAAATGCGTTATGATTATTTAACTCGTTTTGAAAATAAATTTGGAGAAGGCGGTTTTATGCGTTTGATAAATGAGGGTTTTAATTTAAAAAACCACCATTTTAATTATGTACCAACCTATACAGGTCCTGGTCATGCATCTATTTTTACAGGAACTTCACCAATGAATCACGGAATTATATCTAACTATTGGTATGATAAATTTACCGATAAAACAGTGTATTGTACATCGGATGATTCTGTTACAGTAGTAGGTGTAACTACTGAAAAAGAGAAGATGTCCCCCAGGAGAATGAAAACAACTACAGTAGCGGATCAGTTAAAACTACATACTCAAAACAGAAGTAAAGTAATTGGGATTTCTCTGAAGGATAGAGGAGCTATTTTACCAGCAGGGCATTCTGCTAATGCTGCGTATTGGTATAGAGGAAAGGACGATGGAAAGTTTATTACTAGTACTTATTACAGTAATAAATTGCCTAAATGGGTAAATGAATTTAATAGGAATACTAGTTCGTATTTAAAAACTTGGAATACAGTATTACCTATTAATGAATATACGGAAAGCGGAAGTGATAACACTAATTTTGAAGAGCCTTTTGTAGGGAAGGAGCTGGCAATTTTGCCATATAACTTAAAAGAATTAGCAAAAAAAAATGGAGGGTATGATATTTTAAAGGCTACTCCTTTTGGGAATGAAATGATTACTGACTTCGCAATTTCTGCAATAAAAAATGAAGGGTTAGGGAATGATATAATTACAGATTTTTTAACAATAAGTTACTCTTCAACAGATTATGTTGGGCATCAGTTTGGCGTAAATTCTGTAGAGGTAGAAGATACTTATATCCGATTGGATAAAGATTTAGGAAAATTGTTTCAATATTTAGACAAGCAAGTGGGAAAAGGTGAATACACTGTTTTTCTAACGGCTGACCACGGAGCAGTGAATGTTCCTAATTATTTAAAGTCACAGCATATTCCTGCAGGGTATTTTAATAAAAAAGAATTTACAACGAAAGTGAAAAAAGCTTTAGTTGATAAATTTAATTTTGAAGGATTGATAAAAAACATATCGAACAATCAATTGTTTTTAGATAGAGAGTTGATCAAAACTCACAATTTAAGTTTACTAGATATTCAAGAATTTCTTGCACAGGAAATAGTATTGTATACACATATTGATAAAGCATATTCAGCAAAAACCTTATCAACTACACAATTTGTTTCAGGAGTTGGAGCGTTGGTTCAAAATGGATTTCATCAAAAACATTCAGGTGATGTAGTTTTTGTATTGGAGCCCGCTGTAATTTCTTATTCTCAAAAAGGGTCCACCCACGGGAGTAGTTTTAGTTATGATACACATGTGCCATTATTATTTTACGGTACGGGAATTACCAAAGGAGCTAGTTTAGTTAAAACAGAAGTGATAGATATAGCGCCAACAATATCAGCTTTATTAGGTATTTCTTTTCCTAATGGATGCACAGGTAAACCACTAGAAATAGTGTTTGAATAAAAAAAAAGCCGCAACTAGCGGCTTTTTTTTATTCAAAATTCAAAATTCAAAATTCAAAATTCAAAATTCAAAATTCAAAATTCAAAATTCAAAATTCAAAATTCAAAATTCAAAATTCAACTATTTGTTGATTTTCATTAATTGAGCTTCTTTTTTAATTAATAACTCTTTCTTAGAAATCATTTTTTCTTTAAGGGCGTTATTTTTCTTTTCTATAGTAGCTATTTTATCCAACTTTTCTTGATAATCCTCTTTAGTTATTTTACCTTCTTCTAAATTTTTAGCAATACGTTTTTTTGCTGCTGCAATTCTAGAGTCAGTATTTGTGCTGCGTTGCTCGAAATATGCTAAACGTTCTTTTTTAGCTTCAATTTTGTGCTGTATTGCATCAGCTTTTTCATTTTTAAATTGCACATGTTTTTGTTTAAGTGCTTTTTTATGCTCCTTCATATCCATATTATGAGTCTTTAGTTTTTGACTTAATTCTGGATGTTTTTCTAAATAAGCTTTACGCTCATCCGGAGACATGTTTTTCAAGGTTTCTTTATGGTTTCCAAGAATTTCATTTCTCCCTTCTTTGCGCTTTGATTTTAGTTGTTTTCGAGCTTCTTGAAGCTCTTTTTTTTGAACCTGTAATCCCTCTTTTGTTTTTTCTATTTGTTTTTTATGCCTTTGCATTTTTTCCTTATGCTCATTTGCATGTTTTTTATGTTTTTCTTTTTTTATTTCGTTTTCTTGAGCAAAACTGGTGTTGATAGAAACTACTAAAAGTAGTGCTATAAGTGTTTTTATATATTTCATGTTTTATATATTAAATATTATCTAATTCGGTTAAAGCGTTTTCTATTTCTTTTGCGTCTTTTTCAATATCGTCAACCATGTGTTCAATGTCTTTTTCAACGGCTTCGATTTGTTGTTTTACTTCTGTTTCTTTGTTTTTTTGTTCCTCAGCTTTTTTATCTGTACAAGACATTAAAAAGAATGGAAATACGGCTAATAAAATGAGAGTTTTTTTCATAAAAAAATATTGATTATTATTGAGCTATAATGTACTGGTTTTTAAAGAGATTTGAAAATAAAGTATTGTTTTTCTAAATCCCCGAAGTTTTTTATATTGAATAAGACAAATATTTATTTTTTAACAATGGGTTTAATCTATAAACTTCTAGAGGCTCTGATTCGTAGTGTTGAGGTAATTTACAGGTAAATTGAAGTTGTTTGTTAAAGAAAACTAACTTTTAAGTTTTGATTAGTTTTTTTCTGATTCCTTCCCAGCGTAATGACCTAATAAAAGCCCCTTCTTGTTTATTTACAAGTTTTAAAGTATTGTTCTTAGAGGCTTTAAAATATCCTTTTAAATAGTCGATTAATAAGAAAGGTTGCTTTTTTAGAAGTGCTAATTTGATGCTTGCAATTGTAGTAAGTAAAAAACCATAATCTAATTTATAAAAAGCTTCTCCTTGTTTGTAACGAGCTTTTTTATTATAGGTTTGACCAGTTGGTTTTAAATGTTTTGCCTTGAGCGTTTCATCCGTTTTAATTTTCCAACCATGATATTGTGCAAGTAATTCATCCAGGGTATCCCAACCCATGGATGGTTTTAATTTTCCAATATCTAAAAAACATTGTTTTCGGTAAGCTTTAAAAGCACCACGAATATGATCTTTATTGGTTAAATTTTCTAAAACCCAATTCCCTTTTTTTTCAATGTAAGCAAATCCACCAACCATACCAGTTTTTTGATCGGCGTTAAAATGATGAATTAAGGTGTCAAAATAATTAAGAGGTAAAATAATATCGGCATCTAACTTTACAATAAAATCATAATCGTCATTTAAAGTTTCATATCCTTTATAAAAGGCTTGGATTACTTTGCTTCCGGGTAAATGCTCAGTGTCAGAAGTATTGTTTATTAAGTGTATAAACGGATTATTTTCAATATAATTTGTAACTATTTTAGCAGTATTGTCGGTAGAGTTGTCGTTCACAACAACAACTTTTTTAGGTAGTATTGTTTGACTAATAATACTATCAAGAGTTAAACCGATAAAATCAGCTTCATTATGAGCAGGTATGACTATATAGAAATTCAAAATAATTATATTCTTTCAGCATACACCATATAATAACGAGGTGTAAATACTCTAAGTAACGGTCTGAAACCAATTTTTTTAACAGGATTGGTGAATTTTTCACGAGCAATAATTTTCCAGCCAGCTTTTTCCAATAACCAATCAAACTGCCAATCTTCAAACTCATGATAATGCCTGTCCCATTTGTCAGTTTTACTTCTGTATGCTGGAGTAAACCACATACGCATAGGTATGGAAGCGACTAATTTGTTTCCTTTTAAATCTCGTAGAATTTCTAAAGGAGCTAATAAATGTTCAAAAATTTCAAAGGCTGTAGTTACAGTGTAAGCTTCGTTTTGTATGGTATTATGGTTGATGTCTAAATCTTCACCTTTCGTATTTTTAATAGTGTACCCACGTTCCTCCATGATTTTAGAAAATGGGTTTTCAACGCCTAAATCTAAAATTGAAGAGTCTTTAGAAATGTGTTTTTCTAAAAATTCAATCGTATGCTTGTAGCGCTTATTTGGAAATGTGTTTTCGTACATAAGTCAAAAGTAATTAATCCTTTTCAATATTAAAATTGATTTAACTATTTAAGACAGAAACATTTGTTCTTTTTAATTGTAAAGGTATTTATACATGTAAATACACAAGCATCCGAAAGTTTCAAGAAAAACTTAATTTATTGTCAAATTGAGCAGCGCCTGTACTGAGCTTGTCGAAGTATCGAAATCCATAAATAATTGGTTTTCATAATACTTCGACAGGCTACCATTGACGTAATTCATTAAAACAGCTATTCTCGATACAATTTCATGATAAATTCAAAACAGAATTTATCATGAAATCACTCGAATTGATGAATCAGTAAATTACCATCGGACTTCGACAAGCTCAGTCTGACAACGCTAACATTCTTAACGTATTTAATGTCACAATGAACCTCTCGAAGTGCTAACATTGACGCTAGATACGTCATTATTTCCGCTAGCTTTTTTTTTAAAACTTGATTTTCAGTATGAAAACTGTTTAAATTATAAGAAATTAAGTTTTTCTTTTTTAATACCAACAAAGCACTGTTAAATAACGAGTTTGTTTTAACATATCTCAACAAATTAATAACCTTTCGGATAGTAGTGATGTAAATAAAAACAATCAAACGTTATGTGAATATTAAGTAAATGTTAAAAAAAAACACATTCAATTAAACCTTTTTGTTTTTTCATAGTCTTAAACCCGAAATAACATTTTGCTAATAATTAGTTAATGTTTTAGTAACATAAAAAATTTCCCCAGATCTATGTTAAAAAATATTCGGAATACAATGCAATCATTCGTGCCTATCTCATTGGCAGAAATGGATGATGTTGCACTTATGAAAAGGACTGATACAAAATTCCTTATTCATAAGGAAGAACTTCAGGAGCTCCTTAAACAAATGCAGCGGTATTATAGCGTGTTAGAAATTGATGCGAACAGAATAATGACATACAGTTCGTTGTATTTTGACACTCCTTGTAAAAAGTTTTACTTAGACCATCATAACGGAAAAGTAAACAGGACAAAAATAAGAATGCGTAAATACATTGAGTCTGACCTTTGTTTCCTAGAAATCAAACAAAAAGATGGTAAAGGAAAAACAAATAAGTCAAGAATTCCATTACCTGATTTTGAACTAAATTTAGAAGATAATTCAAAGGTTTTTATAGAAAAAATAACTCAGGAAAAATTTGATTTAATCCCGTCAATTTGGAATGGTTTTAATAGAATTACTCTAGTAAATAAAGCAGCTAAAGAACGGGTAACTATTGATTTAAATTTAGCGTTTCAAATCAATAATAAAAGTAAAACCTTCTCTGATTTAGTGGTTATTGAGTTGAAACAAGAAAGATACGATAGGAGCTCTCCTATAGTAAAAATATTAAGAACCCTACGCCAGCATCCTTATAGTATTAGTAAATACTGTGTAGGAATGGCAAATTTATACCCAGATTTAAAAAGTAACTTATTTAAAAAAAAGTTATTAAAAATTAACAAATTAACTGCTTAACTATGGAATTTTTAGACATCCCCCTATTTGATAATGATTTTTATAAAATGCTTGCGCGTTTTATAATAAACTTTAGTTTTTTAACCTTAATAATAAGGTTTCAATATTATAAACACTCGAAACGTAGAGATTTTTTGTTTACGTATTATATGATTAGTATGATTGTATTTTTCTTATGCTTTACTCTTAAAAAGTATGAGCTAGATATTGGTATGGCTTTAGGATTGTTTGCGATATTCGGTATTATAAGATACAGAACAGACCCAGTACCTATTAAAGAAATGACCTATTTGTTTATTGTTATAGGAGTTTCTGTAATTAACTCTTTAGCGAATTCAAAAATGAGCTATGCTGAAATATTTTTAGCTAATGTTATTATTGTAATCGCAATAGGGGTTATGGAGCGTGTTTGGTCATTAAAACATGAGGCAAATAGAATTGTTGTTTATGAAAAAATTGAAAATATTAAACCAGAAAACTATGAAGTTTTAAAAACGGATTTGGAAGATAGAACAGGGTTAAGTATAAACAGGGTGTCTATTGGTAATGTAGATTTTTTAAAAGATACAGCTATAGTAACCATTTATTATTTTAATGGTAAAAATGTATAAATACAAATTAGAAAACCCAAATTTCATGAAAAAACTAAAAATAAATTTATCAATACTTCTTGTTACATTCTTTACAGTGAATTCTTTTTCACAATCAGGAGAGTATGTTGAGGTAAGAGATATGGAGGCATGGGCTTCTGTTGGTTTAAAGTATAAGTTAAATAAAAAATGGACTTTTGGTTTGCAGGAACAGCTGCGTTTAAAAGAAGATGCTTCTGTTGTTGACTCTTATTTTACTCAATTGGATGCCAGCTATAGTTTAACGAATCATTTTGCATTAGGAGGGGGACTAAGGTATATCAGTTCGAATGACAATCAAGGAGATGTGCAAGGTTATGATAATCACTTTAGATTTCAATTAGACGCGACTTACAAACACAAAATAAACGATTTTTCATTTAAATATAGATTGCGTTATCAAAATAAAAATGAATTAGGAGTGTCTACAGACGAAGGTGATTATGCAAATCAGCACCTTAGGTTTAAAACAGCTATTGGATATAATATTAAAGGCTGGAAATTAGATCCAAAATTATCTGCTGAAATTTATAATCACTTTGAAAAAGGAAAAGATAGTGGTTTCGATAAGTTCAGATTGACATTAGGAACCGATTACGATTTAAAAAGTTTTGGAGAGATAGGATTGTTTTATAGAATGGAGAAAGAACTAAATGTAGACTACCCTAAAACAGCAAACATAATTGGATTAAAATATATCTACACGATTAAGAACAAGAAATAACATCACTCATAAGTACTTAGAAAAAGATAAGAAACTTGTTTTTTTCTAGGTGCTTAAAACAACATGTTTAAAAACAACTAGCTTCAAATTGATGATTGAAAGTTAGTTATCAAATGCAATATAAAAACACCAAATACTATGAAAAACATCACCTTTTTGTTATTAATTGTTTTTGCTCTTTCCAAGGCAAATGCACAAGGTTTTTATGACATAAATACCATTCAAACAATAGAAATTATCTTTACAGAAAGTAACTGGGATGCTTTGCTAGACGCGGAAAAGGCAGGGGTTAATAATTATACTGAAGCCGCATCGGTAACTATTAACGGAACAGTTTTTAATAGTGTAGGAGTTAAATATAAAGGAAATAGCTCATACAGTGCTACGAACAATAAAAACCCTTTTCATATTGAGTTAGATACTTATGTGGATCAAAATTATGAGGGTTTTACGGATATTAAGTTAGCAAATGTGTTTGCTGACCCTTCATTTGTTAGAGAAACTGTAGCTTATAATATTGTAAGGCAGTACATGCATGCTCCGGAAGCTAATTATGCTAATGTTTATGTGAACGGAACTTTAATAGGTTTATATACAAATACAGAGGCTATTACGAAGAAGTTTGTGGATAAACATTTTTTATCTAATAATAATGCTTTTTTTAGTTGTAGTCCCCCAGCAGGGGCTGGTCCAACGTCTACTAATTTACCTGGTTTGGAGTATCTAGGAACCAGTAGTGCAAGTTATGATGATGCTTATGAAATTAAATCGAATGATTTAGTTGTAGACTGGGACGCCTTAATAGAATTGACTAATACACTAAATAATGATGTTGCTAATATAGAAACTGTTTTAGATGTAGATAGAGCTATTTGGATGCTTGCCTTTGATAATGTATTGGTGAATTTAGACAGCTATATAGGTATGTTTAAACAGAATTACTATTTATATCAAGATGATAACGGACGTTTTAATTCAGTTGTATGGGATTTAAACATGTCTTTTGGAACTTTTGGAATGACAGGAGAAGCAGCAACAGGTGGCGGGGGAGGCCCAGGTGGCGGGGGTCCAGGTGCAACCATGACTACTACGGAAAAAAGTGAGCTGAGTCATTATTTACATGCTACTGATTCTTCTTGGCCGCTATTACAGCAATTATTATCTGTACCACGTTATGAAAAAATGTATTTAGCACATTATAAAACTATTTTAACGGAGAACATATCAAACAATAACTATCTAACATTAGCAAATGATTATCAAGCCATAATAGATGCAGCTGTTCAGGCAGATTCAAATAAATTTTACACCTATGCCAATTTTCAAAATAACATAACTACAGATGTTACGGCCGGTAATAATACTGCCTGTGGGTTGACAAACTTGATGAGTGCTAGAAATACTTATTTAAGCGCTTTGACAGATTTTACAAATACGCAACCTACAATTTCAAATGTAGCACCATCTTTAACAGGTCCTTTAGTTGGTACAACAATAACTATTGCAGCAGATGTGGCGGATACTAATACAGACGCAGTGTATTTGGGATACAGGAGTAGCGAAACATTGCCATTTACAAAAGTATTAATGTATGATGATGGTGCTCATGGTGATGGTGCAGCAAATGATAATGTTTATGGAGCTGACTTAACTATTAGTAATATTTACATGCAATATTATATCTATGCTGAAAATGATGACATAGGGGCCTTTTCTCCAGCACGGGCAGAACATGAATTTTATATAATAAATGCCACGTACCCAACTTTAAACGTAGGAGAGTTAGTAATTAATGAAATTATGGCTTCTAATGTAGCAACAGAAGCTGATCAAGATGGCGAATATGATGATTGGTTAGAATTATATAATAATACATCTAATACGCTAAGTTTAGACAACTTGTTTTTATCTGATGATTCAGGTAGCATGTTAACTTGGCAGTTTCCTGCAGGAACAACTATAGCCGCAAATGATTATTTAATTGTATGGTGCGATAAGGATGAAACTCAAGTAGGATTACATGCAGAAGTAAAATTTTCTGCAGGAGGTGAAGAAGCTATATTATCTTATGCAGATGGAACAATACTGCAAAGCATCACATTTGGAGCACAAACAGATGATCAAGGATACGCTAGAGTCCCTAACGGAACGGGGAGTTTTGTAATACAAGATCCTACTTTTAATATAAATAATGAAACGTATTTAAGTATTGATGATTTTAGCCTTGTTCAAGAATTTGGTGTTTATCCGAATCCTACAGCTGAAATATTGAATATATCTAACTCAGAAAGAATAATACAAAACATTAAAATCCATACCATTCAAGGCCGATTAATATATGAAAGTTCATATGCAAATCAAAATCAAGTTTCTATAGATGTATCTGGATACACTAATGGATTGTATGTAGTAACCGTAAATGATTCGGTTAATTTAAAGATTATTAAGAATTAAGAAAAAAGCTATAAATTATGAAAACAATAAAAATCACAACGTTATTAGTGCTAGTGGCAATGAGTTACTCATGTCAAGATTTTGAGTTTATTCCTGATGAAGTTGTTGAAATTATCGACGTAGCTGACACTATAGATGATGAAACAGGTGTAGTAATAAGTGGTTGGGGCGAAGAAAGTCACTCTGTAAACGCTGACCCAAATTACGATGTAGTATTTAATCAAACGGTGGTAAACCGAATTGATATTGTATTAACTTCAAGTGAATACCAAACTATGCAATCAGATTTGGCAACACTGGCTTCTGGAGGGTCGGGTCCAGGTAGTTTTTCTGACGAAACCCCGGTTTATGTTGCTGCCGATTTTTATTTTGATAATACCAAGTGGTTTGAGGTAGGTGTTAGGTATAAAGGTAATTCAACTTTGTACTCATCATATAATCAAGGTATAAAAAAACTACCATTGCGATTTAAGTTTGATAAATTTGAAGACGATCATCCAGAATTGCTAGACCAGCGTTTTTACGGTTTTAAAGACCTATCAATGAGTAGTAATTACAATGATGAGTCATTTATGAGGGAAAAAACTGCGCCAGATTTATTTAGAGAATTTGGAATCTCAGCACCACAAACAGCTTTTTATGAAGTGTGGGTAGATCAAGGAAATGGAACGCCAATTTATTATGGTTTATATACCATGGTAGAGGTGGTTCACGATACGATGTTAACTACGGAATTTGGAAGCGAATCAGGAAATTGTTACAAACCAGATGGAGATGGAGCTAAGTTTGCTGCAACAGGGTTTACACTAAATGATTTTGAAAAGAAAACAAATGAGAGCTTTGGAGACTGGAGTGACATACAAGCATTGCATGATGTGTTACATTCAACAACAAGAACAACTAATGTGACTCAGTGGAAAACAGATTTAGAAACAGTATTTGATGTAGATGGGTTTTTAAAATATCTAGCAGTAAATAATACAATTCAAAATTGGGATACCTATGCAAATATGACTCATAATTATTATTTATATAACGACCCTGCAAACGGGAAAATCACATGGATTCCGTGGGATAATAACGAAGCATTTACATCTGGAGGAGGTCCTAATTCAGCAATTTCTTTTGAAATGAATGAAGTGACAGATGAGTGGCCACTAATTTCATATTTGACTGATGTACCGGAGTATAGAACAATCTACGATAATTACATTGAAAGTTTTATAAATGGAGTGTTTGATCCTACAACGATACAAGCTAAATATTCAAATTATGACGCGTTAATATCAGCTTCAGCTCAATCTGAAGTGGCGGGATATACTTTTCTAGGAAATTATTCTAATGCAGTAACAGAAATAAAAAATCATTGTGCTACCAGAAATACAGAAGCAAATGCATATTTAAATTAAACATAAAAAGTAATTGACTTTTTTTAAAGGTTTCACAATAAGTGAGACCTTTTTTTTGATTTAAATTCACGCCCTTTTTAAGATAGAGTACAAGTGTTTATTTCGAAATGCTATCAAACGAAGTTTTTATCCCTTTTATTAAAGCTGAACTAAATCCCTGGTGTTCCATTTCGTTTAACCCAGCAATAGTACAACCTTTAGGTGTTGTAACTTTATCAATTTCAGCTTCTGGATGATTTCCTTTTTGCAATAATAACTCGCTTGCTCCTTTAACAGTTTGGGTAGCTATTTGAGTAGCGGTTTGTGCGTCAAAACCAATTTCTATACCACCTTGAATCATCCCTCTTATAAAGCGTAAAACATATGCTATTCCACAAGCGCCTAAAACAGTAGCAGCATCCATTAAGGTTTCATTTATTTCAATAGTTTCTCCTAACGAATTAAATATGTTAGTTACTATTTTCATATCTTCAGGAGTAGCGTTGTTGCTAGCTAAACAAGTCATGGATTCATTTACTGCAGCTGCAGTATTTGGCATTGCTCTTACAATAGATGGAGTGTTAGTTAGGTGTTTTTCTATTTCAGCAATAGTAAAATCACTCACAACAGATATAATTATTTTGTCAGTAGTGATAACCGAGTCAATCTCTTGTAAAATTTCTGCAATCTTATAGGGTTTTACCGCAATGATAACTACTTGAGTGTTTTGTGTAGCTTCAATATTATTATTGCTAACGTGTACTCCTTTTTCTTTTAAATTGTTTAACAATTCAATTCTATTACGGGTAATAGTAATATTTTCTGGAGCATAGTTGTTTTCTAATAAGCCTTGAGCGATAGATTTCCCTAAGTTTCCTCCTCCTAAAATTGCGATATTCATTGTTTGTGATGTTAATGAGTAGCAAAGAAACGGAATTATTTGTTACTAAATGAGGTATGAAAAAACTCTCATAAATCATTAAGAATTATGAGAGTTTAAATTTATTTTTAAAAGTCTAAATCCAATGTTCTCAGTTCAAGAAAGAGATGAACAATGTTATTCGATCAAGGAAAGACTTGTAGTAATAAGCCCACAGGTGGGTTAATACTGATATGTAATTGCGTTAATGTTCATTCCTGCACCAACACTAGCAAACATAACAATGTCACCTTTATTTATGTTATGGTCTTTATACCCTTCCTTGATAACCAAATCAAATAAAGTAGGAACAGTAGCTACGGAGCTGTTTCCTAACTCATTAATACACATAGGCATAATGTCACTAGGCATTTCTGTATTGTATAATTTATAGAATCGTTCTAAAATTGCTTCATCCATTTTTTCATTTGCTTGATGAATAAAAACTTTTTTCAAATCTTTAATATTCACGCCACTTTCATCCAAACATGCTTTCATAGCTAATGGAACACTAGTTAATGCAAATTCATAAATTTTACGTCCAAGCATTTTTATATAACGTGTGTCAGAATCACTTTCTTTGTCGAATGTTTCTCCAAAATAGATGTAATCAGATTCAGTATATGTATGCGATGCAGATTTATGAGAAAGAATACCTCTTTCGTTTTCTGATATTTCTAATATTGTTGCACCAGCACCATCCGAGTAAATCATAGAGTCCCTATCAGAAGGATCTACAACTCTTGATAAAGTTTCAGCACCAATAACTAAACACTTTTTAGCAATTCCTGATTTCATAAAGGCATTTGCATGAATCATTGCTTGTACCCATCCTGGGCAACCAAACAATAAATCATAGGCAACGCAACTTGAGTTCTTGATACGTAGTAGATGTTTTATTCTTGAAGCTATACTTGGTACGGTATCACATTGGATATTCCCGTGTTTTACGTCAGCATAATTACTTGCAACAATAATATAATCTAATTCTTCAGGATCAATATTAGCGTCAGCAATAGCTTTTTGAGCAGCAATGAAGCCTAAGTCAGAAGTTACCTGATTGTTTTCAGCGTAGCGTCTTTCTTCAATACCGGTAATAGCTTTGAATTTTTCAATAATAACTTCATTACTCTGTTTGAAGGCAGAGCCGTCTGCATTCAAAAATTCAGATTGTAAAAAATCTTCGTTTTTTTTAATGATGTTAGGGATACAAGATCCTGTTCCGGTTATTTTGATATTCATAGTTAACGTATTATGGGTCGTCTATAGCAGGCTAATTTAATTAATATTATTATACTAAAGCCTTGTTTTATAGTAGAAAAGATTCATTTTTATGATATGCTCAAAAAAAAAGCAGTTAAAAAACGAAGAATGAATAATTAAGGTCTCACAATGGTATTAAATTATGAGACCTTTAATTTTATAAAATAGATTATGATTCTTCTACGTAGGCTTCAATACCAATACAGCTACAAATTAAGTTTCTGTCACCATAAGCATCATCTACTCTACGTACAGTAGGCCAGAATTTGTTTTCTGCTATATAGTCTAACGGGAATGCTGCTTTTTTTCTTGAGTATGGTAAATTCCACTCATCTGCAGTTAACATTTCTTGAGTATGAGGAGCATTCCTTAACGGGTTGTTAGGATTGTCAGTAGTTGCTTCAGCGATTTCTTTCCTAATAGAGATTAAAGCATCACAAAAACGATCAATCTCAGCTAAGTTTTCCGATTCAGTTGGTTCAATCATAATTGTTCCTGCAACAGGGAAAGAAACGGTAGGAGCATGGAATCCATAATCCATTAAACGTTTTGCGATATCCGCTGCTTCAATTCCGTTTTCCTTGTATTTTCTACAGTCAATAATCATTTCGTGAGCAGCACGTCCCATTTCACCTGTATATAAGGTTGTGAAATCATTGCTTAAACGTTCCTTGATGTAGTTTGCATTCAAAATAGCGTTCATAGTTGAATTTTTCAACCCATCAGCTCCTAACATAGTAATATATCCGTAAGAAATTAAACAAGCTAAAGCTGAACCCCAAGGAGCTGCTGATATAGCTGTAATTGCTTGATCTCCTCCAGTAGCAATCATTGGGTTGCTAGGTAGGAAAGGAACTAATTGTGGAGCGACGCAAATTGGTCCAACTCCTGGTCCACCACCACCGTGAGGTATTGCGAACGTTTTGTGTAAATTTAAGTGACAAACATCTGCGCCAATAGTAGCAGGATTTGTTAATCCTACTTGTGCATTCATGTTGGCACCATCCATATAAACTTGTCCGCCATTATCATGAATTATTTTTGTTATTTCACAAATAGCTTTTTCAAAAACACCATGTGTTGATGGGTATGTTACCATTAAAGCAGATAAGTTATCAGCATGTAAGATTGCTTTTTCACGCAAATCTTCCACATCAATATTCCCTTTGTCATCAGTTTTAGTAACTACTACTTTCATTCCAGCCATAACAGCAGAAGCAGGGTTTGTACCATGTGCAGATGAAGGTATTAAACAAATGTTTCTATGTTGATCGTTTCTTGATTCATGGTAAGCTCTAATAACCATTAGTCCAGCTAACTCACCTTGAGCACCTGAATTTGGTTGTAAAGAGGTTCCTGCGAAACCAGTGATAACATTTAATTGGTGTTCTAAATTCTTTAAAACTTCTTGGTAACCTTGAGCTTGTTCTAAAGGTACAAATGGGTGAATGTTTCCCCAATTTGGATTACTTAAAGGTAACATTTCAGAAGCAGCATTTAGCTTCATAGTACATGATCCTAAAGAAATCATAGAGTGATTTAAGGATAAATCCTTACGTTCTAACCTTTTGATATAACGCATCATTTCTGTTTCAGAATGATAAGTATTAAACACGTCATTATCTAAAAAGGAAGTATCTCTTAATAAGTTGTTGTCAATACTGTCAGCTCCAATTAATTCAGTAATTGAAGTAGCATTAATATTTAAAGCAGTAGTGAATACCGTTATAATAGCATTAATATCTGTAATACTTACTGTTTCGTTTAATGAAATAGAAAGTGTGTTAGCATCAATATAGTTGAAGTTAATTTGTGCAGCTTCAGCAATTGGGCGTATTTTATCAGTAGGTGCTTTTACTGTAATGGTATCAAAGAAAGAAGTGTTTGTTTGCTCAATTCCTAAATCAGTTAAAGCGTTTGCTAAAGTAGCAGCCGATTGGTGTACTTTGTTAGCAATGTATTGTAATCCTTCTTTTCCGTGGAATACAGCATACATACCAGCCATAACGGCTAATAATACTTGTGCAGTACAAATGTTTGAAGTAGCTTTTTCACGCTTAATATGTTGTTCACGAGTTTGTAAAGCCATACGTAATGCACGACCACCGTCTTTATCCTGAGTTACTCCAATAATCCTTCCTGGAATACTTCTTTTGTATTTTTCTTTAGTTGCAAAGTATCCAGCATGAGGACCACCATAGCCTAAAGGAATTCCAAAACGTTGTGTAGTTCCTACAACAACATCAGCTCCAAATTCACCAGGAGCTTGTAATTTCACTAATGATAAAATATCAGCAGCAACTGCTACTTTTATCTTATTTGCATTTGCGTTTTCTACAAAGCCTTTATAATTATTTACTTGCCCATGCTTTCCTGGGTATTGTAAGATAGCTCCAAAAAACTCTTCAGAAAAATCAAATTCTTCATGGTTTCCAATTACCAATTCAATTCCTATTGGAGTTGCTCTGGTTTGTAAAACAGATAATGTTTGAGGTAAAATTTCCTCAGAAACAAAAAACTTACAAATATTGGCTTTTTTCTGAGCTCTATCACGAACATCAAATAACAATGCCATTGCTTCAGCAGCAGCAGTTCCTTCATCTAATAAAGAAGCATTGGCTAATTCCATACCGGTTAAATCAATAACCATTGTTTGGTAATTTAATAAAGCTTCCAAACGACCTTGAGCAATTTCTGCTTGATAAGGAGTGTAGGCAGTATACCAACCTGGGTTTTCTAAAATATTACGTTGAATAACACTAGGAACAATAGCTTCATTATACCCTAAACCAATATAGGTTTTAAAAACACTATTTTTAGTAGATAATTGTTGGATATGCTTTAAGTATTCATACTCACTTAAAGCAGCTGGTAAATCTAAATCATTTTTTAAACGAATGTCATCTGGAATGGTTTCGTAAATTAATTGATCTAAACTATCTAAACCAATAGTTTTTAAAATAGTAGCTCGGTCTTTTGAATTTGGACCAATATGTCTTAATTGAAATGAATCTGTTTTCATTTTCGTTGTAGTTATGTGTGTTGTGTTTTTAATGACTGCAAAAGTACGTTTTATTCTGAAATTATTTTAACCGATAATAAGTAAATATTAACTAAAAACTATGGTTGTTAACAGTTTAAGTTAGAATGCTTGATTATGTATGTGTCAGACAAAATATAAGCTTATTTTTACAATGTGAAAAGACTAAACAAAATAGTAAATTTCTGTGTAACTTCAAGTATTTGGGTAGCTATTTCGGTTACTTCATTAGTAGGGGTAACAGGTATTGAGTTAAGTACTCCAGTTAATGTTAACTTGATGTTGTTTGTTTTTGTCGGAACAATTTTTGGATATAATTTTATAAAGTATTTTGAAACTTCTCAAGTTGAAAACTTAAAAATGAATAGCGTAAGCTTTAATTTCAACTATTTAATTAGGAACTTTAAAAGCTTAAGACGTGAAGAAAAGGTAACTTTTATAATCAGTTTAATTAGTTTAATACTGGGTTTTTCATTGCTTTTTAAATTAGAAAGGAACACAGTTTTATCGTTATTAATTCCAATAATGTTTACATTTTGTTATGCAGTTTCACTAGGTAATAAAACATTAAGAAATATTTCAGGGATTAAAATATATGTAGTTGCTTTTGTTTGGGCCTTTGTAAGTGTATTGTTACTTGCATTAGAAGGAAAAGTTGGGTTTACTACTGATATAGGGGTGGTTTTCTTTCAGCGGTTTGTGTTTGTAGTAGTATTGATTCTTCCTTTTGAGATTAGAGATCTATCGGTTGACGAGAAGCATTTATGTACTTTTCCTCAAAAATATGGAGTTAAAAGAACAAAATTTTATGGAAGTTTTTTGTTGCTGATTTTCTTTCTCTTAGAGTTTTTTAAAGAAGAGTTATCAATGATTAATTTAATCGTATTACTATTAATATCGTTGATAACACTATTGTTATTGATTTTGTCAAGTGAAAAACAAACTAAGCATTATTCAGGGTTTATTGTTGAAGGAATACCAATTTTGTGGTTTTGCTTATTGATGTTTCTTTAGTTCTTGTTCAAATTTACTTTTTAAGTCAGCTTTTGATTTATTTTCCATGCAGTCAACTTTTTGATCAGTTACTAATTCGGATAATTTTTCGTTGCGCTTAACATATGCTCTAGTAATAGTGCAATAAATATACCTGAGGTTTAGTCGAAATCGCTCCCACCAAGTTGATTCATTATATTGCGATTTGTCACAAATGTATTTTGCTTCGTCACAATTTATAAACAATGTGTTTTTTCCTACTTTCATATTCATTCCCACCAATGTGTTTGATTTGTTATTTTTTTCATAGTAATATCTTCTAAGTATTATTGTTTAAACCAAGTTTCATCCAAGCAACCAGCTAATGCGGTTCTTGCTCTGTGGATGATTACCCAAAGGTTAGACGCTGAAATATCAAACTCATTACAAATAGCTTCAGTATCAAAGTTTTGAATGGTCTTCATTTTAAATATTTCTGCTTGCTTTTGCGGTAATTTTTCTAAACAATGGTGTATTGCCAAGCCTAATTCTTTATTTTCAAGAGTACTTTCAGCATTTCTATCGTAAGGGTCTGCTACACGTTCCTCGAGCCAATCTCCTTCTGATTCACCTTCGCTGTAATTAATGCGAACTTCGGCCTTTCCTTTGGTTGAATTTATTTTTCGGTAATGATCAATGATTTTACGTTTCAAAATAGAAACTAACCAAGTCCTTTCAGAAGCTTCCCCCTTAAAGTTTGCAGCGGATTTTAATCCAGAAAAAAAAGTTTCTTGAACTAAGTCATCTGCAATGTCTCTATCGCTTACACGCGTAATGGTGTAATTGAAAAGATAATCGGCATAGCTGTCAATCCACTTATTTGGGTCTAATTGATGTTTCGGCATTATTAGTTTTTAATTAAATCAAATGTAAGGAAAAAAACAATCAAACTTGTTTTTTATACGCGACACTAATTTCAGATCCTTCGGTTAGTAAGATAGAGTCTGGTTGTATCGTGTTTAAAAATTTGAAATTTAAACCATAATTTAGTTCAAAATCTACATTTATTCCGTGATTCAAAACAGGGTAATGTTTCCATTTAGGGTGCTTCACTTCATATTCAAAAGTATTATTGTTGTGCTTTGTATAACCAAAGTAATGCTCTGCAATAAATTCCGCCTCTGTATTTGATTCAATTTCTATAGCTGTTAACTGGCTACAAACACTGACTTTTTGAAGTTTGTTTTTCATTATCCAGACATACTCAATAAAGTGCTGATTTTTATCTGTATTCCAGGTATGTTGCATCGGGACAGTTTGGTAATGTTCTTTGTAAATAGTATTTGCTATACATGTTAATGCTGGTTTTGGAACGAGTTCCTTAATAAATACAACACCTCTTTTCCAGAGATCGTCTTCTTTATATTTTACATAAAACCGCAAATTAACTTCTTCAAAAACCCTGTGAAATGGGATTTTCACACCAAGTAATTTTGTGTTCTTAAATAAGAATCCAACCAAGCTTACATAACAGTTTCCTTTATAAAAGTCAAGTTCAGTCCCTTTTGGAATATATGTTGCTAGTATATTTGGATCAATTTTGTAATTAATCAAGATTAATTTTCTCCATTCGGCAGTTAAAAAAATCATTATTTAAAGGGTTTAATTAGTCATTTCAGCCAGTTTTTTTATTTGAACACTTCTTTTTTCTAAAACGCTTGTTAAATGTTTTTTTAAAAGTAAATAATCAAATAGTTTACCGAAAATACTATAAGGTGTCTGGTAACAAAATTTATCAATCATACTAGTTGTTCCGTCTTCATGATCTATAAAAATATGCTCGTGTTTTAGCCATTTAAAGTGGCCTTTTTTCATTTCATCAACAAAATAATTTGGAGATTCCATAGCAGTAATAATGCTTTCATTTTGAATTATTAATCCAAAATGTTTCCCTTCCCATGTAACTGTTTCTCCTAATTCAATATTTCCTGAAGTTCTACCGGAAATTGCTTTTTCATTGGTATATCCCATGCTTTTCATGTGAACATCAATGTTTCTTGATAAGTCAAATACAGTTTTAATAGGCGCTTTAATTTTAGTGCTGAAATTTATAGTTGTCATTTGTTTATTGGATTAAATTTTTTAATGTACTCTCAATAGTTTTATACTTAAACTCAAAGCCATTTTCGATTAATCGTTTAGGAATTACATTTCTACTTTTTAATATTAATTCAGCTTCAGTACCTATTATATAAGCTCCAATCTTTAATAGCCATATAGGTTGTGATATACCAAATGAAACTTTTAATTCCTTTCGAATACAACTCATTAAAGTTTTGTTATTACTTGGGTTAGGAGCTGTGATATTTACATTTCCATTGATGGTTTCTTTTTCTAATAAAAAAGAAACTACTCTAGCAAAATCATATTCGTGTACGAAACTTACTTTCTGAAATCCGCTCCCTTGTTTTCCGCCTAACCCTAGTTTGGTGATTTTTTTTAGCGGAATTAATGCCCCTCCATTTTGGCCAAGTACAATAGAGGTTCTTATAGCTATTTTCCTTGTGTTGTTCATATCATGGCTATAGAATGCTTTTTCCCAAGATTTAGCAATATTCATGGAGAAATCATCTCCAATATCTCCATTTTCTTCAGTCATTTCTTTGTCTAGAGAATATTTATATATTGTTGCGGTAGATGAATTTATCCATACTTTAGGAGGATGGCTGCATTGTTGTATTGCTTTACCTATAATATTAGTTGAATCAATCCTTGATGAATAGATCAGTTTTTTGTTTTTATTGTTATACCTACAATCGACAGATTTTCCTGTGAGATTTATAATTGCATATGTGTTTTTAAATTGATTTTTCCATTCCCCTAATTCCTTTGCATCCCATAATATGTGATTCTTTTTTTTTGGAGCTCTGGTCAATATGATAATTTCATATCCTTTTTGAGTTAAATGATTTTCTAAAACTTGACCTAAAAACCCTGTTCCTGCTGCTATAATTATTTTCTTTTTCATAATATTTTAGTGTATTAATAAAATTGGGATCCATAATAATCGATATATTACCCATGTAAAGGTTAGGTATATAGGGAGTGTTAAAAATGATACTCTTCGTTTGTGTTCTAGAATCATTAAACAAACAACAAAACCAAAATATATAATATTGAATAATTCGGGCACTGAAATAAAATTATTTATGAATAGGATTGGAATTAAAGCTAATGACCCAAAAAAAGATATTGAAATCATATTTCCTAAGTAGTTTAGAGAGTCTTTTTTAACTAAAGTATATATAATAATTCCTTGAAAGAGAATTTGTCCAGAACACATTATTAATTCTCTAATAAATGTTGTGTCTGTTATAAAACTTGTAAGTAAACTTGAATATTGATTAAGTATCAATGACGATATTAATGAACAAAATATAATATATGTCCATCTATATTTAATATTAAAGTCAGGTATACATGAATGTTTTGTTTGTTTTACAGTGATAATTACTTTTCTATTGTAAGAAATGAGCTTATAGCATTTTTGTAAAATATAATTTATTGGCTTTAAATTTCCAATTTTTGATATAATAGGAAATGAGTTTCCTATTATAGTTAGTAATGATTCTACGCCATATATAACTTCTTTTGTTTTTGTATTTATTAAAGCTATTTCATTTGACGCTTTATGCATGTCAATAATTTCTTTGTCTTCTTCAGTCAGTTTTGAAAACGGTTTTTTCCCTTTTTCATCAATTAAATTATAGTTAGTGAAAACATTTGTATATCCTACACAAAGAGGACAATCTGTATCATATATCAATGAATGGTTATTTAATGTTTTCATAATTCTATTATTTTAATACTTTCAGTAATTTATGAAAGATATGATTAAAATAAAAAGGAAGCTTAGTTCCTTTTTGTTGTTTTTTATTTAAATAACACGCCGTGTCTATTTTAATAATTTAACTAATGTTTTAGTAAGCCAGTTTTGTTCTTGATTTACAATTTTATTCAGCATGGTATCAGCCGTTTCTGCCAAGTCGTAGAGTTCTTTTGTTTTCTTAATGAGTTCCTGAGTTTTAGCAGTTCCGTCATCCTCAATACTACAAACTTCTTTAAGTACTTTTAAAGTGGGTTGTATTTCACGCCTACTGCGTTCTTTTGCAATGGTACGTGCTAGTTCCTGTACGTCTTTTTCAGAAGAAAAGTATTCCTTACGTTCACCTGCAACCGATGTTTTGTACACAATTCCCCATTCAATTAGTTGGCGTAAATTCATGCTCGTATTTCCTCTTGAAATATGTAGCTCCTCCATGATGTTTTCCATAGATAATGGATCGGGAGAAATAAATAACAAGGCGTGTATTTGTGCCATAGCTTTATTAATTCCCCAAAGTGTACCTAAGCTTCCCCAAGTATTGATAAATTTTTCTTTTGCTGCTGTATATTCCATGGTGTAATTAATAAGTACATTACAAAGATATGTATAATTATTAAACTTTCAGTAATTAATGAAAGTTTAATAATTTAATAAGAATAAAACATTAAAAAAAAGCCCTTTCATTTGAAAGGGCTTTTGGAGTAGTTAATTTAATAACCCAGCTCGTTTTAACAAAGCTTCTGGTTTAGGTTCTGCACCTCTAAATCGTTTGTATAAAGTCATTGGGTGTTCCGTACCTCCTTTACTTAATATGTGTTCCGCAAAAGCTTTTCCAATTTCAGGATTAAAAAGTCCTTTCTCTTGAAAAGCTTCAAAAGCATCAGCATCTAATACTTCTGCCCATTTGTAACTGTAATATCCAGAAGAATACCCTCCTTGAAAAATATGAGAAAACGCAACACTCATGCAGTTTTTCGAAACATCTGGAAATAATGAGGTGTCTTTAAAAGCTTCATTTTCATACGCCTTAACACTTGTTATTGTTTCTATTGCTTCGCTAGCATGCCATGACATATCCAGTAAGCCGAAACTTATTTGGCGCATAGTAGCCATTCCTTCTTGAAAATTAGCGGAAGCTTTTATTTTTTCAACATATTCCATTGGAATTATTTCTCCAGTTTCATAATGTGTTGCAAACAAATCCAAGCACTCTTTTTCAAAACACCAGTTTTCTAAAATTTGACTAGGCAATTCTACAAAGTCCCAATAAACACTTGTTCCTGATAAGCTAGGGTAAGTTGTGTTTGCTAACATTCCGTGTAGGCCATGTCCAAATTCATGAAATAAGGTAGTAACCTCATTAAAAGTTAATAATGAAGGTTTGGTATCTGTTGGCTTGGTGAAGTTACATACGTTTGAAATATGTGGTCTGTAATTGATACCGTTTTTAATTTTTTGTCCTTTAAAAGAAGTCATCCAAGCACCATTTCGTTTTCCTTTACGCGGATGGAAATCGGCATAAAATATAGCAACATCATTGTTGTTGTCATCAGTAACTTCGTAAGTTTTTACATCCTCATGATAAGTATCAATAGTAGCTACTTGTTTGAAGTTTAAACCGAATAACTTTTTAGCTACTGTAAAAACACCATCAATAACATTTTCTAATTTAAAATAAGGCTTTAGTTTTTCATCATCTAAGTTGAATAACTTGTTCTTTAATTTTTCAGAATAATAAGCGCTATCCCATTTTTCTAAATGATCGATATTATCCAATTCCTTAGCAAAGTTCTCTAACTCAGCAAATTCTTTTAAAGCAACAGGTTTTGCTTTCTCTAATAAATCATTTAAAAAAGAAGTTACTTTTTCAGGAGACCCTGACATGCGTTCTTCTAAAACAAAATGGGAATGTGTATCATATCCTAAAAGTCGAGCACGTTGAAAACGTAAGCAAGCTATTTTAAGAACGATTTTTTCGTTACTGTACTTATTATCTTGAAAACCTCTTGCTCCAAATGCTAAAGCCATTTTTTTACGTAATACTCTGGAATCAGCGTATTTCATAAAAGGAATATAACTTGGATAATCTAAAGTAAATATCCAGCCTTCTTTATTTTTTTGTTGTGCTACTTGCGTAGCAGCTTCTAAAGTGCCTTCAGGTAATCCTTTTACATCTTCTATATTCGTTAAGTGTAATTCGTAAGCATTTGTTTCTGCCAGGATGTTTTCTCCAAAAGTTAATTTTAAAGTAGATAGTTCTTTGTCGATTCCTCTAAGGATTTCTTTCTTATCTTCAGGAAGATTAGCTCCGTTTCTTGAAAAACCTTTGTATTTTTTATCTAATAAGGTTTGTTGTTCTGTAGTAAGTGTTAATTCTTTTTTCTGGCTGTAAACAGTACTTACTCTTTTGAATAACTCAGTGTTTAAAGAAACATCATTGCTAAAATCAGACAACATGGGAGAAACCTCTTGAGCTATTTTTTGAATTTCATCATTAGTTTCTGCGGAATTCAAATTAAAAAACACACTGGATACACGATCTAACTGTTCACCAGAATAGTCTAGTGCTTCAATAGTGTTTTGGAAACTTGGTGTTTCTTTGTTATCAGTAATTTGATTGATTTCTTCTTTTGCTAAAGCTATAGCGTTTTTAAAAGCAGGTAAAAAATCTTCATTCTTTATTTTTGAAAATGGTGTGATGTCAAATTTTTGTAGTAATGAATTCATTGTCAATGTATTAGATGGTGTAAAAGTGTGTTTTGACGATAAAACAAATCATTTTATCGAACATTATTGCTTTTCGTGTTAAATACTAAAGCTTTGATTAAGGTTATGACGAACTTATACATTATAAATCGAATAAAGGTTTTTACCCCTTAAATTACATGAAGAATTGTTTTTGTTTAAAAAACAGCCTTATCTAAGGCTGTTTTTTTTAACTTCCTCAGCGCCTTTTAGCACTTTTTGTTTTAGCCCTTCCTTGTATATCAAAATTTTATCAAGTACACATTTATCAGAAGCGCCAATAATTTGTGCCGCCAATATTCCAGCATTTTGAGCGCCATCTAGAGCTACAGTTGCTACAGGAACTCCTCCAGGCATTTGTAATATTGATAATATAGAATCCCATCCATCAATTGAATTTCTTGATTTTACTGGAACTCCAATAACAGGCAATGGAGATAATGAGGCTACCATACCTGGTAAATGTGCTGCTCCACCTGCACCTGCAATAATTACTTTGACACCTCTGCTGTGTGCGTTTTTACCATAATCAAATAGTTTTTCAGGAGTTCTGTGTGCAGAAACAATATCTACTTCTGTTTCAATATCAAAACCTGCTAAAATATCTATGGCTTGTTGCATGATAGGAAGATCACTAGTGCTTCCCATTATAATTCCTACTTGTGGCATGTGTTGAGTTGTATTTAGTTACTTATAACTTTAATCGTTTCTTTTACTTTTTGGGCAATTTCTCGTGCTATCGAAATATCTTTATTTACAATAGTTACATGTCCCATTTTTCTGAAGGGTCTGGTTTGTTTTTTACCGTAAATGTGTGGTGTAACACCCTCCATTGCTAAAATAGTATTCATGTTTTCATATACTACATCTCCTGAAAAGCCTTCTGCTCCAACTAAATTCACCATGATCCCTCCAGTTTTACTGTCAGGGCTCCCTAGAGGTAAATCTAAAATGGCACGAATATGCTGTTCAAACTGTGATGTGTATGAAGCTTCTATTGTTTGATGACCTGAGTTATGAGGCCTAGGAGCAACTTCATTAACTAATATTTCATCATCTTGAGTCTGAAATAATTCTACAGCTAATAAACCAACATGATTTATTTTTGCAGAAACATTCAAAGCTACATCAATTGCTTTTCGAGCTACTTCATCAGAAACTCTAGCAGGGCAAATAACATATTCTACTTGATTTGCTTCTGGATGAAATTCCATCTCTACAACAGGGTAATTTTTCACTTCACCTGAGGGGTTTCTGGTAACAATAACTGCTAATTCATTTTTAAAAGGTATCATTGCTTCAGTAATGCACTCCGTATTTGGCAAGCCAATTAAATCCTCAATTTTACGGACTACTTTAACTCCATTTCCATCATATCCAAACTGAGCAGCTTTCCAAACAAAAGGTAATTGTAATTCTCCGTTTGATATTGCATCGTTAATTTCAGATGTAAAAGCAAACCGTGTAAAAGGAGCTGTAGGGATATTATTGTCCGTATAAAACAATTTTTGTGTTGCCTTATTCTGAATAATACTCAATGTTTTACTTGACGGATAAACGGTAGTGCCTTCCTGTTCTAATTTCTGTAACGCTTCAATGTTAACGCTTTCAATTTCAAAAGTAAGGACATCTACATTTTTACCAAAGTTATAAACGGTATCAAAATCTAACAAATCACCTTGTTCAAAGTTATTGGCATATGCTTTACAAGGAGCATCCTTTGAAGGATCTATTACATAAGTCTGAATGTCAAACTTATTGGTTTCTCGCAGTAGCATACGTCCTAATTGACCGCCACCGAGTATTCCTAATTTAAAATTTGAAGAAAAGTATGTCTTCATCTAAAAGTTATGTTATTGTGTTGTGAGTACAAAAATACACTAATACTATGTACAATTAAATTTTTCGCAAATAAAACATCCTTTTTCCTATTAACACTATTTTTAAATATAAATTATTAACTCGTCTATGAGGGGAGTTCTAAATTCATATGACGAAAAAAAAAGCCATTTTATGCGGATAAAAAAAGAGAGATACATAATATAATTATTTAATACGTTTCTAAAAATGCGAATCAAAAAGAATAGAAAACGTTAATCAATTGAGTATCTTTGCATTTTTCAAATAAATATTATGAAAATAAAGCTTCACGATAAATATTTTATACCATTTGTTTCTGCACAAGAAATAGATGTTGCTTTAGATGAAATGGCAGCTAAATTAGCAGCTAATCTAGGTGATGAGATACCAATTTTTATTGGTGTTTTAAATGGTTCATTTATGGTGGTTAGTGATTTTGTAAAGAAATACCCTAAACCATGTGAAGTTAGTTTTGTGAAATTAGCTTCATATGAAGGAGTAGAATCTACAGAGGATGTAAAGCATTTAATAGGTTTGAATGAAGATGTAACTGGAAGAACTGTAGTTATTTTGGAAGATATTATAGATACTGGAAATACGCTAGAATCTATATATGATATTTTTGAAAATAAAGGAGTGAAGGATTTGCGCATAGCAACCTTGTTTCATAAACCTGAAGCATTTAAAAAAGATTTAAAAATAGATTATATAGGTATTGAAATTCCAAATAAGTTTATTGTAGGTTATGGCTTAGATTATAACGGATTAGGAAGGGATTTGCCAGAAGTTTATCAATTAAAAAATACACAACGCATGACTAACATTGTTTTATTCGGAAAACCTGGAGCAGGTAAAGGTACACAAGCAGAGTTTTTAAAAACCAAGTATAATTTAGTACACATATCTACAGGAGATGTTTTTCGTTTTAATATGAAAAATGACACTGAATTAGGGAAACTAGCAAAGTCATTCATCAATGAGGGGCAATTGGTTCCAGATTCTGTAACGATTGATATGTTACAGGCAGAAGTTGAAAAAAATACAGATGCTAATGGTTTTATCTTTGATGGGTTTCCACGTACTACAGCGCAAGCAGAAGCATTAGACGCTTTTTTAGACTCTAAAAACATGGAGCTTTCTGGTACAGTTGCTTTAGAGGCAAATGACGAAGTTTTAATAGAACGATTATTAGAACGAGGAAAAGTATCTGGTAGAGCTGATGATCAAGATGAAGTGAAAATTAGAAATAGATTTGAAGAGTATAATGAAAAAACAGCTCCATTGATCAATTTTTACACAGCACAAGAAAAATTCCATTCAGTAAACGGAATAGGAACTATTGAAGATATTACTACACGTTTAAGTGCTGTGATTGATTCATTAAATGTAGAGGCTTAATAAAAAAAGCTAAAAATATAAACAAAAGGGAGCTCTTTCAATAAGATCCCCTTTTTCAAGGGAATGACATGACTGAAGGAAATTTTGTAGATTATGTAAAGATGCACGTAACTTCTGGTAAAGGAGGAAAAGGATCTATGCACTTACATAGAGAAAAGTATATTGAAAAAGGAGGTCCAGATGGTGGAGATGGTGGTCGTGGAGGACACATCATACTTAGAGGTAATGAAAATTACTGGACTTTATTGCACTTTAAATTCCGACGTCACCATAAAGCATTGCAGGGAGCTCACGGAAGTAAAAGTAGAAGTACTGGAGCTGATGGAGCTGATGTTTTTTTAGATGTACCTTTAGGAACCGTAGTTAAGGATTCTGATACGGAAGAAGTGCTTTTTGAAATTACTCAAAACAACGAAGAAGTTATTCTTTGTAAAGGAGGTAAAGGAGGTAGAGGAAACTGGCATTTTAAAACCTCAACAAACCAAACACCTCGTTATGCACAACCAGGTTTGGAAGGAGAAGAGAAAAATGTAACTTTAGAAATGAAGTTATTGGCTGATGTTGGATTAGTAGGTTTTCCAAATGCTGGAAAATCAACATTACTATCGGTAATTACTTCTGCAAAACCTAAAATAGCCAACTACGAGTTTACTACATTGAAACCTAACTTAGGTATTGTTGAATATCGTGATTTTCAGTCGTTTGTAATGGCAGATATCCCCGGTATTATTGAAGGTGCTTCAGAAGGAAAAGGATTAGGACATTATTTTTTACGTCATATTGAGCGTAATTCTACCTTATTGTTTTTAATTCCTGCTGATGCTGCTGATATTCCTAAACAATATGAAATATTATTGAATGAGTTAAGGGTATATAATCCAGAAATGTTAGATAAGGATCGTTTTATAGCTATTTCAAAATCGGATATGTTGGATGACGAGTTAGAAGCGGAAATGAAAGCCGAATTAGATGAAACATTAGGAGTGCCTTATATGTTTATATCATCTGTAGCTCAAAAAGGTATTATGGAATTAAAAGATAAATTATGGGCAATGTTAAATCCATCAAAATAAGTTAGCATAGTACTAAAATAGTGTATAATAAAAAGCTCGTTTGTTTTAACAAACGGGCTTTTTTGTGTTTTAATATTATGCTAAATAGATTTTAAAATAATATTTCCGTGTATATTTAAATGTCAAACTGAGACGGGGGTTTTTAAAAAAAAAAGCTAGCGGAAATAATGCCGTATCTAGTGTCAGTTCGAGCACTTCGAGAGGTTCAGTGTGACATTTAATACGTTAAGAATGTTATAATTTTCAGACTGAGCTTGTCGAAGTCCGATGGTAATTTACTGCTTCATCAATTTGAGTGGTTTCCTTATAAATCCTGTTTTGAATTTATAAGGAAATTGTATCGAGAATAGCTGTCTTAATTAATTACGTCAATTGTAACTTGTCGAAGTCTGCTTGATATATCAAGAAATTCAATGAGACAATACGAAATATTAAAATCAAAATAGTATAAATAGATTTAAAACGAGGTTTTAGTAATCTTAAATATGGAAGTAAAACAAGAATTTCAATCCTAGTTTTAACTTGTAATTGGTATTAGTTACACATGAAAACTATAAGCAGTATATTTGCAATCAATAACCCATATCGGATATTTATTTCATGTCAATAAAAACACTTTTAATAACTCCACCGTTTACACAACTGAATACACCTTATCCCGCAACTGCGTATTTAAAAGGATTTTTGGATGAAAAAAAAGTGTTGGTTGATCAATGTGATTTAAGTATAGAATTGTTCTCCAAAGTATTTACAAAGGGGTTTATTCAAAACGTATTTCAAGAAGCCGATTCTCATAACAGTTATGAGTACCCTTTGGTATGGCAACAACGAGAAGATTATATTCATAAAGTTGAAACAGTAATAAGTTACTTGCAACATCAGGAAGTAACACAAGCATATCAAATTTTGCATCATGGGTTTTTACCTCAAGCACACCGAGCTTTAAATATAGAAGCCGATTTAAGTTGGGCTTTTGGGAACCTGGGAATCCTAGATAAAGCAAAACATTATGCGACAATTTTTGTTGAAGAATTAGGCGACTTTATTCAAGCTAATGTAGATGAGTTTTTCTCCTTTACACGCTATGCCGAACAAATAGCTACTTCAGCAACTAGTTTTAACGGTATAGAAGAGTTTTTACAATATGACCCCACTATAATTGAAAGGGAGTTATTAGGATTACTTGAGGGGAAACTGAAAATTCATCAACCTAAATTAGTGTGTTTTTCAATTCCGTTTCCTGGTAATTTGTTTGCGGCTTTGCGTTGTGCTCAGTTTATAAAGCAGCAGTATCCGAAAATTAAAATTGCCTTTGGAGGAGGATATTGCAATACCGAACTAAGAAGTTTAGAAGACAGTCGTGTGTTCAACTATGTCGATTTTATTTGCTTAGATGATGGCGAAGCGCCTTTATTGCGTATCACAGAATATTTAGCAGGGAAAGTAACTAAAAGTGAATTAGAGCGTACCTTTATATTAGAAGATAGCAGAGTGGTTTATAAAAATAAATTACCGAACACTATTTTTCATCATAAAAATTTGCCAGCTCCAAGTTATGTTGGATTGCCTCATGATAAATATTTATCTTTTTTAGATGTAATGAACCCGATGCACCGTTTGTGGAGTGATGGGAAATGGAATAAGCTTACTATCTCTCACGGTTGTTACTGGAAACAATGTACTTTTTGTGATGTAAATTTGGACTATATTGGTAATTATCAAAACACCACTGCTGATGATTTAGTAGAAAAAATTCAGAAGATAGTTTCAGAAACAGGAACTACTGGTTTTCATTTTGTAGATGAAGCAGCACCTCCAAAAATGCTTCGTGCTTTAGCCGAAAAATTGATTGAAAAGCGGGTGTATATTACATGGTGGACAAACATTCGTTTTGAAAAAACATTCAATTTAGAGTTATGTGCACTGTTGGCAAAATCAGGATGTATAGCCGTTACTGGAGGCTTGGAGGTAGCTTCTGACAGATTACTCAAAAAAATGAAAAAAGGAGTGGATATCGCTCAAGTAGCACGAGTTACTAATGCATTTGCGCAACATGGTGTAATGGTGCATGCCTATTTAATGTATGGCTTCCCTACACAAACTGAACAAGAAACAATCGATTCCTTAGAGGTAGTACGTCAGTTATTTGAAAGTAATTGCATACAATCTGCTTTTTGGCATCAGTTTACAACTACGGTCCATAGTCCAATTGGGGTTAATCCAGAAGATTTTGATATTGAAATTACAGGTCCTGCTTTTGAAGGGTTTGCACAAAACGATTTATGGCATAATGACCCAAAAGGAGCTGATCATGCCAAGTATAAAATCGGCTTAAATTTAGCCTTACACAATTACTTAAATGGTGTTGGGTTCGATATGGATTTACAAGAATGGTTTGACTTTGATATAGAGCCTACAGTACATGCTTATGATATGATTGAAGGTTTTTTATAGGTTTTGTAATTTATTACCCTTTATTGTTTTTTAGTTTACGAGTTTGTAATTGTTCACAAGCACAGAGGCTGATATGTGTAAAACTCGTTCTAATTCACGTATCATTTCCACTGTTAACCTTTTCTTTCTATTCAGGATTTCGGACACTCTACTTTTTCCGCCAATTACTCCAATTAAATCTTTTTGTTTAAGGTTCATTTCTTCCATTCGAATTTTAATCGCCTCAATTGGATCGGGAGATTCGATAGGATAGCGTTTGTTTTCGTAATGTTCAATTAACATCGATAAAACTTCTGCTTCATCCCCTTCTTTAGAATTGGGACTGGCATCAAATATTACTTCAAGTCTCTCTAGAGCTCGGTCGTAATCTTTTTCCGTTTTGATAGGTTTTATTTCCATAATTCAATGTTTTATATTAGGTCAGCGTTAATTTTGTCATATTCGGTGTGAGTTCCGATAAATCGAATAAACGCCCATTGCCTAACGTAATTGAACTTCACAATAAGTCGATATGAGTTTCCTTTAATATTAAAAACAACTCTACTATCTTTTAATATACTCGCGTTGATATAGGTGTTTTTAACATCATTCGGAGAATTCCAGTTAGAGTTTTTTGCAGTTTCATACCAGGTTTTCAGATATTGTTCAGAATCTGCATGTTTCTCCCAAAATTCGCGCAAAGTTTTTTTCGCTATTATTCGCTTCATGTTCCATGATCTAATGCAAAGATAGAAATAATGTTCTCAAAACACGAACTTATTGTTTTTTTTATAAAGTGGTGAATTGTTATAAAATAACGAAGTTATACCAATTAAATTTCAAGGTGCTCATAAGTGAATTGAATTATTTTAGATTTAGTTAGTTTATAAATATAAGCATAGCCTTAGTTACGGTTGTCTTTTTAAGCGACAAATAAATTTTAAAGAAACTATTTAATTGTGCATGTTGAATTTTAATTGGTATTATAGCTGATACCTTGTCAAATGATTGATATGTGCTAAAATAAAATCGCTATTTAATAGCCTTAAAATTCATAGATTCATTGTTTAAAACAAAAAAAATGAACCTATCAGAAATTCATAAGCATGAAACTTTATGAATTTCGACAAGTTCAATTTGGTATTAATAGGAGCCTTAATTTAAAACTCTTGTTTGATAATGATGATAGTTAGTTACTATTGAAATAAAGAATACTATCTTTAAATAGTAACAGTTCTTAACTTATCTTTTAAGGAGTTATTGATATGAATATATTCAAGAAACTCATCATCTTCAAATTCAATTTCTCCTTTGCTATTTGTTCCAGCAAGTTTGTTTTCAATGCTAAGAAAACTTTCTCCTTTTTCAGAAGAAAATAAAGTAAAAACACTATGACTTAAAGTTTCATTGTTAGGCATAAGTTGTAATTCATCAAAACTAGTAAGATTACCAGCTTCAAGATTTGTAATCAGATCATTTGCCTCATTAATAAAGTTAAATGTAGGTAGTGTTTCTTCTTCAAACCATTTGTTTCCAAGTTCACAAAAAGGACGTTTAGCACTAGCGTAGGGTACTAATATAGAAAGAACCATTACAATAAGAAATTCGATGACCCAAATAACAGTCAAAAACATACCACTTACTGTTGCGCTTCGTATTCCCCAAGTACCAACTTTATTAATTTCTACAATAAGTTCTAAAAGTGTGTTAGGGCTTAAGGCTAGTTCTAAAACTTGCACTAATTTAATGTTACTTGTTGTAATTCCTATCCTAGAGTTACCATAACTTTCCCCAGCATTAATAACGAGGTCTACCCATATTGCCCATGAAAAATACATAGCAATTAAGGATCCTAACAATCCGAATATAACAGCTATTTTGGGATTTCTTACTTTACCTATATTGATAGCTAAGTACTGTATGGCTATTCCAACTCCAAATCCGAAACCTGCAGTGATAAAAAAGTTAATGTATATAAACGGAATATACCAAACTAGATATGTATAAAGCAATGCTAAAATTGGCAACGCTATTATTGCGATTAGAATAAAGTAGAAAAAAGAACTCGGCGAAAACTTCCCAGAAGGGACATAGTATTTAGTCATAGTATTTAGTTAATTAGTTAGTATTTAGCAAATTGACTTCAGGCTAAGTTACTCTTTTTATTTATAGTGTAATCGCTAAGTTGTCCCTTAAAATAATTAGCCTATTGCTACATTGATTATTGTATATCCTATCTATGTAAATAACTTATAATTTAATTGAACTTAATCAATAGTTTTAGAAAGTATTATAAATTTTAATTGGTATTACATCTAGTATTAAAAATAGAACATTAAAACCTTGTGATAGCCTCTTCCAGTTTGATAGTGTAGTTGTTTGTTATAAGAAAAATTGATGTAGAGATAATAACTATCAATTTTGATTATTGATATGTTTGCAATCTTTCTTTATCTTTATAAAAGATTTATAAGACATTTCTTTAAAACTTAATGTGGCAACAATAAAGTGTAACTAATACCAATATATTATGAATGATAATAGTAATGATATAAGTAAATGCCCATATATGAATGCTGCAAAAACACAAGTTGCAGGTAGCGGAACATCAAATAGAGATTGGTGGCCAAATCAGTTAAAATTAAATATTTTACGTCAAAATTCATCAAAGTCTAATCCCATGGGGAAAGAATTTGATTATGCTAAAGCTTTCAAAAGCATTAACTTAAAAATTTTAAAGCATGATATTGTTGCTCTAATGACTGAATCCCAGGATTGGTGGCTAGCAGATTACGGACATTACGGACCGTTTTTTATCAGAATGGCTTGGCACAGTGCAGGAACCTACCGTGTAACAGATGGTAGAGGAGGAGCTGGTTCCGGATCACAACGTTTTGCACCATTAAACAGTTGGCCTGATAATGGAAATTTGGATAAAGCACGCTTGTTGTTATGGCCAATTAAGCAGAAATATGGAAAGAAAATTTCATGGGCCGATTTAATGATATTAGCAGGAAATTGTGCGTTAGAATCCATGGGTTTTGAAACATTTGGTTTTGCTGGAGGAAGAGATGATGTTTGGGAGCCAGAACAAGATATTTACTGGGGAAATGAAACAGAATGGCTAGGAGATAAACGATATTCAGAAGAGCGTGATTTAGAAAAACCACTTGGAGCAGTTCAGATGGGACTTATTTATGTAAATCCAGAAGGACCAAATGGGAATCCTGATCCGCTAAAATCAGCCATAGATATTCGCGAAACATTTGCACGTATGGCAATGAATGATGAAGAAACTGTAGCTCTTGTAGCTGGAGGACATACTTTTGGTAAAGCTCATGGAGCAGCCGACCCAGATAAATACGTAGGAAGAGAACCTGCAGCAGCTGGAATAGAAGAACAAAGTAAAGGATGGAAAAATACATTCGGGTCAGGACATGGTGATGATACAATTACTAGTGGTATTGAAGGAGCATGGACGCCAAACCCAGCACAATGGGATCATGATTATTTTGATGTGCTTTTAAATTACGAATGGGAGTTAACTAAAAGTCCAGCAGGAGCGCATCAATGGACACCAACTCAAGCGTCTAATGCCAGAAAAGCACCAAGGGCAGGTGATGCATCTAAAACACAAGTGTTAATGATGACTACTGCTGATATGGCATTGAAGAAAGACGCAGCTTATTTAAAAGTTTCAAAGTATTTTCATGAAAATCATACAGCGTTTGAAGATGCTTTTGCTAGGGCATGGTTTAAATTAACACATCGTGATATGGGGCCTGTGACTAGATATCTAGGTTCTGAAGTTCCTAAAGAAGTATTAATTTGGCAAGATCCAATTCCTGCGGTTACACATGCCATAATTAATAAAACAGACATAGCATTATTAAAAAATAAAATTCTTAATTCCGGATTATCAATTTCACAGTTAGTTAGTACAGCGTGGGCTTCTGCGGCAACTTTTCGTGGGTCTGATATGCGTGGTGGAGCAAACGGTGCGCGTATTCGTTTAGCGCCACAAAAAGAATGGGAAGTGAATAACCCTGTTGGTTTAGCCAAAGTATTAGGTGTTTTAGAGGCTATTCAAAAAGAATTTAACAATACTCAAAATGAGACATCAGTTTCTATGGCCGATTTAATTGTGTTAGGAGGTTCTGTAGGTATTGAGAAAGCCGCAGAAAATGCGGGTACTGTAGTTAAAGTTGATTTTATTCCAGGTAGAGCCGATGCTTTTCAAGCAGAAACCGATATCGAATCCTTTGGTTATTTGGAGCCACAAGCCGATGGTTTTAGGAATTTTATAAAGAAAAATAACCTAGCATCAGCAGAAGAATTATTAATTGATAAAGCACAATTATTAACCTTAAGTATTCCTGAAATGACAGTTCTTGTTGGAGGAATGCGTGTGTTGAATACTAATTTTGATAATTCCAACCATGGAGTATTCACCAATAAAAGGAATACTTTAAGTAATGATTTTTTTATCAACCTACTTGATTTAGGAACAACTTGGAAAGCAATTTCTACGGATGATACTATATTTGAAGGAAGGGATAGAGCAACAGGTAATATTAAATGGACGGGCACACGAGCTGATTTAATATTTGGCTCAAATACGGAGTTAAGAGCTATAGCTGAGGTGTATGCCTGTGAAGATTCTAATGAACAGTTTATAAGCGATTTTGTGTCTGCTTGGGTTAAAGTAATGAATCTTGATCGGTTTGATTTAGCATAACACATCGCATGTAATCATTTTAAAAGGGCTGTCTATAATACAAGACAGCCCTTTTAGTTTTTAGGTTCCAATTCTTAAAATGTAATCATGAACTTATTGTTTGAACCTTGGAATAATTAATTAAGTCAAGTAACATGTCAATAATATTTTCCGACTTTCCTTTTATTAGTTTTTGGTATTTACAAACCGATACGATTCCTGTTTCAACCCGATATACAATAATACCAATTATTAGTATTCACGGGTTGGCTAATAATTTTTATCTGATTCATAGTTGTGCCTTTACCATCCGAGTATAAATATTTCATTTCCCATGAAATATTTTTATGTTTAGCTGTAAAGTTGTTTAATAGATTTAAAACTGTGTTTCTTTCTATCATCATGAATAGCTACCGAGTTAATTTGGTAGTATCCTTAAGATACAAAAAAATGATGAGAATCGAATCTTATTTAGCTTCAATAGAAATACGAACTCCTTTACTATGACTTGAAAATTCTGGTGCGTACATACTTTGTATGGTAGAAATTCCGTTAGAGAAATATCCAGCATTATTTACACGCACGTCATATTCCAATACATAAGTTCCTTTATTTAATCGATCAAAAAAGAAATGACTAGCTACGTCCTTTGTACTTTGGTAATAGCCAGTTCCATCTTGCCTCTTATAAGTAGAAATAACATCAACAGGCTCAAAAGCACTCGCTCGCATATCTTTTAAATGAATAAATTCAAAGTTGTCTTTCGCTTGAAGTTCGATACGAACGGTAACCAAATCGCCAATTTTTAACTTCGTATTTTCAATTTTGGTTAGGGTAGGTCCATTATCAGTGTTTTTCTTTAGAAACAGCTCTTTTCGTAACTTAATATCATTAGTATGTTCCTCGTTAGTGATGTTATCCAATTGCTCAAAATACTGCCAATAGTATCCTCCAAACTGTGTAACTTCAGAGGTGTTTTTAATGGAGATATCTGCCATTTTTGGAGATATCTGATTAGCATTCCAAGAAGTTTTAAAGTAACCAGTTCCAGCTTCTAGCTTAGTTTCGTCTAATTTTTTGGTATTTATTTTTTCATCACCAATTTTAATTTTAGCAGTTCCTTCTACTGATAGCCAATCATTTCCTTGTAATAAAAGGGCGTAAGTAGCTTCTGTAGTTGCTTTTGTTGTAGTCCAATCTTGTTTGCGTTTATTGTTTAATAGCCAAATTTGTAATTCCTCAATGGCACTTTTGTCGTCAGTAATTTCTGAAAAAGCTTCTATAATTATAGCTTGTGTTTCAATAGGAGCTTCATGCCAATACCAACCCGATGTATTGCTTTTCCAATACATTCCTTTTTCTTCACTAATAATAGAGGTTTCTTTTAGATGTGCTAAAATTAGCTGAGGTACTTGTCTGTCGTTAAAACGATGCAAAACCAAACTCAACATTGTTTTTTGTAATAAACTTCGCTTTAGCCAATCGGTTTTAGCTTTATTGATATAGGTGTTTACGATAGCTTTTACCGATTTTTCAAAAGGAATAGTGCTCTTAAAAAAACTACGCGCATACAAATAATGCAGTTCATAATTACCTACAGTAATATCTTCTAATGTTTGGTGTTTTAATTTTCTATTGTGATGTTCCATAAACTTTGAGTCTAGGTAGTTTACAGCACTAACTAATATAGTGTTTTTTTCAATCGCTGTGTCCGCGACACCTAGTTGTTGGAGGTGTCCAAATCCTGCAACGATATATCGGGTGATGTATTCGTTTTCTCTTCCACCGCTAAACCATGGAAACCCTCCAGAAGAAAGTTGCATTTGTTTTAGCTTTTTTAAGATGCTTTTTTCTTCTGATGCTAGTTTTTCAATATCGAATAATAGCCCCAATCGTTTTTTCTTTTCAGCATCCGATTGTGCATCACGTAACCAAGGAGTTTCTGAAATTAACAGTTGTTTTAATTCTTCATTCTGCTCCAATTTTGAAGTTAATTTACCGTTAGCTTTCCACGATTCAAAAACAGTTTTAATCTTCGGATTGCTATTTATCATATAACTCCCAATACTATTTGCATAATACCTGCTAAAGGTTTGTTCGGCACATTCATGCGGAAATTCCATTAGGTATGGTAAACTTTGTATAGCGTACCAAGCTGGGTTAGTTGTATATTCTAACGTAAGCTGATGATTACGTAAGGTAGTAGAAGTGTTGTTTTTTAATTTATTAAAACTGTATGTTTTACTACTGTTAGCACGTACTGTAAAAGGAATACTTTCCGTAACCAACATGCTATTGGTTACTGCAGGTAATACATTAGATTCACCATCAGTGAAATCACCAGCTTTTGCGAGTACTTTATATTCAACGGCTTGTATATCTTCTGGTATTGTTAGTTTCCATGATATAGAAGTGTTCCCTTTTTCAGTTATAGAGAAATCCTGAATAGCATTGTTGTTATTTAATTCAGCATCAATTACTTTTCCGGTAATAGCATCATAGAGTTCTAGTTTAGCAAAACCAGTTAATAGTTTGTCAGAAAGACTCGCTATTTTAGTTTGGAAAATAATGGTATCGTTCTCTCTCAAAAAACGTGGTGGATTAGGGATTACCATCAGCTCTTTTTGAGTAACAATGTTTTGAGTGAATTTTCCAGAAATCACGTCTTTTGTATGTCCAAACAATTGCACTTTCCAACGGGTTAATGCTTCTGGAGTTTCAAATTCAAAGGAAACATCACCTTTACTATTTGTTTTTAAATGCGGATAAAAGAATGCTGTTTCGTTGAGGTTTTTGCGGGCTTTTACGTTTTTAAATGAAGTGTTTTTTCCAGTGGTAACTAGCATGACCCCATTGGCAGCTTGTAAGCCATATAAAGCACTAGCACTGGGGTTTTTCAATAATTCAGTACTTGTAATTAATGAAGGATTTAAATTGGCTAGTTGCTCAGGGGTAGCTATTTCCCCATCAATTACAATTAAAGCTTGGTTACTTCCAGAAATTGAACTGTTGCCTCTTAATATGACTCTAGAAGATGTACCGGAAACACTGTTTGTATCATCTTTCATTTCATTTGAGATAGTATAGCCAAGGGCTTTTTCAGATTTTTTAATTCCAAATGCCGTAATAACAACTTCATCTAATGAATTACCTAAATCTAACTTTATAATAGTTTTATTTGATTTTTGAACCACGATTTCTGTTTCAGAATAACCAACATAAGAGAAGACAAGTATATCTCCGGTTTTTACATATAAGGTGTATACCCCATCAAAATCAGTACTTGTACCTATTGTTGTACCTTTTATAATAACAGTCGCTCCTGGTAGTGGCGTATTTGTTTCATCCACTACCGTTCCCGAAATTATTTTTAGTTTGCCTGTTCTTTTGATTCTAGAATATAAATATTTTCTATATTCGGATTTTACATTATAATTTAAACCAAAACCAAAATGATTTATTTTATTAAAGGTTTTGTGAACAGAGTTTAAGAAAGAGATATTCGCTCTATTAAACACTCTAAAACTTCTCGTATTAAAACTCCTACTGCTTTTTCGAGCATAATTATTATAGTAGTAATCATGAATATCAATAGTATTTCCCCAATTGTGCGGTTTAAATTGGTCCAAGGAGGCATCGTACATACTAGCCAAAACTTCTGCTTGTACACCTTTTTTATTTTTGATGGTAAAACTCCATTTCTCTTTATCACCTGGTTGTAGTTTGTCTCTAAAAGATGTTGTTTCAATAGTTAATTGTTCTTTTGGTTCGGCTAAAGAAACAGTAGTTGTTTTGGTGTTGTGTTGATTAAAACGAACCATTGAAAACTGCAATAACACTGAGCTGTTTGGGTTGATAGTTCCTTTATTGAGGAAAGTTAAAGGAATACGAAGTGTTTTAGTTCCGTTGATACGTACATTTTCTTTATAGATGATATCAGCACTATAAAAGGCTTCAATTTGTACATGTAAATTTTGGTCGGCAGTACGTAGTTTTAGTGTTATAAAACCATCTTTTTTTGCAGTTTCAGGATTTAAAACTTCAAAATCAAACAACTGATTATCGGGTAAATATTGGTCTTTTGAATTGGTTGCTAGAAACCGTTTTTCTTGTTTAATTGTAATATCAAAAGCATCCTTTCCTTTGGAAATTACCACATAGTTACCAGATCCCCAAGTTGAGGTGTTAAAGTTTAATGATGTAGTTTTTTGTGTATCTATTGTTTGTTCAAATACCAACGCGCCTTTTTTCCATTTTGTAACATCACTTTCATCTGTATAGACTTCATGAGGGAATACCGCTTTAAATTCCTGTTCAGAAAGTAGCGGAGCATCTGGTGCTTTCCATTTCCGTGTTCTTAAAATAGCATTAGGTGCTTGTAACTTGTATACTTGAACTTTAATAGTTGCAGGGACAAACTCATTGTTCAAGTTTGTGGTGTTAATATTAATTGAATTTTGGGTAGCTGTATTCCATTTTTCAGAAGTATTGATACTAACATTCATGGAATGATATCCAACTTTTACAGTTGTGGTAGCGGATCTTGTTTCGCCATTTATATCGGTTATATCGGCAGTGATTTCATAATTGAAAATAGGTAAGCCTTCCTTGTTGCTTGTTGCATCAGGCAGAGCATTAAAGTTTATTTCAAAGATGCCATTTTCATTTGTTGTAACTTTTCCTTGTGCAATTTCTTTTGTTTCAGTAGGTGCATATCTGCTCCAATACCTCCAATGTGAATAGTTTGTTTTTCTAACTACTCGGTAAGTAACTTTGGCGTCTGTTATATTAGAACCTGCTAAAGCGTTTGCATTCCCTTTTACGCAAATGTTCTGATTTACAAGATAACTTTCTGTTATAGGATTAAAAGTGACTTCAAACTTCGGACGTTTGTATTCTTCCACCGAAAAACGTGTGTGTCCGCCGTTAAAGTTGTTTGACTTTCCTCTTTTTAAGGATTCAATCGAAATACTGAAATTACCAGTCAAAACATTTTTTGGTAGTTTGAATTTTTCAGAAAAAGAACCGTATTCATTGGTTATTAATTCAAATGTTTTGAATTCTTGATAATTCGCGTCTTTAATTACAACCTTAAAAGTTTCTTTGGCAACAACGCTAGATTTATAATTCTTACGAGTTATCACAATTCCTTTAAAATAAACTTCTTGTCCAGGGCGATAAATACTTCGGTCTAAAAACAGAAATCCTTGGGACTGTGTTCTGTTATTGTCTGATTTCGATTTTTTGTAATAATTATTATTAGCATACATGTTATTTATATGTAATTCATCATCTTGGTATGTAATTACAACATCATGATTGATAACTCTAGAATAGGAAACCTCTCCAATTGCATTGGTTTGTATTGTTTTTCCTATGATTTTTACGGAAGCATTTTCAATTGGCTTACCCGTAACACGATCTAAAACTTGCAAAACTTTTTTTCCGTGATAATTTGACTCTATATAAGTTAAATTAGAAACTGTTTGATGGGAAATTGCAAACAAGCCGCTAGTGTTTTTCGAAGCGTCTTTAGTTGCTAAAATTAAATATTTTCCACTTGATAGTTTTGGAAGTACTACTTCTGTTGAATGCTTAAAATAATCCTTTTTTTGAGGAAATTCCGTAGTGTATTGGTGTAATGGTTGTTTCGTTTTTACGAAAGACTTGATAATTGAATCGCGGTCCTTATAATTATGTTGGTAAAAATCATGTGTATAGTCAACCTTATAGATAGCAATGTGCAACTGTTTAATATTTTTAAAATTCACTAAAATTTTAGAAGGTTTATTGATAGGGACAGTGGCTTCGTTTTGCAATTGAATAGTTTTATGAAGTATTGTGTTTTTTAAATTGGTGGCAATAGTAAAAGCTTCTGATTTTGGATAGCTTGTAATAATTTCATTACAAATATTTAATGCTTTAGCTCTATCTGTCGGGTTATTCTCTAAAGTAGCGGTATCATAAATAGCTTTAGCATAATATGCTTTTACCGTTGCATATGCATTTCCTTTAGGGAGGTTTTTGTAGGTTTCTTGTAAGGATTGATATTGTAAAGTTTCACTGTTGTCATCATTCACAAAATTGTCGTAAACAAAATTCAATCTGTTAAGATACACATCAACTAAGGCGTCTGTATTATTTGCTTTCGCATGAAAACGTTCTAATTTTTGATAGGTTTTTAAAACTTCATATTGTGAGAATATAGTATCAGTAGTTTCTAGGTTTAGGCTAGTAAATTCAGCACTAGTTGAAAAATATGTATCAGTATCAATATGAAATTGTTCTTTAGGTTTTGTAATGCGCGATTCGTTTGTTTTGAAAAAATCTAATGCTCTGTTTGCTAATAAGTCGTATAAAGTAGGACGTAGTTTTTCGGTGTCGGTTCCATTAATTAAAATGTAATTAAAATTTGAAACAGGTAGTTTTTGCAGCGCGTCACTTTCAGCAATGGAGTTTTTAAAACCAGAATGAATAGCTGTGAATAAGGTGTTTAAATCCCATGTTCTAAAATCGGAATTAATGATTTCTGTTGTTTTTGTTCGTTTGTATATTTGCCAACGATGTTGTTGTAAATACTGCCATTTAAAGTCAGCTAAAACCGATTCTAAAACCGAATTTGTAGGGAAAATAGCTTCGCAAATTTCTTTTTCTAAGTTCTGAACGAGTAGTAATTCAGCATCTTCTTCTAATACCAAAGCAAACTTTGACTGATATAATAATGATTTAATTAGCTGATTGCTGTTGTTTTTCTTTTTTGCTTTTTTATAAATAGAAGAAACTATTTCATTTGCCGATTTAGTTTTCCCTTCCAATTCAAAAGTTTCTACTTTTGTCCAGAGTTTTTCAAAACTATTTTGTGCTTGTGTTGTTGTAATTAGAATAATGCTCAGTATAGTTAGTAGTTGTTTCATTTGCTTGTTTTTATGCCTTTAAAAGCTAAAGTAAAGATAAAACAAAAAGTGTTCCAAACGTAAATGAGTGAACTGTGCTTTTTGAAGGGTAAACTGTCAAGTATAATTAGGATACTGCTATCCGTTAGGTTATTAATGTGTTAAATCAACTCGTTATTTAACAGTGCTTTATTGGTTTTTAAAAAAAAAGAAAAATTTAATATCTTATACTAAAATAGCTATCAAACTGAGCTAGTCGAAGTCTTATAAAAACCAATGGATTATGGACTTCGACAAGCTCAGTCTGACAATAAATCACCTTTTTATTGAAACTTTCTGATGATAGCGTAATTTAGTATAAATAGCTATCATTCTCTTTTTTCGTCAATTATGAGTATGTTTACATAGTTAATATAGTTTATGCGTTTTATATATATCTTCCTTTTTATTTCAACTTCCATCTTTTCACAATCAACCGATTTTGATAAAGGAGTTTCTTATTATAAAAAATCGGAATGGAAAAAAGCGAAGCCTTATTTTTTATCGGCTTTAAAATCAACTAATAATATAAGTGAAGCTGAAGAATATTTAGGAGATATTGCTGCTTATGCTAAAAATTGGGATGAAGCCTTAGCCTATTATAAGCCATTAGTATTATTAGACGACTCAAATGCAAATTATCATTTTAAATACGGTGGGGTTTTAGCGTATAAAGCACAAGCATCAAATAAACTAAAAGCATTGACTTTAGTTGGCGATATAAAAAAGCATCTGCACCGCGCAACTGAGCTTGATCCCAAGCATATTGAAGCACGTTGGGCATTGGTTGAACTATATATAAGTTTGCCTAAAATAGTAGGAGGGAGCGAGGAGAAGGCAACAAAGTACGCAAAGCAATTGTTGCAATTGTCAACAGTAGATGGATACCTAGCATTAGGCTATGTGGCTGAATATAATAACAGACCTAATGATGCTGAATCGTATTACAAAAAAGCAATAGAAACAGGAGGTTCAGTACATACCTATGATAAACTTTCGGGGTTTTATGAAAAAAATAAACAGCCTGAAAAAGCATTGGCTACTTATGAAGCAGCTTCAGAAAAATTACAACGGAATCATTTAAATTATTTAATAGGTAAAGTAGCAGCACAGTATGCTATTTCTTTAGAAAAAGGATTACAATGTTTACAACGCTATATTGTGAATCATTCTGAGAAAGATGGCGTACCCAAGTCATGGGCTAATTATCGTATTGCTCAAATTTACCGGCATAAACTAGATAAGCGTAATGCGTACAACTACATTCAAAAAGCATTAGTTGAAAAGCCAGATTTAGAAGATGCTTTGGAAGAAAAGAAACTGATTTTGATGATGAAGAATTAATCCCTTGTGATAGGGCTAAATTCTTACCATGAAGAGGGCTAAAATCTTTTCAAATACTTATATTTACTTTTAGTAAGAAAATCAAACTATGCAAATACATTTTATAGCTATTGGAGGTAGTGCAATGCACAATTTAGCCATGGCATTACATACCAAAGGATATCAAATAACAGGAAGTGACGACACCATTTTTGAACCTTCAAAATCACGTTTAGGTGCAAAAGGATTATTGCCAAATGAATTTGGGTGGTTTCCTGAAAAAATAACAGACACACTAGACGCTGTTGTGTTAGGAATGCATGCGAAAGCTGATAATCCAGAATTACTAAAAGCACAAGAGTTAGGAATAAAAATTTATTCGTATCCAGAATTTTTATATGAGCAATCAAAAAACAAAACACGCGTTGTTATTGGAGGATCGCACGGTAAAACTACCATAACATCAATGATATTGCATGTAATGCATTACCATGAAAAGGAAGTGGATTATATGGTTGGTGCACAATTGGATGGTTTTGATACCATGGTACATCTTACCGAAGAAAATGATTTTATAGTACTAGAAGGCGATGAGTATTTATCGTCACCTATTGACAGGCGCCCAAAGTTTCATTTGTACAAACCCAATATAGCGTTGTTAAGCGGAATAGCATGGGATCATATAAATGTTTTTCCAACCATGGAAAATTATGTGGAGCAGTTTGAACTATTTTTAAACTGTATGTCTAATGCAGCCATAATGGTGTATAATGAAGAAGATACTATAGTAAAGAAAGTTGTAGAAGAATCAGATAAACACATGAAGCGTTATCCGTATCAATTGCCAATACATGAGGTGATTGATGGTCAAACGTATTTGGAAACAAATGAAGGCCCAATGCCAATTGAAATATTTGGAAATCACAACCTAAGTAATTTAGCAGGTGCAAAGTGGATTTGCCAGCATATGGGAGTTGATGAAGATGAGTTTTACGAGGCAATTGCAACTTTTAAAGGAGCAAGTAAACGCTTAGAGAAAATAGCAGAAAGCAAAGGAAAAGTTGCTTATAAAGATTTTGCACATTCACCAAGTAAAGTTAAAGCAACCACTAATGCTGTAGCAGAACAATACAACACACGAAAAACGATAGCTTGTTTGGAGTTACATACGTACAGTAGTTTAAATGCAGAATTTTTAAAAGAATATGAAAATGCATTGGACGCAGCGGATGAGGCAATTGTGTTTTATTCGCCAGACGCAGTAGCAATAAAAAAGTTAGAAGAAGTTTCTGAACAGCAAATTTTTGACGCCTTTAAACGGAACGATTTAAAAGTGTTTACCAATCCTGAAGACTTTAAAGCTCATTTGTTTGCTATGAATTTGGACAATTCTGCATTGTTGTTAATGAGTTCAGGAAATTATGGTGGATTAGATTTTGATGAGGTGAAGCAACTAATAGCCTAAATATGACAGATAACTTTTCCATAAAAGATTGGTCTGAGAATGATAGACCTCGCGAGAAATTAATCGCGAAAGGAAAAGTATCATTAACCGATTCGGAGTTGTTAGCAATAGTAATAGGATCAGGAAATAGAAATGAAAGTGCCGTTGCATTATGCAAGCGGATATTAGCTTCTGTAGGCAATAACTTAAATGCATTAGGGAAATTGTCAGTTTCACAATTACAAGAGTTTAATGGTATTGGGGCCGCAAAGGCAATTAGTATTGTAGCTGCTTTAGAGTTAGGAAGACGCAGGAGGGAAGGGGATAAGCTAGCTTTTGATAAGATAACTTCTAGTAAATCTGTGTTTGAAATAATGCAACCCATCTTAGGTGATTTACAGCATGAGGAGTTTTGGGTATTGTTTTTAAATAATTCCAATACAGTTTTATCAAAACAACAACTTAGCAAAGGAGGGATTACTGGTACCTTGGTTGATGTAAGATTACTCATGAAAAAAGCATTAGAAATTGGAGCTGTTGCTTTAATAGTTTGTCATAACCATCCTTCGGGAACCCTGAAAGTTAGTGAAGCAGATAAACAAATAACACAAAAAATAAAAGTAGCAGGAGCTTCTTTAGATATAAAATTATTGGATCATTTAATAATTACAGAACAAGCGTATGTGAGTTTTGCAGATGATGAACTACTGTAATGGAACTATTAATATACACACATAAAGTTACACCTAGGCTAACCTATGTTTTTAAGCATATTTGCACGAGAATTTTGGGGGTGAAGGTTTCTTTTACAACAGTTGTAGAAGAGTTTATTGCGCATCAAGGGCTCAAAATGTCTTATACGAAACAGCCCCTAGCAAAAGAGTTGTTTATTCAATCTCATTATTTATTATTTGAGGAAGGAGTGTCTGATGTGGAAATTTCTATAAAAAGCTGGAAGGATACGAAGTGCTTTTTCCCGTGTGGACTGAGGAGTAGTTTACCGTATGATATTTTTGCAGCTAGTTTTTATTTATTAAGTAGGTATGAAGAGTATCTACCTTATGTTCCTGACGATTTTGGTAGATTTCCTCCAGAAGAAAGTATTGCGTATAAATACAATTTCCTGAAATCACCAGTTATTGATATTTGGGCATATGATTTTAAAGCTATTTTGAAAGAGCGATTTCCAGATTATATTTTTGTAGAAAAAAAGTTTGAATTTAAGCCTATAATTGATGTTCCTGTAGCTTATAAATATCAACGTAAAGGAGTTGTTAGAACCATTGGCGGAACGATTAAGGATGTTGTTAACTTTGATGTTTCAGCATTGTACAATAGGTGTTTAGTATTGTTTAAGTTACGAAAAGACCCTTATGATACATTTAAATGGTTGGTGAATAATCATAGGAAGAGGCAATTAAAACCCATTTTTTTCTTTTTATTAGGCGATTATACCAGTTATGATAAAAGTATTAATTTTCAAAACAAACACTTTGTATCATTAATAAAATCCGTTTCCGACTATTTCGAAGTAGGGTTGAAAGGTTCGTATTTAGCGCTGGATGATAAAGAAGTGTTAAAGGAAGAAAAAAACCGTTTTGAAACGATATTTAATATACCATTGACACATACAAAAAACTCTTTTTCTAAACTGAAACTCCCCCTAGTATATAGGAATTTAATCGATTTGGAAATTAGCTCGGATTATACAATGGGCTATGTTTCTGAAGCTGGATTTAGGGCAGGAACGTGTACTCCCTTTTATTTTTATGATTTGGATTATGAAATGCAAACACCTTTAAAAGTGAATTCTTTTTGTGTGTTGGATTATGTGTTCAAAAATAAAATAACGGTATTAAATGAAATTAAACGTTTGATGGATGAAGTGAAAAATGTTAATGGAACATTTAATATAGTAGTTCACAATTATACCTTCAGTGAAGATGAGTATTGGAGAGGGTGGAGAAAAATCTATGTAGATTTGTTAGATTATTCAATGAAATAAACTTTAAGAATAAAACTTCATATTTAGATGAAACACATTACAGATATATTTTTTGATTTAGATCATACTCTATGGGATTTTGATAAAAATTCAGAAATAACCTATAAGATTGTTTTTGAGAAATTAAAAATAAAAGTGTCATTAAAAGATTTTTTAGAAGCTTATGTTGCTATCAATGAAAATTTATGGAAACTTTTTAGAGAAGATAAAATTGATAAAGAAACATTGCGTTACAAACGGTTAAAAGATACGTTTACTAAAATTAATGTAGAGGTGTCAGACGAAGTCGTTTTTAAAGTTGCTGATCAGTACATATATCACTTGTCAAAGCAAACACATTTACTAAAAGGAACAATTAAATTGCTAGATTACTTAAAGCCTAAATATACACTGCACATTATTACAAATGGTTTTGCAGAGGTTCAGGAAGGGAAGTTGCAGAATTCGAATTTAGTTTCGTATTTTGATGTAATTGTAAATTCAGAAATGGCAGGTGTTAAAAAACCTAACCCAATAATTTTTGAAGCGGCATTACGTTTAGCTAACGTGTCAAAAGCTACGTCTTTGATGATAGGAGATAATTTAGAAGCTGATGTTTTTGGAGCTCTTGATTATGGTATGGATGCTATCTGCTACAATTACCACAAACATGATTTACCAAGCCATATTAAATATGTAGATGATTTAGAGGAGTTAATGCATATATTGTAACTAAAATCGGTTATTTTTGAAGCTGATTTATAATTTTGAGAATAATTTATTATGAAAAAATATGTATTATTATTTGTATTGTTTTTGGGAGTAACTGTTTCTGCTCAAAAGGAGTTAAACGCTTATGAATATGTTATAATTCCAACAAGATTTGACTTTCAAAAGGAGGCTAATCAATATGGTGTTAATTTATTGTTGAAATATAAGTTTCAGCAAATGGGCTTTAAAACATTTTTGGATACCGATATTTTACCTGAAAAGTTACGATTCAATACGTGCTCATATTTTTCACCGGCATTATATTCTAAAAGTACAATGTCTAAAACTATTATAAGTATAGAGTTGCTTAATTGTCATAATAAATTACTATTCAAAACTCGGGAAGGAGTGAGTAGATCTAAAAATTATAAAAAATCGTATAACGAGGCTATTAGAGAGTCTTTAAGCTCGTTTGGTGATTATAAATTATCATACGAGCCAACAGAAGAAATTATCGCAATAAAAAAGGAGGTTAATACTGATCCAGAAGCTGATAAGCAATCGGAAATTGAAATGCTTAAAGCGCAAGTTACTGCCCTGAAAATTAAGCAAGAAAAACTACCAGATGAAAAAAGAGAAATTAGTAAAATAGTAAATGTAGACAATACTAAAAGCTATTTAATTGCACATAAAAAAACAAACGGATTTTTATTAGTGAATAGTGTATCAGAAAAGATAGAGTTTATTATTCATACCACTAAAATGAAAGACGTTTTTATATTAAAAAATAAGAGCGGTGTGATTTACAAAAAAGACGCTGGATGGGTTAGAGAGTATATAGATAAAGAAAGAACTGTACTTGAATTTTTAGATATAAAGTTTTAATTTAATAGCTGTATTTGTCCTTCCACCTGTTTTTTAAAAAATCACGTTGTGCACTTTCTCTTGAGTTGTTACCGGGTTCATAAAATGTTGTGCCACTCATTTCATCAGGCATAAATTCCTGTGCAGCAAAATTATTTGCAAAACTATGTGAATATTTATATGTGTCACCGTAACCTAACTCTTTCATTAGTTTTGTTGGTGCATTTCGTAATGCTAATGGAATACTTAGGTTTCCAGACTGTTTTACTGCTTGTTGTGCAGCGTTAATCGCCATGTAGGAAGCATTACTCTTTGCAGATGTGGCTAAGTAAATAACACACTGACTTAAAATTATTCTTGATTCAGGAAATCCGATTATTGTAACCGCTTGAAATGTGTTATTCGCCATAATTAAAGCAGTTGGGTTGGCGTTACCTATGTCTTCACAAGCTAGTATAATCAAACGTCGAGCAATAAATTTTACGTCTTCACCGCCTTCTATCATTCTTGCTAGCCAGTATACTGCTGCATTTGGATCACTACCACGGATAGATTTTATAAATGCTGAAACAATATCATAATGTTGTTCTCCTGTTTTGTCGTACAGGATTGTATTTTTCTGAACTGATTTTAAAACCAATTCATTGGTTATTTCTATAGTGTCACTATTGGTATTGTTTACTATTAATTCAAAGGTGTTTAATAATTTTCTTCCATCACCACCTGAAATTCGTAAAAGTGCCTCAGCTTCTTTTATATTTATTTTTTTTGTAGCAAGTAACTTATCTTCTGTAATTGCTTTGTTCAATAAGGCAAGTAAATCATCTTTTGAAAAATGATTTAAGATATATACCTGACACCTTGACAATAACGCGGGAATTACCTCAAAACTTGGATTCTCTGTTGTAGCTCCAATTAAAGTAATGATTCCTTTTTCAACAGCTCCCAGCAGTGAATCTTGTTGTGATTTACTAAACCGATGTATTTCATCAATAAATAATATAGGGTTTTTAGTAGTGAATAACCCAGTGTTTTTTTTAGCAGATTCAATTACCTCTCTGATGTCCTTTACTCCAGAGTTAATTGCGCTAAGACTATAAAATGGCCTTTTTGATTCTGTAGCAATAATGTTCGCTAAAGTGGTTTTTCCAGTTCCGGGAGGTCCCCATAAAATTAATGAAGGAATTATTCCTTGGTTTATTTGATGTGTTAACGATCCACTTTTTCCTACTAAATGCTCCTGACTAATATAGTCTTTCAGTGTTTTTGGCCGTAAACGTTCCGCTAATGGTTTATTCATTTTTCAAAATTACAATTTACAATCAATAAATAATAGTTATCGATGATTTGTTTGTCTGTTTATCTGTTTATCTGTTTATCTGTTTATCTGTTTATCTGTTTCAAAAAAATGCTTCGCATTTTTTTGCCTTTTGCCTTTTTCAACCTGCCTTTTTTTCCGATTTTCAATTTTGGTAAACTTATTGTATTTTTATTTTCATCAAAACAGTAAAACAAATATTTGATATTTTAGTTTTCCCATTATTAATACTATTAATAATGTGGAGTGTTTTTTTGTATGAGATAAAGTATGGAGTTAACTTAAACCATTATAGTATTTATCCAAGGGAATTTAGTTCATTGTTGGGTATTTTAGCATCTCCTTTTTTACACTCAGATGTTTCACATATAACTAATAACACGCTTTCTTTTTTTGTGTTGATGTTGCTGCTTCGATTTTTTTATTCTAAAAGTTATTTAAAAGTATTCTTATTTGGATTGTTGATTTCGGGATTTCTTACGTGGTTAATTGCCCGTCCAGCCTACCATTTAGGAATGAGTGGTGTAATATATGTTTTGGCTAGTTTTATTATTTCAAAAAGTTTCTTTTCAAAACAATACAATCTTATAGCCATATCATTTGCCGTGATATTTGTTTATGGAAGTATGATTTGGTATGTTTTTCCTATTGATAATTCTATATCTTGGGAAGGTCATCTCTCCGGATTATTAACAGGTGTTTTTTTGAGTTTTTTCTTCAAAAACGAATTGATTAAACAAGAATCTTTACCATTAACGGCGCAGCAGAGTTTATTTATAGAACATTTTAATGAGAAAGGTAATTTTGTTGCAAACCTGCCATTTTTGGATGAAAATGGAAACTTGATATTAGAAGAAAATGAAGTTGAATATAAAGTCGTATATGACGTTATAAATGATGTTAAAAATAAAAGAAGTGTAGTGTATAAAATTGGAAATGAAGAAGAATAAAAAGAATTTAAACCAGCTTTATTTTATGTTTTTATAATTAAAAATAAATGAACTCATGATTTTAGAAGTAAGTATTCCAATATGAATAATTAGTATCTGTTTTTTTTATATTAGTATTCCTCGGCTATAAATAATTTAGGCTAGAGTGTAACTCAAGCCTAAATTTGTATTTATTTGATAGCAGTCTGTCGCTTTTTTTCTTTGTTAATAAATAGGCAGTCTGATGTAAGTGATGAGTTTTTTAAATTCTATTATTCACTATTGCAACTTCTGTCTCATTGACTCGTATAGGAAAGCCCCACAAGCCACGGAAACATTTAAAGAAGCTATTTCGCCTACCATAGGTAATTTAGCTTTATGGTCGCATATCTTAAGGGTAGAAGGGTTTATTCCTCTTTCCTCAGATCCCATAATTATTGCGGTAGGTTTTTTTAAATCTACATCATAAATTAAATCTTCTGTTTTTTCAGTAGCAGCTACAATTTGAAACCCCGATCCTTGTAAATAGTAAATAGCATCTTTTAAATGATTTACTTTACAAACAGGTATTTTAAATAAAGCTCCAGCAGATGTTTTTATAGCATCAGCACTTATTGGTGCGCTTCCTTTATCTAATATAACAATTCCTTTTACGCCAGTACATGATGCTGTACGAGCTATTGCTCCGAAATTTCTAACATCCGTTACTTGGTCTAGTAAAAGAACTGTAGGGTTTTCTTCTAAATCTAATTGTTCTGTTAATTCTTCAATTGTAATAGTTCTAACTAAAGCAATTTTAGCAAATACCCCTTGATGGTTTTTGTCTTCAAACTTTCTGAATTTTTGAATAGGAACATATTGATGCGCTATTTTATGTAGTTTTATTAAAGAGAAAAGCTCTTTTGATAAGTCATTTTCTGCATCTTTAAGGATGTATACTTTCTCTATTTGAGTATCAGAATTGATAGCTTCAATAATAGCTCTTGACCCAAAAATTTCGTTTGTTTTCATGTTGTAAAATTATGAATGCAAATGTAGTGATTTATATGCATAAAAAAACCACCTCGTAAGAGGTGGTTTTAAAAATATGTTATAAAAAATTAGTTGTTTCTTATAAGTAAGTTACAGATGTAACAACATTATCTACAACTTCAAATTCCATTACCATTGCTCCAGCTCCAGCTGCATCATCAGTATTGAATTTAAATGAAGGGCTTCCCATATCTGAGAAAAATTCACCTTCATAACCTTGAGAAGCTGTAATAGTTAATGGTACATCAACACCTTCGCCAAGATTTGTATAGATGTTTTCGTATAAATCAGCGTAAAACATATATGTTCCGTCAGTGTATGTACTTAGGTCAATAACTATTTCTTCAGGACAAGATGCACTAGCAGCGTCATATATACCTGAATCAGCTCCTCCTGCAATAAAATAGTAGTCAATGTCCATACCGCAAAAATCTCCATCACTATCATCTTCTTCAGTTTCAGGATAAATAAACCCATCCCAAGCAAATTCTACTGTAAATGAATAATCAATGTAGTCATTGTTTATTTCTACATTTAAAGCAAAAGGATTAACAGCAGACACATTTGGTATCATTGCTGCATCGATAGCTCCTATAGTTAATGTTTCATCACCTTCAGTGTTACCAGTTTTATTAATATATACTGTCGTACTAGCAGAGGTTAAAGAAGAAGAAATTGTAATACTTTCTACATCAAAATCTTCACTAGTTCCAGTTCCAGAAACATTGGTTAATGGAATAATAAGATCAACTGGTAACGGACTATCTATTGTAGCGGTTACAGTAATAGCGTATCCATTGTCAGCATCAATTGCAGTTTCATCTAAAACTACATCATTTTCTGAACTTGTTAATGTTACTACTACTGGTGAATAGTTAATTGAGCTATCTCCTGTATTATCATCTTCATTACATGAAGTGAACACGCTACAGCTAATTGCTGCAATCGCGATATATTTAAATATTTGTTTCATAATTTTTTTTTTAAAATTGTGTTATAGAGGTGTGTAGATAACTGTGTCTGGTCCGTAACCAGCCGCAGGTAGTTGGAATGTAAAACTAAAGCTTCCGTCAGCATTTACTTGACCAGGAGTTTGAGCATTTCCATCATAACCGTTCTCTTCTAGATCTCCATTATCATAAATTAATACACCACAAACATCAATCATATAGAAACCAATGCAATTACCAGAAGCCCATGAGTATACAGGCATTGAAGACACCCAGTATCTACCAGGGCTAACTTCAGTAACTGTTGCAACGTCACCACCACTACCTCCACAATCAGGTATATTAGGATTTGTATAAGTACCGGTAAGTGAAGATAAACAGTTAACTACAACAGAAAAGTGTCCCATTGAAGGTGCGTAGTAGTATATACTACCATCTGTTTTATGTATTTTAACTTTAAAAGTAAATACGTCACCAATTCTTAAATCACTTGCGGCAACACCAAATCCAGCTACATATTCAGAAACGTCAGTATACACTACGTTAAATGGTAAACTAGGAGTTTCTGTAATTGAAACCTCAGCACCACCGTTAAAAGTTTTTACGATTTCATATTTAGAAATACCTACTCCAGTACCTAGGTTGATTCTAGCATCAAAATCTAAATCTACTGTAATAAATGTAACTTCAGCATCATCCAAATCAACACCACTAGCGGGAGTTCCTAGGAGGCTTCCAGAAGATTGGTCTACATTAATGATTACTCCTCCTTGATCGCTAGTTGAAACTAAGTTGTCTCCGTCTGTATCACAGCTAATAGTAAAAACTATTGCTAATAAGCTTAATATATATTTTATTTTTTTCATAATATTTGTTTTGTTTTGTTTTACATCCAATCTACAGCTGTAGTCAATGCATCTCCTCCACTCATAAGTGCGTCTTGTGCAGACCAATTAGCTCCGTTTAAAGATTGCTCTAGTGATGGGTAAGTTATTCTACTTGGTATTTGAGATATGTTACCCTCAACAGCTGGGGCTAAGTTAGGAAATCCTGTTCTTCTCCATTCAGTCCATGATTCAAACCCTTGTCCGTAAGTAGCTATCCATTTTTGAGTAGCTATTTGTTCTAAGGCAGCAGTAGTATTGTAAGTAACTGCAGCGCCAGTTTCATAACCTGCTAAAGCAACCCCGTTTTCAGAAAAACTAGATGCAATACCTGCTAAATAGTAATTTTCAGCTGTAGCATCAGAACCAGTAATATAACCTTTTTTAGCAGCTTCAGCTAATAAAAATTGTAGTTCAGTATATCCTAATAAATACCCAGGAGCTGTAGCTTCTAAATACTTAGTACCTATTGCTGATATAGTATTTACGTTATATGTAGCATTTGGTAAGTTAGTGTAACCTGCTGGTTTACCAACATAGATGCCATTTTCATTTTCTTGAGCATATACTTGTAATCTTGCATCAGTTCCTAAACCAGTTGTTCCGTCTAAGTGCATAACCATCTCCTCTCCAATTCGGTATTCTGTTCTAGCCCCTAAATCAATAGTTTCATATGTTGGATTTGCATTTGGTGAAGCTGATTCATAAATAACTTTAGCCTCTTCATTTGTACTTGAAAAAAGCATACCATTGTCTACTAAACGATTCATTTCAACAGTGTCAACTCCATTTTTAGAATTTCTCATCATTGCGCGAAATTTTAAAGAAGCAGCAAATTTTGACCAAGATGCAATATTACCACCATAAACGATGTCATGGACGCTACTTAATTCACCATTACCAGTTGCTAATTTTGCCATAGCTTCGTCTAAAAGAGCATAACAACCAGCATAAACTGTAGCTTGTGAATCATATGCGGGTGTAAAAAGTCCTTCAGAACCTTTTAAAGCATCCGTGAATGGCACAGCACCGTAAATATCAGTCAACCATAAAAAAGCATTTGCTTTCATTACTAATGCAACTCCTGCACTGGCGTCGTTTCCTTCTTCTATAGCTAATTGATACATTTTGTCTGCATCCTCAGCTATGCCTATGTAAAAGTTACTCCATAAGCCATCGATGTTACCATCTCTTGGGAAATATCGAGCTTCATCATTGTATTGAACTTTCCCCCATTGTTGAGACCAGCATGAACCCATATCACCTCCTAATTGAGCAGAATAAAGTGTGTTTGCAGTGTTTCTAGCTATCTGACCTAATAAAAGCTCAGATGGGACAGCTGTAGGGTCGTTAGGGTTTGTGTTAACCTCTTCGAAATCTTTGTCACAACTAGCGAAAAACCCCGCAGTTATTAACAATAGAATTATTTTTATTTTTTTCATCTTTTAATATTTTACAATTAATTTATAACCTTAAAATTTAATACCAACATTAAATCCAATACTTCTTGCTGATGGTAATTGTCCAAATTCAAGACCTTGATCACCATTTCCACTACTAAAAGCAGATTCAGGATCAATATGTGGAGCTTTTTTATGTATAAAAGCTAAGTTTCTACCTACTACTGATAAGCTTATTTCATCTAATCCAGTATTTTTAAGAAGCTTACTTGGTAATTTATAACCTAAACTTAATTGTCTTAATTTAACATATGAAGCGTCAAATACTGAACCTTCTGCAACATTGTTGTTGTAAGCAGCTCTGTTAAAAGATTTTGCAGTTACAACTACATTGTTTTGTTCCCAAACTGGATTGTCCTCAGTCCCTGTGTTCATAACACCTGCACCAACTATTCCAGTTTCACGTCCTTCAATAGTTTCTTCTAATACTCCAGCAAATCTACCCCAAGTATTTGTCATAGAGAAAATTTCTCCACCAATTTTAGCATCAACTAATGCTCCAAAAGTAAAGTTTTTATAAGCAACACTTAAGTTAGCTCCTCCTGACCAGTCTGGAGTAACATTTCCTAAAATTTTACGCTCACCTATTTGTGGAAGTCCATCTTCATATACAATTTGTCCTTCATCGTTTCTTAAGTAACCAGGCCCGTAAATTGTCCCGTACGCTTCTCCAACTCTAGCTTCGGTATTAACACCCCATTGACCACCTAATACTAGTGTTTCTAAATCATCACCTAACGAAACAACTTCGTTTATGTTTTTTGCGAAGTTTAAATCTAAATCAACTTTCCAGTTGTCTGATTTGTATACAGTTGCTCCTAAAGCAATTTCAAAACCTTTGTTTGACATCTCACCAATGTTTTGGATAGATGATCCATTACCAGACGTAGATGATAATTGAACGTCAACAATTAAATCTTCAGATACCATATCGTAATATGTAGCATCAAGACGTACTCTACCTTTAAATAATCTAGCGTCTAATCCAAATTCAATACCAGTTGTGCTTTCTGGTTGGATTTCAGGATTGTTCAATCCACTTGGAGAAGCAATGAAGTTTGTCCCTGCCCAAGGAGATGTGTATGCATAAACGCTTTCTAATTGGTATGTTCCTAATGAACCTGTACTACCAACCTTAGACCATCCACCTCTAACTTTTAATAAAGAAAAGATGTTTTTGTCTAAGTCAAAAGCATCATTTATAACTAAACTACCTGTAACTGAAGGGTAAAAGAATGAATTATTCTCTGTTGGTAAAATAGAAGCCCAGTCATTTCTAGCTGTAAAATCAAGGAATGCAAAATTATCGTAAGATAATTGACCAAATCCTAAGATACTATTGATGCGTTGCTCGTAGCTTTTTGAAAAGTTTATTGGATCAACACCAGCTTTGATATTTGTTACATTATAAACTCCTGGAAGTTCAAGTTGTCCTGCTGTGATGTAAGTTAAAGAACTTTTTCTCTTCATTTGGTTTGCACCAACATTAAGTGTTAAGCCTAGTTTATCAGTAAGTTTGTGATTACTAGATAGTAAAGCCTCAGTGTTGATTTCAAAACGACTTCTTAAAATCTCTCTGTAATAACCATTTGGATCACTATTTGAACCATATGCTTTTCTTTCAGTAGACTTTGAATTCCATGAGTCAACACCTGTTTTAATATTGAAAGTTAACCAACTGTATAAGTCAATACCTAAGTTAACACCTCCAATAATACGGTCTTTATCATAACCATTAAGGTTATTGTCTAATACCCAGTAAGGATTGTTTTGGTATTGTGTATTCCAGTTTAAAGGTGTTCCAGCAGCTGGTGTGCTAGGGTCTGCTAATGGAAGGTTGTTGTAGTCTTCTAAAGCGCTCCAATCAACATTTCTACCACCCCAAATCATTTGTTGTACTGGGTTTTCACCATTGTATCCTTGAGTTACCAAGTTGTCAGATGAACTTTTAATGTATTTTGCATTAAGTCCAACACGTGCTTTGTCAGATAAGTTTAAGCCAAAGTTACCTCCAACATTATATCTTTCAAAGTCAGTATTAGGAACCATTCCTTCTTGATTCATGTGTCCAAGTGACATTCTGTATGTAGCTTTGTCGCTACCACCTGTGAATGACACATTGTTATTTAAAGTAACACCAGTTCTGTAAAAATCTTTTACATTATCAGGGTGAGATACCCAAGGAGTAGGTGCTCCATCTACAGTATAAGAATCCCATTGTACGAATTCTAAACCAGAGTCTAAAGCAGGCCCCCAACTTTCATCAACTCCACCGTCTCCGGTAGCACCGTCAATAAAGTTAAAACTGTAAGGAGTTACACCTTGCCCATAAGAGTTTTGGAAACTAGGTAATACTAAAGGGTCTTCAAATGACACGCTTGATGTTATACTAACACCTAATTTATCCGTAGAAGATCCTTTTTTTGTTGTAATTACAATTACACCGTTAGATGCACGTAATCCATATAAAGCAGCAGCATTAGGACCTTTTAATATTGTCATAGTTTCAATATCATCAGGATTAATGTCTGCAGCACCGTTTGGTAAATCAAAACCACCACCAGAACCAGAGGTACCAGTCGAGCTATTGTCCAAAGGAATTCCGTCAATTACAAATAATGGTTGATTGTTACCAGTGATACTAGTAGCACCACGTAAAATAACCCTTGACGAAGCTCCCGCTACTCCAGAACTACTAGTTACCTGTACTCCGGCAGCTTTACCAGCTAACGCATTTACAAGGTTAGCTTCTTTAGCTTGTGCTAAATCTTCACCTTTTACATTTGTTACTGCGTAACCAATTGCTTTTTCAGATTTCTTAATTCCAAAAGCTGTAATAACAACTTCTTCCAAACTGTCGTCTAAAAGTAAGTTGATGTTAATTGTGTTAGCTGCGGTTACAGAAACGTTTTGTTCTGCATAACCTACATAAGAGAACGTTAGCACATCTCCTGTATTTGCGCTGATAGAATACTTTCCATCAAAATCTGTTGAAGTACCTGTTGTTGTACCTTTAATTACGACAGTTGCTCCCGGTAACGGCATGTTGGTTTCATCTACCACCGTACCCGAAATTGTCTTTTCCTGTGCAAACGTAAGTTGCACAACAAACGCTAGTAAAAGCGTTAAAATTCCATTAAACTTTGTTTTCATGTTATAATTTATTTGAATTAGCCAATGCCAAAAATCACAATAAAAAGTTAATAAAACAACTTTTAAGGTGTTAAATTTTAAATTAATTATAATTTATTGTTAATAAAACCAGCTTGTCAGCTTTGTTTTTGTGAAAAATTCTGGATTAAGTTTTGTGTTAAGTGATGCTCGTGTTTTCTTTAGTAGCCCTTTTTGTTGTTAGAATTTAGTGCTTAGGCTTAGGTGTATTTTAGAGTTTGATATTTTTATTTGATTGCCTTTTGTTTTGCTGTTTGCAAAAATAAAGCGCAGTAAATTATTGTTTGTTTTTAATCCAAAACCAAGCCCAAAACCTATGATATTGTCAAAATTATTGGTTGAGTTGTTTTTTGTTGTCGCATAATCTATAACGGTGTGTGTGTAGAGTGTTTTGTTTAGTTCTATTCGGTATTCGCTATTTATAATCGAATATTGGGCGCTAGGGATGCTGTTTTCTTTTATTCCTCTAATGGAGTTTATGCCGCCAATGTAGTGGAGTTCGTTCTCAAGTGTTGTTGTGCTAAATAGAAAGTAGTTGTTGGTTTTTAGAAAAAACGAATTGCTCTTGTTTAGTTTGAAAATATATTCTGATGATATGGATATGCTTTTTTGTGGAGTGCTTTCGAGTTCTGTTTTTCTTGTTGCTAAAGCAAGTTTTAATTCTGTCTTTGTTTTGTAAGGGAATAGGTTTTTGTTTTTGTTTGGTGTGTTGTGATTGAAGTTAAGCAAGTACGCTTTTTTTTTGTAGTCTTCTAAGTTTGTTGTGTTTTTTATTAATGAGTTTGATGAGTTGAATTGTATCCCCGTTCCTATAGTGATGTTTTTTGATATGGTGTATTTCGTGTTTATTGTTTGGGAGTTGTTTGTGAAGCTAGAGTCTTTTTTGAAAATATCTAGTTCGCCACCCAGGCTAAATGGCGAGTTGAATATGTAGGGTAGGTTGAGTTTTATGTTGGTGTGTTTTTGTTCGTTTTCGGTGGATTGGTATTTTAGGTGTAGTTCTTCTCCGGAATTTAGGTTGTTAGCTAGTTCAAGATTGATATTTCCGTTTAGTTCTATTTTGCTCGATTCTTCGTTGTTTGAAAAGCCAAGAAAGCCTTCAAAGGAGTTGCTTTTTTGTTTTTTCAAATAAAGGTATACAATAGTTGAATCCTTAGTGAAAAGTATTTCAGGTTTCTTTAGTTCGTTTGCAAATGGGAGGGAATTAGTTCTTGTTGATTTCTCTTCCAAGTCTTTTAGGTTTAGTTTTTTTTGTCGTTTTATTCTCAAGTAGTGTTTGATGAATTTTGTGGGGAAGTTTTTGTATCCTTTTATTTTAATGTCAGAGATGTAATTGGTTTCGGAAATTACTGTAATTAAGTCTGCGGTTACACTATTGGTATTGATGTTTATGTTGCCGAGTTGAATACTGCTAAATAGGTTGCCTTTGTTGCTTAGGTGCTTTATAATGTTGTTTAAGTTGTTTTCGAGTTTAGAGGTGTGTGAGGTGAAGTGTTCGGGTGATATTGTGGAACTGTTGTCTAGGATGGTGCTCAGTTCGGCTTCTGAGAGTTGTTTTTTATTGTAGGTTATGATGATTTTGTCGTGTCTAAAACCCAGGGTTATGAGCTGTGTGTATAGACTGTCGTTAATCTTTGTTTTTAAAGGGAATTGAGCGTTAAAATAACCTGAGTTTAAGGATTGTTCTCTTATTTTGTCTATTTCGGATTGAAGTGATTTTAGGTCTGAGAAGCTCTTTTTTAAATCAATTTTGTTAGCGAAGGATTCTGAAATGCTATCTGTTCCTTTTAGTTTTAAACGAATGTTTTGAGAGAATGAGTTGTTGAAAAAAAGGAGGTATATTATATGGTATAGAATAATTTTTTTTTTCATCGTTTTTCTTTGGTTTGAAAACAATTATTGTCTGCTGTGTAAAACTACTTAGAAAAGATCAAATTGCTGTTGTTTTGGCTTGGTTTTTTAATCTTGTTGAAAATTAGTCGATTAGCGTTTGATAAGTGGATTTTTATTTTTACATTTGCAGACCCTTAGAAAAGGGGTTTTATAACAAAAAGAAATTTAAGTAAAAATTTAGTATGCCAACAATTTCACAATTAGTACGAAAAGGAAGAGCCAAAATAACTAAGAAGAGTAAATCGGCTGCTTTAAATTCGTGTCCTCAACGTAGAGGTGTTTGCACTCGTGTTTA